>Ga0007854_10000156_pt1 | contig 49447 bp, 44 predicted proteins | sample CryBogCBH12Aug08_FD_60382 | JGI IMG/M metagenome (GOLD analysis project Ga0007854, IMG submission 60382) | Freshwater microbial communities from Crystal Bog, Wisconsin, USA - CBH12Aug08 | ecosystem: Environmental > Aquatic > Freshwater > Lake | place: Crystal Bog, Wisconsin, USA | collected... | reverse complement strand
CCATCCTGGAGAGTCTGCCATCCACCATCCAAGGTGTAACCCGAGGGAGCAGTTAGGTTATCCGTTCCATAGTACCCGCTGCCAGTATCAGGAATAATCGTGGTCGCAACTGAAGGGTTGGAGGGGTCGAGTTGGCCAGTGGTCGTGTAGAAGGTGGTCTGGTCCGTGAAGCTGCCGTCATTCTGGCTCGTAAAATCGTTAACCACGATATCCCCACTGGTGCTGTCCTGATAGAACCATTCACTGCTCACGCCAGCTGGTGCCACGATCTCACCGTTCGTTCCAAAATCGTAATTAACGTCACCTGTCGAGGTGTAACCGACGATCACCGGCGTGTTGCTTCCATCGGTTGTGTTCGCGGAGACGAGGAAACTGCCGTCGTTCATCACTTGGGGAACCCCGTTCAGATTTGTTCCATCTGGTGCGATGAGTTGTCCACTACCCCCGCCAAAGCTCGTATCCAGCAGTCCGACTCCGGTAAACTCGGCAGCATATTCTGAGGTAGATCCATCCTGATTGCTTACCTGGCTGGAAACCAAAAATTCTCCATTGGAAAGTTGTGTGGCCGAGAGTTCCGATCCTCCCGCTGGCCCACTGAGATAACCACTCGTCCCGAAGGAGGAGTCGAGGGATCCGTCCGCATTGTAATGAATGAGGACGGGAGCATTACTGGCATCGGTCGTATTCCCTGCCAGCAGGAAACTTCCATCATTCAAATAGGTTGCGTCACTTCCAGCACTGACTCCGACAGGCAAATTCATGGGGCCAGTCACCGAATCCAAGCCACCCTCAATCGGGCATATCAGAGGGATGACGGCTTGCGAAGCACCCGGCGCCGTGAAGTCAGGAGTGGAGGGGTCGTTTAGCATAGAAAGATAGAGGAGGATTTAATTATTAAATCTGAAGAATTCTCCTTCAAAGTCAACACCCCCCTAGTGACCTAACCCCCTTTTTTTACGAGTTCAAGGATCTCCTCCTGTGAGGGACCAGAGCCGACCATGGCCAGACTTAAGGTCTTCATCGTGAGTATTTTTTGTGCTACAGCCCGGATCTCCGTGGAGGTAACCTTGGCAAGGCGGTCATAGACAGATTCGGGAGCAACCACCTTCCCGTAAGTCAGCAGGGAAGTTCCGAGGCGGTAGTTCTGCGTGGCGGCTCGTTCGAGAGCCATTCTACTGGTGCCGATCGAGTAGTCGCAGGCACGGCGAAGCTCTGCGGCAGAAGGGCCCTTTTCGGCGATACGACGACACTCGGCAAAGATCAACTTCAGTGCCTTGGCGACGTTCTTGGCATCAAGGCCTAGAGCGATCTCGAATGCCCCGCAGTCCGAGTGGGTCGAAAGGGATGTGCTGATCGAGTAGCAGAGACCGCGGCGCTCGCGCAGTTCCTGAAAGAGTCGGGAGCTCATATTCCCACCGAGAAGAATATGAAGGAGATTCACGTCAAATCGTTTCGGGTCATGGGAACCAACGCCCCGGAATGAGAGTGCGAGTTGCGTCTGCTGATTCTCACGGGACTCGATGACAATCCGAGGGCTTCCCTGACGAGGGGGTATTGTAACGAGAGATGCAGATGATGCAGATGAACCGGCAGGGAGCTTACCAAGGAATCGGGTGACCAGTTTCACGAACTCACCATGATCGACCGCTCCGGCGGCGGTCACGATGGAGCTTCCTGCATGGTAATGGCCGCGAAGGTGAGTCATGAGATCCTTGCGGGAAATGGCCGAAAGACTCTTCTTGGTGCCGGTGATGGGACGGCTGAGTGAGCTCCCCCGCCATGTTTCCGCAGTCAGGAGCTCCTGCACATGCTGGGCCGACTCGTCACGGATCATCTCGATCTCCTCGACAATCACTCCCCTCTCCCGCTCGACTTCTTTCGGATCGATGCGCGAGTTGCAGTACATATCGGATAGAACCTCCGTGACCCTTGCAAGATGATCGGAGGAGGCCGCCGCGTAGAAACTGGTGCGTTCCTCTGCCGTGTAGGCATTCAGATCGCCGCCGACTCCCTCGACCTCCTCGCTGATTCGCCGCGCGCTCCGTTTCTTTGTACCCTTGAAGAGCAGATGCTCCAGGAAATGAGAGATCCCACCGATCCGTGCAGGCTCATGACGGCCACCGACACCGCACCAGATACCGACTGCAACCGTCTGGGATGAGGGCATGCTCTGGGTCGCCACTCGGAGACCGTTCGGGAGTGTTGAGATTTGCGGTGTCACTTTGTGATCTTACGGGAACTGAGTAACGCCTCGGCAACGGCAAGATCTGAAGGCCATGTAATCTTGAGATTCGGCTCCAGATTCTCCACGAATGGAATCTTCCATCCTGCGGCAAGCGCCACGGAGACCTCATCGGTCGGCTTACCATCAGTCTGCTCGAAAAACAGCTTCATCAATGGCGCTGCACGGAAGACTTGGGGAGTCTGCATGGCCCAGAGTCCCGTGCGGTCGATCGTCTTGACCGCGCATCCCTCCTGATCGACCAAGTGGAGAGTGTCAGAAACAGGAACGGCCGCAGCGGAGGCACCGGCTTCCCCGGCGATCTCGAGGCAACGCGAAATCAGAGAGGAAGTGATCAGGGGACGGGCAGCATCATGGATGGCCACCAACTCGACACTTGGAGCGAGGGCTTTCAAACCTCGCTCGACAGACTCCTTGCGATAGGAGCCACCCGTCACCACGGAAGTGATCTTCGAGATGCTTGCAGCGTTTGCTATCGCCCGAAACTCCTCATCCCGACCCTCCGGAGCAACCAGCACGATACTGCTGATCGACGGTGTCTGCTCGAAGGCAAGGAGTGTCCAGGCGAGCACGGGACGACCGGCGATGGGAACCGTTAGCTTGTCACCACCGAAACGACTTCCCGAGCCACCTCCGACCACAATGGCAGCGCATTCTGGAAGGTGCGAGCTACCCATGTGATCTGAAAAAGGGGGTAGGGGTTAGGGCAGAAGTTTCTGCACCAGCGCGCTCAAGCTCTTGCCATCGGCACGGCCTTCCGACTTGGCCTGGGCGATCTTCATGACCGCACCCATCTGGGCCTTTGAGGTGGCACCCGCTTCGGCAATTGCTTCACTGACGATCTTTTCAAGCTCCTCGGGAGAGAGAGCGGCGGGCAGATAGGCGGAGAGCACGGAGATCTCGGCACGCTCACTGGCCGCGGAGTCGGGACGCCCCCCTTTTTCAAATCCCTCGGCGGCATCCTCGCGCTGCTTGATCTGCTTGCGCAAGACGGAGACGGCTGTCTCGTCGTCGATCACGGCATCGGCGCCGGACTTCTCGATGGCCGCGTACTTGAGGGCGCTCTTCACCATGCGAAGCGTCCCGAGACGGGCGGCATCGCGGGCTTTCATGGCTTCCTTGAGGTCGTGATCGATTTGTTCTGCGAGTGTCATGGGATGGGCGTGGGTTGGCTTGAGTGGCTGCTTGTTTAGCTTCTTGAATGAACCTCTGAAGCTACGCGCTTGAGTTGCCTCAGTAAATGAATTCTCATGGAGGGATGTCTCAACGACCCGTCCGCACCCGCTTCGCCCCCTCTCCCACCGGCCTTCTCCATGTCGGAGGAGCCCGCACCGCCCTCTTCAACTGGATCTACGCCCGCAAGCACGCAGGCACCTTTGTGCTCCGTATCGAGGATACGGACCACTCACGCAATACCGAAGAGGCCAAGCAGGTAATCCTGGACGGACTCCACTGGCTCGGCCTCGATTGGGATGAGGGCCCGCAGAAGGGTGGTAGTTACGGCCCTTATTATCAGAGCGAGCGAGGAACAATCTACGAGGAGTATCTGGCACGTCTTGAGAAGGCAGGTCATCTCTACGAGGACAATGGAGCCATCCGATTCCGCTCCCCCCGTGAGAAGGTCATCGTGGATGACGAGATCTGTGGAAAGATCGAGTTCGACCTCACCAATCCGGGCACTCATCCCGACCTCACTCTGCGTCGCCCCGATGGTTCATGGATCTTCCATTTCGTGAGTGTCGTCGATGACATCGAAATGAAGATCACCCATGTCATCCGTGGTGAGGATCACCTCTCCAATACCCCGAAGCATGTCGAACTCTACAAGGCGCTCGGAGCCGAACCTCCCCGCTTTGCCCATATGCCGCTCATCCTTAACCGCGACGGAAGCAAGATGAGCAAGCGCGACGAAGGTGCCGCTCTCGGCACCTATCCCGACGCAGGATATGCACCGGAGGCTGTCCGCAACTACCTCAGCCTGCTCGGCTGGTCCCCGAAGGAGAACCGCGAGATCATCAGCACGGAAGAAGTGGTCGCTCTCTTCGACCTCAATCAGGTCAACCGCCGCAATGCCGCATTCGACCTCGACAAATGTTTCTGGATCAATGGCCAGTATCTTCTCTCCATGGATCTCGCCCGCTACGCCGAACTTGCGATCCCCTTCCTCCAGAAGGCCGGCATCACATGGCCGACCTGGGAGGCCTTGGAAAAGGTCCTGACCATCGTGAAGCCGAAGGTGAAGCTTCTCAAGGATCTCCCCGAGTGGGTGGCCTGCTTCTTCACGGAGGAGCTTTCCTACGACGAAGCCGCAGTGGCGAAATCCCTCACAGGATCTGCCGCAGCCGAGCGCCTGCAGGCCCTCTCCGAGGCCTATGCCGCTCTTCCTGCTTGGGATGCCGCTTCTCTGGAAGCCTCCCTCAAGGAAACAGCCGCCAAACTCGGCATCAAGACTGGCGAAATGGTTCATCCCGCGCGTGTGGCCGTCAGCGGACGCGGCATCGGCCCCGGCCTCTACGAGATGATTGAGATCCTCGGAAAAGAACGCTCCCTTGCCCGCATCGCTCAAGGAATCGAAAAGGCCAAGACCGCATGAGCAGGGATCCGGAGGTCTATCACGCTAGAGACCTCGCCGGTGGTGGTGAGATCTTCCGCCGACTGAATCCTCCGGCCCGCCTCGCAGTCTTTGGGGATCCCGTAGCCCATTCGGCTTCCCCCCCGATGCACAATGCTGCACTCAGGGAGCGCAACCACGACCTTCAGTACGTTCGCATCCGTGTCACTCCGGAAGAACTCCCCGATGCCCTGAGGAATCTTGCCTCAGCCGAATTCCTCGGAGCCAGTCTCACCATTCCCCACAAGCAAGCGGCACTTCCAATCATGGATCACGTGAGTCGTGAAGCCCCACTCATGGGAGCCATCAACACCGTGGCCGTCCGTGACGGGAAACTCTTCGGCTTCAACACCGACGGGCCCGGTCTTGGGGCAGCTGTCAGTGAAGAATTCGGCATCCCACTGAAGGAGTTCCGTGTCCTTATCCTAGGTGGCGCGGGTGGAGCGGGACGGGCCATTACCGTCCAATGTGCCATTGAGGGATGCCCCTCAATTACCGTCGCCAATCGGAACCCTGCAAAAGGCGAATCCCTTGCGAGCGAGATCCATCAATCTCTAGGCCAAGAGGTATCATCTATTTCATTGGAGGCTGAACACCTCCGCGCAACGCTCTCCGCCGTGGATTTGATCATCAATGCCACGCCGCTCGGCATGAAGACCGCTGACCACTCACCTCTGCCCGAGGGACTCCTGACCTCCAAACACCTCGTCTACGACACCGTCTATAGCGGTGGTGAGACGACCTTACTCAGGCAGGCACGATCGGCAGGCGCCCGTTATGCTGACGGCTTCTCCATGCTCCTCCATCAGGGCGTTCTACAGAACGCCCTTTGGTTCGGTGAACCTGCTCCGTTGGAAACGATGAGAGAGACTTTGCGGTCTCTTAGGAACTAAGACGTTCCCTAGCACTCTTACAGTCACATGCGATTTGAGCCTTGAGCTCCTCGATTCCGGAAAACTTCTGCTCGCTCCTCATAAGCCCCATAAACTCCAGCGAGAGGTTTTCGCCGACCAGATCACCCGAGACATCAAAGAGGTGAACCTCCACGACGGGTGTCGTGGCCGAGGCATCCACGGTGGGTCGAAGGCCGATGTTGCAGACACCTTTGAGTAGTTCGGATCCACAAAGGACCTTCACGGCATAGACTCCATTGGGCGGCAACTGCATCCCCGACACCTCGAGATTAGCAGTCGGAAACCCGATCTTGGCCCCAAGGCCAGCCCCCGAGACAACGGTTCCCGAGAGCAGAAAAGTACGCCCTAGACAGGCGGCGGCTTCCATCAGATTTCCTGAAGCAATTGCGCCCCTGATTCGGGTACTACTTATTGGGGAGCCCTCGACCATTACGGGATCTATCTGGATCACGCTAAAGTTACCCACTCCTCCTAATTCCCTCAAAAGTCCGACATTCCCCTCCCCTCCCTTACCAAAGAACCACTCACGTCCCACACAGACTGCATGAAGAGGCGAGGCAGAGGAGACGAGTGATGCAATGAAATCGCGCGCAGTTACAGATGCCAGTTCGCTCGTGAAAGATAGCATCAGCAGAGATTGAACTCTCATTCCCTCCAGCAGAGCGATCTTTCTGTCGTTCCGGGTCAGTAGCTTTGGAGCCTTCTCAGGACGGAGAAGGGCGGCAGGATGGCGGTCAAAGGTCATGACCACAGCCGTTCCCCCGCAGGCCGAGGCCTCCTGCATAGCACGAAGGATCAAGGCCTGATGTCCGAGATGCACACCGTCGAACGTCCCCGCTGCAAGAACGATCGGACCCTTCAATAATGAAAGTTCGCCGACGGAGTGAAGCATCTTCATGGAGAAAAAATATGGAAATCAGGAAATCAGGAAGTGATTGCCAGCAGGAAACAGAATCAAGAATCCCAATGAAAAGCTACGCGAGGCATTTCAGATTCAGTCTCCATCAATTTCATTTCAGTTCTCAGTTTTTCCTGAGTTCCTGAGTTCCATATTAAAAAACTCTAAGGGAAAATAATTCTCTATGCTCCGCGTAGGCGCGAGACCTGCGGAAGGGTCAGGAGTTTTTCCAGGATCTGTTCCTTTGTGGCTGTTTTGAGATCAGCTGCAGGGAAGGCCATGTTCACATCAAAGCGCCCCGACTTGGTACGGCGCAGGGCATTAAGATGAGCACCGCATCCGAGGTCGTTGCCGATATCGAAGGCATAAGTCCTTACATAGAATCCCTTGCTACAGACCACCCGAAAATCAATCTCCGGCAACCTTACCCCAAGGATGTGATGGGCGTAGATGTGAACGAAGCGTGGCTCCCGTTCGACCGTCTTTCCCTGACGGGCAAGCTTGTAGAGGGCAACTCCGTCTTTCTTGATCGCGGAAACCATGGGTGGGGTCTGATAAAAATCGCCATCGTACTTGGCAAAGGAGGTCTCGAGTTGCTCGATGGTAAAATCCGGCACGATGCGCGTCTCGGTGATCTCGCCGTCCGCATCCTGGGAATCCGTCATCTCACCAAGCTTCATCGTTCCCTCATACTCCTTGTCCTCGCTCATGAGCAGATCCTGGATCTTGGTTCCCTTGCCAAGGGTCAGGAGAAGAAGTCCGGTAGCCATGGGATCAAGGGTTCCGCAATGACCGATCTTTTTCGTGCCAAGCACCCTGCGGGCGATAGCGACGACATCGTGGGAGGTCATTCCCGAGGCTTTGTCTATCGGCAGAACGCCATCAATCATGGAGTCAGTACGCATTGAAAATCAGGATGAGCGGAATGAATCACAGAATCGTTGAGGGGGAACCAAGTGCGGAATCAATGGCGGAGAGCACGGTCCCCTGCACATCCTCGAACGATCCCTTGATACGCGCACCCGAGGCCATGGGATGTCCTCCACCCCCGAACTGTCGGCAGAGATTACAGGCGTCAAAACTCGAATCCTTGGAGCGAAGGCTCAGCCTTACCATGCCGTCCGGCATCTCCTCGAAGAAAGCGGCGGCCTTCACCCCCTCGACGGAACGAAGGTGATCGATGATCCCCTCGTTATCCTCTGGAATTACTCCCAACTTCTCCACATCAGCCAGGGAGAGAGAGAAGCTGGCAACCCTTTCATGGCTAGTGAATCGGGCATTCACCAGTGCATGCTTGAGAAGTTCCAGACGGCGACGCGGCTGATTTTCATACAAGGATCGGGAAAGTTCCGCCACATTCACCCCTCGCCTGATCAACTCGGCACCGACCTCGTAGGTACGATCACTCGTTCCCTGATATTGGAAAGAACCCGTATCCGTGGAAATGGCCGCGAAGAGATTGGTCGCCATCTCGGGGGTAATGGTGATTCCCTCATTCAGGAAAGCCTCCGCAAGGATCTGGCCGGTTGCGGGTCGGGATGGATCGATAAGATTCAGATCAGCATAGCCCTCATTGCTCTTGTGATGATCGATGCAGATCCAGAGAGGAGAACCGGCAATCGCATCAAGTACCGTCCCGAGACGATTTTTCACCGAGGTGTCGAGGGCCAGGACCGCATCGAAGGCGGAAGGTTCCGAGAGAGGGGCAATCACGAGCTCCGAAGAGGGCAAAAAGGCATACTTCTCCAACATTCCGTCCTCATTCCATACGGAAACTTCGTGCCCATCGGCGCGAAGCCAGAGGGCCGCCGCAATTGCCGATCCGTAGGCATCAGGATCCGGGCGTAAGTGACTGGCCACCAGAATGCGCTTCCGACCGCGGAGAGCCTCTCTGATTTCCGGAAAGGCGGCGTTTCTCATCCTTTCAACTCCCCGGAATTCCCGGTGTCGATACCTTCTCCTGGCTCATCGGGGGGAAGAGTCGCCTCGATTTCTTCCAGCAGACTCAGCACGCGAGTGCCACGCTCGATCGACTCATCCAAATCAAAGTGCAGGTGCGGCGTGTACTTCAGGATCACACGTCGTGAAAGCTCATGCTGAAGATGCTGGCGCTTCTCCGTTAGCTGGAGGATGGCCTGCTCTTTCTGCCACTTCGTACCGATGGCGCTGATGGCGACGTGGGCCTGTTTGAGGTCAGGGGTGATATCCACAGCCCTCACGGATACCAGCGGGGCCTCGAATTTCATCTCGCGAACGATGATGGTTCCGAGCTCGCGTTTGAGCAGTTCGCAGACCCGGAGCATTCGAAGACTCATATTGGATGGGATATCTTGGGCGGAGGACCCGCTAATAATGAGAATTAGAGAGCCTGAGCCACCTTCTCGAGGGTGTAACACTCAATGATGTCACCGACTTCGTATTCCGAGAAATCCCCGAGTCGGATACCGCACTCGAGACCCGCCCGGACTTCCTTGACGTCCTCGGTGAAGCGCCGAAGCGTCGAGAGACCCCCGTCGTAGACAGCCTGACGGCGGCGCAACACGCGGGCGCGTGCCGTACGCGAGATCCGGCCATCAGTGACCATGCTTCCCGCGACCATGCCCCGGGAAAGATCGAAGATCTGCTTCACCTCGGCATGGCCGATGATGGCTTCACGTACTTCCGGATCGAGGAGTCCCGTCATGGCATCACGCATCTGGTCGGCAAGCTCGTAGATAATACTGAAGAGTTTGATCTGAACCCCCTCCTTGCGGGCGGCAGTGTTGGCGCTGTTCTCCACCTTGACACCGAAACCGATGATGATGGCATCCGAGGCGCTGGACAGCAGGACGTCGCTCTCGGTGATCGGACCGACAGCCGAGTGGATCAGCTTGAGGTCGATCTTCTCCTGGGGAATGTCAGCCAGCATGCCGATGATCGCCTCGAGTGATCCCTGCATGTCAGCCTTGAGAACAATCTGAAGAACCTTCTTCTGTTCCGCCTCGAGATTAGCAAAGAGATTCTCCAAGGTGGCGCGTTTGGGTGCTGCAAGCTTCTCCTGACGCTGGGCGCCAAGACGCTCCTCGCTGAGTTGGCGTGCGGATCGCTCGTTCTCCATGACGACAAGTTCGTCACCCGCATTGGGAAGTCCACTGAGTCCGAGAACCTTGGCAGGGACGGCGGGGCCGGCACTCTTGAAAGATTCTCCATCCTCATTGATCAACTGCTTCACCTTGCCCCAATAATTTCCGCAGATGAAGGCATCCCCGACGCGGAGAGTGCCAGTATTAACAATAACGGTGGCTGTGGGGCCACGACCAGCCTCGACTTGGGCCTCGATGACACTGGCGCGGGCCGGTTGATCGGGATTCGCCTTGAGTTCCAAGACCTCGGCTTGGAGAGACATCATTTCCAGCAGGTTGTCGATTCCCTTGCCAGTGTGGGCCGAAACTTCACAGACCACGGTGTCTCCTCCCCAATCTTCGGGAACAAGACCCTTTTCCTGAAGCTGCTGCTTCACGCGGTCAATATTGGCGGTCTTGAGGTCACACTTGTTGATCGCCACCATGATCGTCACCTTGGCGGCCTTAGCATGACTCAGCGCCTCAAGGGTCTGGGGCATGAGTCCGTCATCGGCGGCAACGACAAGGACAATGATGTCAGTGACGTTCGCGCCGCGTGCCCGCATTGCCGAGAAGGCAGCGTGACCCGGGGTATCGATGAAAGTGATGGGATGACCTTTCCAGTCGATGGAGTAGGCGCCGATGCGTTGGGTGATGCCGCCGGCTTCGCCGGAGGCAACCTTGGCGCGCCGGATCGCGTCGAGAAGGGAGGTCTTGCCGTGATCGACATGTCCCATAAACGTGATAATGGGTCCGCGAAGTTTCTTGGCTTCAGGCTTCTCCTCGACCGGCTTGGGAGGCTCAACGACAACCTTTTCTTCCTTGTGGACGCCGCCACCGGCAACACGCTTTTCACGCTCGAAGAGCAGTCCGTACATATCACAGAGCTTCGAGGCGATCTCCGGTTCGACAGACTGGTTGATGTTCGCAAAGATCTGCATACCCATCAGATCCTTGATGATCTTGAAGGCGGGCACTTCCATCTGCGCGGCCAATTCCTTGATCAGGATCGGCGGCTTGATATGAATCACCCGGCGATTATCTTCCCCAACCGCGATGGCTTCAGCGTCGATCTCATCCTCGGATGGAGTTTCGGCCGCAGAAAACGGTGCCGGAGTGGAGGCTGCATGCTCTTCCTCACCAATACGGGGAAGGGCTTTTCCCGTGGTGACCACCCTTTTCTTGGGAGCCGGGCCATCAATAAGGGAAAGGGTCGGGAGATCCGCTGTCTTGATAAGAACCTTCTTCGGTTCACTCTTCTCGGCGGCAGGTGCGGCAGCAATAACCTTTCCCCGGGATGAGGAGGAGCCTCCGCGAGCACCCGAAACCGTACCTGCACGCGAGGCACGGGAAGGTGCCTTCGAGCCAGACGACTTGGTGGTTTTCGATGAGGCTCCCTTGGAAGCGGTGGATTTGGAATTGTTGACTTTGGAGACCATTATGAAATTTCTGACTGCGGTTCTCTCCCGGGAATCAAGGGAAAGAACTGCGGTCGTAGCGACTAAGCCGCTGCCTGCCCTTTCTCTGGGACTTGATTCTTTGCAGCCGCAAGGATTGCTTCTGCCTTCTCGGCGCCGCATCCCAGGATGCCGTCGATATCTGAGGCTTCTGCCGTCACGACCACATCGACGGAATTCATGCCGCCGGCTGCGAGAGCCTTGGCTTCATCCTCGGTGATTCCGAGGATGGCGGCAAGTTGCTGGGCGGCCCCTCCCATCTGCTGTTCAAAGGCCTGGGCGGCGGAGCGGTCCTCCTGGATATCAATTTCCCAACCGGTCAGCCGGGAAGTGAGACGAGCATTCTGACCGCGCTTTCCAATGGCGAGAGCAAGATCTTCTTTCTCAACGGCGATACGGAGTGCGTGGGCTGCTTCATCCACCTCGATGCTGCGGATACGGGCCGGCTTGAGAGCCTCGCGGGCAAACTCCTTCGGATCCTCGTACCAGCGGATGATGTCCACCTTCTCATTATTGAGTTCACGGACAATGTTCTTAACCCGGGCACCGCGCATGCCGACACACGCTCCAACCGGATCAACCTTGTCATTGGCGCTGTGCACCGCAATCTTGGTACGGAAGCCGGCTTCACGGGCAATGGCCCGAAGTTCGACCGTATGATCGGCAATCTCGCTGACCTCGATCTCGAAGAGTCGACGGATGAAATTGGGATGGCTGCGGGAGAGGATGATCTCGGGGCCGCGGGCTCCGTTTTCAACGGCAACAACGTAGGCCCGAATCCGGTCACCGATATTGTACTCCTCGGTGCTCACGCGCTCGCGGGAGGGCATGATCCCCTCGAACTTCCCGAGGTCAAGAACGACGTCGCTTCGATCGAAGCGACGTACCGTGCCGCTGACGATCTCACCGGCACGATCCTTGAACTCCTCGTAGATCATCTCCTTCTCGATCTGGCGGATTCTCTGGGCAATAGCCTGACGGGCTGTCTGGGCGGCGATGCGTCCGAAATCGCGAGGGGTCACCTCGATCTCAACCTCGTCTCCAATCTGGGTCTCCTTGTTGACTAGGCGGGCCTTGGCCAAGGCGATCTCCTCCTGTGGATTGGTCACCGTCTCGACAACCAAGGGCTTCGCAAAGGCGCGGATCGCACCGCTCTTGGGATTGATGTCGATGCGAACGTCGCGTGAACAGGAGAAGGCTTTCTTGGAGGCGGCTACGAGTGCGGACGAGATCGCCTCGATGAGCGTCTCGCGTTTGATACCTTTTTCACGCTCGAGGTAGTCGAGCATGGCAATAAATTCAGAGTTCATGGCAATAGAAATTCCCGACGCACTGGTCAGGAAGTATTCCAAGACAGTATGTCGGGGGTGGAAAAGTATGTAGGATCCAATCCTTCGGGTCAACTGAAAGTACACTCGGAACGGGTGACTGTCGGATTCTCTTTGACCTGATGGATTCGTAAATCCATCCTCCGCCTCCACGTCACGAGGTTTATATGTCCGGATCCTCCCTTGATTCCACCACCATCACCCGGGCAACTCAGCCCCTGTCCTGGATGAATTCCACCCGATGCTTCTGGGGGATCCTGGCTCTCGTTACCCTCTGGAAGCTCCTTGCGGCCTGGAAGTTGGGCCTGATTTTCGATGAGTGCTACTACTGGGAATGGTCTCTTCATCCCCAAGCCTGCTACTTCGACCACCCTCCCCTCACCGCTTGGTTGATCGCTTCGGCTAGAATGCTTCTGGGGCACACAACTCTTGCCGTCCGGATCTGGGCCGTTATTTCAGGCATCATTCTGGCCCTAGCCGGAAGGGAACTTGGTAAGGATCTCTTCGGTCAGGAGGCGGGAAACCGGGCCGGTATACTTTTGCTCCTGGCCCCGATCTTCGCCGGGAATGCCCTCCTGATGACTCCCGACACTTTCCTCATCCCGGCGTGGGCCTGCGCAGTGCTTTGCGCCTGGAGAGGGTACCGTGAAGGCGGCGGCTTGGGATGGTGGGTTGCCGCCGGCACCGCTGCCGGCATCGGGATGCTCTCCAAGTACACCATGATTCTCTACTATGGCGCTCTCCTGATACTCTGGGTGCTTAGTCCGGGAAGGCGGCGCCAATTCCTCCCCGGTATCACGATCGCCGGACTTCTTACCCTGCTGATCTTCCTCCCCGTGCTCTGGTGGAACAGCCGTCATGACTGGATCTCATTCACTCATCAACTCCACCATGGTTTTAGAAACGAACATCGGACGTTGATCAATTTTCAAAACTTGAGCGACTACAGCGCATTCCTTGTTGTTCTCGTCTCGCCAATTCTGGGTCTTCTCTGCTTCCAGACAGCCTTGGCGCGCATGAAGGATCCCCGCTTCCGCTTCCTGGGAGTCTTTTTCTGGACGGTCGTGATCTTCTTTGCATACTCGGCGGCCAAGGCACACATTGAGGCGAACTGGCCCATGGCGGCTTTTGTCACGGCCCTAATCATGGTCGCCGGGGACTGGGAAAACTATGGAAAGAGATGCAGAAAAGCGGCCATCATGGTGCTTTTGATCGCAGACGTAGGTGCCGTTATCGGCGTCTCCACCCTGCTTTTGCCCAAGAACTCACCTCTTTCCATCAGGAACTTCTCCCCCGACCTCTCCCTCATGGGAAAGATTCCCGGTTTGTCCCTGCTTGAGGCGCCCACGAAACAGGGATTGTCGGATTTTCAAACCCGGATCGAGGAATTCCTTGGACCCGAGGCCGCTGCACGGACGATCGAGGAGAACTTCCGCATCTCTGGAGCCGATTTTATCTGTCTTTCGACTTACCAACTGACCGGAGTCATGTCGTTCTATGCCCCATCCCTGGAGCCGCTCCTCTGGCTACCCGATCATGGCCGCTCACGCTTTCCTTGGATCAACGATACGAAATGGTCAGGAAAAAATGCGCTGGTTGCCTCGTGGCCACGACCGGATTTCTCATCCCAAGGACTCTTTGCGGAACTTTTACCGCCCCGTTCAGTTCCAGTTCCAGGAACGAAAAGTCCCCTCTACCTTTCCATCGGACGCACCTACGAGCCGGACAAAGTACGCCCCTGAAGCACCTCCGGAAAGAAAGCAATCAGGGAGCGATTGTTTCGACGTAGGCAAACTTCCCGTTCTTCACCTGGAGCATCACTGCGGGCTTGGTGGGATTGCGGTGCTCATCGAGCGTGATCTTACCCGTCACGCCCGGGAAATCCTTGGTCGCCGCAATGGCCTCATTGACTTTGGCCGGATCAGTCGTGCCGGCGCGCTTCATCGCGTCGGCCAGCAACTTCAAGGCATCGTAGCCAAGGGCAACCATGGCGTCGGGATCCTCATTGTATTTCTTGCGGTAGGCATCCACGAATGCCACCACCTGGGGATCAGTACTCTGGTTGGAAAAGTGGTTCGAGAAATAGCATCCCTCCACGGCGGCGCCGCCCACTCCCACGAGTTCCGTGGAGTCCCATCCATCCCCTCCGATGAAGGGAACCGTGATGCCAAGTTGACGGGCCTGACGGATGATCAAGGGAGCCTCGGTGTAGTAGGCGGGAAGGAAGACCACGTCGGGATTCGCCGACTTGATCGCGGTCAATTGGGCACTGAAATCCTTATCTCCGCCGCTGTAACTCTGCTCTCCGGTGATGACGCCGCCCTCCTTCGAGAACTCCTGCTTGAAACTCTTGGCCAACCCTAGGCTGTAATCCTTCGAGACATCAGTGATGATGGCTGCTTTCTTTGCCCCGAGCTTGCCGGCAAATTTTGCGCAAACCGTTCCTTGGAAAGGATCGATGAAGCAGACCCGGAAAATATGGTCTCCGGTCTCGGTCACCTTTTCATTGGTCGATGCCGGGGAGATCATCGGAATGCCACTTCGCTGGGCGATCGGGGCGGCTTCAAGGGAACGTCCCGAAGCGACTTCCCCGATGAGGGCCACCACCTTGTTGCGGGTAATTAACTCGCGCACAGCCGTCGACGTCTCGCCGGGCTTGGACTGGTTGTCCTTGGTAATCATCCGGATAGACTGGCCAAGCACGCCACCCGAACCATTGATTTCATCAAGGGCAAGCTGAACTCCCTTATCCGTGCTCTGACCGAATGTAGCCTGTCCTCCCGTCAGCGAGGCAAACTGCCCTACGGGAATACCTGACTGCTGTTTTTTGTTGCAGGCAGTGGCGGCAAAGCAAAGTAATGCAAGGATGGGAATGCCGGGGCGATGAAAGAGCTTCATGAACGTAGGTTAAAAAAGGTAATCCCGCATGCCAAGTGCCGATCTAATGGAAAACCAATGCGGCTTTTCAGATAGTTTGGCGGAAGGGGAGGGATTTCCTTGGCTTTGCCAAGGTGCTACAGAATGGCTTCGCAACAATTCTATGCCACTGATCGCGGCATGGTGATCGAACCGAAGTTCTTCATCCCTCAATACTGAATCTGCTTATCTTCGGACAGTTGGCGGAAGGGGAGGGATTCGAACCCTCGGTGGGAATTACCCCACGTTCGATTTCGAGTCGAGTGCCTTAAACCGGGCTCAGCCACCCTTCCTAAAAACTGGGTTTGTAATCATAACTGCAGGATTCAAGAGGTCAAGTTCCGCCTGTTACTTTGCGGCACTCACACTTCCACATGGGATATGATCCTCACCAAGCGAAGATCGGGATATTAACTTCGTCTTAGGAAAAAATCCTAGGAACGACCGCTCCAGTTCAGCGCGCCCTTCTTGATGGCGTAAATATATCCCACGAAAAGAATGATCGAAAAGGTAACGAGGGTCCAAAGAATGCCCACGCCATACTGCATGAGATACTCGCGATAAACCACCGACCATGGGTATAGGAACACAATTTCGATGTCGAACAGGATGAAAAGCATCGCCACCAGGTAAAACTTGACGCTAAAGCGCGGCTGAGGGCCCTTTTCCGGGAGCATTCCGCACTCGTAGGCGACGTCCTTGACTCCCGTACGTGTTCCAACACGACCAAGTACCAGACTTGCAATCCAGGTAGTCAGTGCCAAAGCGACACAAACCACGATGTGAATGAGAAGAGATCCGTAACTACCCAAGGCGCTGTCCATGACGTGAAATGGCCCTTAGCGCTTGGCAGCTTTTTTGACCAACTTGCTTGTCTTCACTACCTCCACTGAAGCCTTCTTAACGACGGGCTTCTTGATCGCGGCTTTTTTCACAACGGGTTTCACGGCTGGAGCAGCCTTTTTCACCGGAGCTTTGGTAACAGACTTGACGGCTGCTTTTTTGACTGCGGCTTTTTTCACAACGGGTTTCTTAATGACGGAAGCTGGAGCAGGCTTGATGGAGACGACGCCGGGAACCTGAGGAGCGGGAAGCGGTTCCTCGGGGGCAATGGCATGGGCCAAGGAGGCAAGGCCTTTATACTTCTTTCCACTTTTCTTAACCATGTTGCGTGAAACGAGATGCTGAAGCTTCTCGTAGGCACGGAGGCGGAGCATTTCCTCACCACCGCTGGCGGCATTACGCTTCTTTAGGCGGTCGTGGACAACATCGAAGAGCTGTTTGAACTCAAAGGAAGCCCCCTTCTTGGAAAGAACTGCTACCAGTTCCTCGGTGACCAGATCGGGGAGTCTGCGGGAGAAGGCACTTTTGCGTTGCATAATGATTAAGAATTAAATGTACCACCTGTTCTCGCCCACTGTCACTAAAAAAGCACATCCCCATCTTTCGTATCCCCCGCATGGATTCAAAGCGGAAAATGTTATTTAACCTGAATTTCCATCCATGAGTGGATTGACTTCAAATTTTAGGACCCATAACTTGAAACGAATGCCGAGTTTGTTCGACTGCCCACAGGCTGACCGCCCTTCATGAAAACGATCCTTTTCATCTGCACTGGAAATGTCTGCCGAAGCCCCATGGCCGAGGGACTCATGAAAAGTTTCCTGGGTGATCGGAAGGATATCACGGTTCTCTCCGCGGGCATGAACGCATCCAAGGGCGCCCAGGCAAGCCAACCGGCTGTGGCAGCTCTGTCGGAACTTGGGATCAATCTGCGTCATTTCCGAAGCCAGCCGGTGACGGAGGAGTTGCTGGAACGCTGCAACCATGTCTTCGCCATGACCCGGGATCACTACCTTCTGATCGATCTTCTCTTCCCGGAGCACTCCGAGAAAGTCCGTCTGGTCGGGGAATTCACCAAGTACGGCGGTGATGTGCTCGATCCGATCGGTCAGGGACTCCCTACTTACAAACGTTGCCGTGATGTCATCAAAAGCGCGCTGGTACAAATCCGCGATTTTGTGGATCAATCTTCAATCACCATGTCCAAGCCAAACGATACCAACTCCTCCAACATCAGCCCTCTTTCCAAGACCGACCCCGAGATCGCCGCTGCGATCGCCTCGGAGCATCACCGCCAACTCGAGCACATTGAACTGATCGCCTCGGAGAATTTCACCAGCCAGTCGGTGATGGAAGCACAGGGCTCATGCCTGACAAATAAGTATGCCGAGGGCTATCCCGGCCGCCGCTGGTATGGCGGCTGCGAGCATGTCGATGTCGTTGAGCGTCTCGCGATCGAACGGGCAAAGAAACTCTTCGGTGCAGATCATGCGAATGTCCAGCCCCACAGCGGAAGCCAGGCCAACATGGCCGTCTACTTCAGCGTCCTCCAGCCCGGGGATCGAATTCTCACCATGGATCTGGCCCACGGAGGTCATCTCACCCACGGACACAAGGCCAATTTCTCCGGCAAACTCTACGAGGTCACCCACTACGGGGTCTCACAGGCTGACGGCCGTATCGACTACGATGCTCTTGCCAAGCAGGCGCTTGAGGTGAAGCCTCGCATGATCACCGCCGGAGCCTCCGCCTACCCGCGTGAGATTGATTTCAAGCGCCTTCGTGAAATCGCCGATTCCGTCGGAGCCTACCTCTTCGTCGACATGGCACATATCGCCGGACTCGTTGCCGGGGGCGTCCATCCCAATCCGGTTCCTTACGCCGACTTCGTCACCACCACTACGCACAAGAGTCTTCGCGGTCCCCGCTCCGGTCTCGTTCTCTGCAAGGAGCAGTTTGCGAAGAAGATCGACGGGCAGGTCTTCCCCGGCGTCCAGGGCGGCCCTCTCATGCAGGTCATCGCGGCCAAGGCCGTCTGCTTCCACGAGGCACTCCAGCCCTCGTTCAAGGAATACGCCCGGCAGATCGTCCTCAATGCCAAGGCTCTCGCCGCACGCCTCTCCATGCTCGGCTACACGATCAGCTCCGGAGGCACCGACAATCATGTCCTCCTTGTTGATCTCCGCCCGAGTGGCATCAATGGCCTCGAGGCCCAGGAAGCCCTCGACAAGGCGGCCATCACCGTCAACAAGAACGCGATCCCCTTCGACACCGAGCCGATCACCAAGACCGGCGGCATCCGTCTCGGAACCCCGGCCATGACAACCCGCGGTCTCAAGGAAGAGGAGATGATGCAGGTCGCAGACTTCATCCATGCAGGTCTTCAGGCACGCAACGATGAGTCCGCCCTCGCCAAACTCCGCAAGGAAGTCACCGCTTTCACGTCCAGGTTCCCGCTCCCCTGAAGCCGGAGAGGTACAACGTTAAAACGTTACAACCGCGAAATGTTAAAAAGAAATGGCGGGCCGATGCCCCTGCCATCGTTTCACGCGTCACCCTTTTAACTTTCTAACCTTTCCACTTTCCATTCCTCCATCCATGCCTTCTCCAACCTCCAATCCTCTCCGTGAAGGGATCGCCAACCGTCTCTCCCCCGAGCCCTGCACGCTCGTCATCTTCGGGGCGACGGGCGACCTGACGCATCGCAAACTCATCCCGGCCCTCTATAATCTGGCCGCCGAGGGGGCCCTCCCTCCGGCCCTCACGATCATAGGGTTTGCCCGACGCGAAAAAACCTCCGAGCAGTTCCGCAAAGAACTTGAGGAGTCGACCCGCAAGTTCTCCCGCACCCCGCTCAACGAAGAACTCTGGGCACAGTTCGCCTCATCCATCATCTACCATCAGAGCCCCTTTGATCAGGCCGAGGGCTACACAGCCTTCGCCAGGCAGATGGAAGAAGCGGATCGGCAGCGTGGCACCGGGGGCAACCGTCTCTACTACCTCGCCGTGGCGCCCGATCAGTTCCCGGTGATCCTGGGACACCTGAGGGAGAGCGGTCTGAGCACCGCCACACCCGGAAGCTGGGCCCGCGTGATCGTGGAAAAGCCCTTCGGCAAGGACCTCAAGAGCGCCCAACTTCTCAACACCCTCGTCAGCGAGGTCTTCCCCGAGTGCGACACCTATCGCATCGACCATTACCTGGGCAAGGAGACCGCCCAGAACATCATGGTGATGCGCTTCGCCAATTCGATCTTCGAGTCACTCTGGGATTCCAACCACATCAGCCACGTGCAGATCACGGCCGTGGAACCGCTCGGAGTGGAAGGGCGCGCAGGCTACTACGATACCTCCGGTGCCATGCGTGACATGATCCAGAATCATCTGCTCCAACTCCTCACCCTCACGGCCATGGAGCCCCCCACCAGCCTCAGCGCCGATGCGATCCGCGACGAGAAGGTGAAAGTCCTCCGCTCCCTGCGTCCCCTGCGTGGTGATGATGTCTTCAAACACGTCGTTCGCGCCCAATACACGGCCGGATTGATCAATGGTCAACCCGTTCCCGGATATCGCGAGGCTGACGGTGTCCCCAAGGATTCGACGACGGAAACCTATGTGGCCCTTCAGGTGAATATCGATAACTGGCGTTGGGCCGGCGTCCCCTTCTTTATCAGGACAGCCAAGCGCATGCCCAAGGGCGGGACCGAGATCGCCATCACCTTCAAGAGTGTCCCACGTGTTCTCTTCAACCAAACGGGAGAGGGACTCGATGAGAACGTCCTCGTCATTCGTATCCAGCCCGATGAAGGGGTCTCCCTCCGCATGAGCGCCAAAATGCCCGGTTCCAGCCTGCGCATCGAACCGGTGAAGATGGACTTCCATTACGGAACCTCCTTTGGCAAGGCAACCCCCGAGGCCTATGAGCGCCTCCTTCTCGATGCGATGTCCGGCGACGCCACTCTCTTTGCAAGACGCGATGAGGTGGAGGAGGCATGGGCCTTTGTTGACGGGATCGAGGAGGCCTGGAAAACCCGCTCAGACGACCTTGCCTTCCATACGGCGGGCTCTTGGGGGCCGGCAGAGGCGGCCGACCTTGCCGCTCGTCACGGAGTTACCTGGAGGAGGATGTGAGCTTCATTCCCGGCATCCCGGTGCCGATCGGCGCCATCGAAAAAGAACTTGGCAAACTCTGGGAGGAGAGCGGCGATACAAAGACCCGCGCATCCCTCATCAATCTGGCCATCTATAACGAGAAACCGGGTTCGCTCGAGAGAAACACGGAGATCATCCGTGGAATTGCGGGGGAGCATGCGATGCGAGCGATCCTTGTCCAATCGGATCCTATGGCTGAGGGAAGCAGCGCCGAGGCATGGATCACCATGCATTGCTACCTGCGAGGCTCCCAGGGAGGCTCGGTCTGCAGCGAACAAGTCTCCTTTGAGCTTTCGGGCATGGCCGCGCGATCGCTTCAAAGCGTCGTTTTCTCGCATCTCGATTCCGATCTGCCCCTCTGTCTCTGGTGGCAGGCCGATTTCCGCCCACCCATCGACGGCAAACTCTGGCGATGGGTCGACAGACTGCTCTTCGACAGCAGGCATTGGAAAAATCCCAAGGATCAGTTTGATCTGATCCGGCAGATTGCCGGTCTTGCTGAGGCGCGCACCGTGCTCTGTGATCTTAACTGGGCACGCTCCCTGCCCGTGCGCCAGGCCTTGGCGTCGATCTTTGACGCTCCGGGCACTCTTCCGGAACTTGAGTTCCTTGGAAAACTTGAGATTGATCATGCCCCCGGATCGCGAACCACGGCCCTGCTCTTGGCAGGCTGGTTGGCGGATCGTCTTGGATGGAGCCTCTCCAAACCAACCGCCAATCCGGAATTTTGTGACAGGAATGGCAGGACCGTTTCCGTGGACTTGAATGAGACAGAGGGAGCCAGCATCTCGCGCATGCAACTCTCCTCAGGGAATGCGGAATTTCATCTCCATCGGGAATCAGGATCCGATCTCTACGTTACCACGGCGACAGGAACAGACATTCCCACCACCAGCAGAATGGTCCGCGCTCCCCGCGAAGAAACCCGTGAGATTCTCTTGGCCGAGCTTTCCAGAGGCGGACGCCACCCGCTCTACACCAAAGCGGTGCGGGCCGTGGAAGGCCTCTGGACCTAAGAACGAATCATCTCTTAAAATTCCGCCGGTTTCGGCGCTGGAATAGTCATGACCGGAGCGGTGCTCGGCAGATCCATAGGACGCACAGGCTCCGCTTTTCTGACCTCTTTCTCACCCACCGGTAGCGCCATAGCCACATTGGTGGCACCCGGCGCACCCTTTCCGTCGGTTCCGGGATCCTTGCCGTCCGGCGAAGTGGCACGTGCGACTTTGATGCTTCCATCATCCACAGAGGCTCCCGCGCTCATGGTGGGATTCACGGAATGGTAGAGATCGTTCTGGGCCAGCAACGTGGGGGCATTGACTGGAATGGGACGGATCCTGCTCAGATCCACAGCGGCGGCAGCCCTGGGCCACTCGGCCTGATCGACATCGCGATTGTAACTCCGCACCCCTCCCCCGTGGATATCGCAAACACCTGAGGGCATCTCGGACTCCGTCGCAAACTCGGCGGCAATCATGCCTGTCAGTTTGCGACAACCTTCCGTGGGAAGCAGACCGGAACTTCTGCAGATCTCGACCTGCTTCAAGCCGGAGGGACGCGAAATTTCATGGGAGGGGAAGGCCGTGAGCGATGCGTTCATCACCTGCGCCCAGACAGGAAGCGCAAGATCCTTTCCGAATGCTCCGCGATAGATTTTCTGAGGCTTGTCAAATCCGACCCAGACGCCGCAGGTCACGGCGCTTGAGTACCCCACGAACCAAGTGTCGGTGAAGTTGTAAGCCGTTCCGGATTTACCGGCGAACGGCGTATTCGTTGAGACTCCCGAGGCAGCCGCCTCCTGCGCACAGGCCTTGAAGAGGGCATCCTGCAGCACAGAATGAACCTGATAGGAGGCCTCGGCGGGGAGCACAGGGACCCTAGTGACGGGATTCTCGTAGAGCAGGTCGCCTGCCTGATCGGTGATCCTCGTGATGGTGAAGAGTTTGGCGGGACGCGTTCCCCCGCCCGGGAAAGCAGTGTAGGCGAGGGTCAGTTCATCGAGGGACATTTCGCTGGATCCGAGATAAGCATTGGCCACATCCCTGAGCGGGGAGCGAATGCCGGCGGCTTTGCAGAACTCCCCGAGCTGATCAAGACCGGTCTTGTAACCCAGACGAATGACGGCGGCGTTTTTTCCCCTGGCAACCGCTTCATGCGAGGGCATTGATCCCTCGTACTCATTGTCGGCGCGTTCCACTCCCCATTCTCCGAGAATACCGTTGTCTCCGCCGATCATGACGAAGTGATTGTCAATGCAGTCATCGTCGACCGGTTCCCCCGGGAAGCCTCCGTTCGCATACGCGGCTGCCGCCACCATCGGCGTAAAGAGTGTTCCGGGTGGTCGTCGCCCCTGAACGGCGCGGTTGTATTCGCTGTGCAGGAAATCACGCCCTCCGGCAACAGCCAGAATACCTCCGGTGGAATTCTCGACCGCCAGGACCGCGCCCTGAAGATAGCCTGGGGGAGGCATCGTCACCGGTTCTCCCCGCTGAGCCGCCTCTTCCATCTTCTCGTTGATCTGGTGGTACTGCTGGTAAGTGATGTGGGCAAAACCCGGCTGGCTCTCAACCTGCACAAGATGACTTTTCAACGCCCGCTCCGCAACCATCTGGAGCCGAGCATCAAAGGTCGTCTGAATGCGCACCCCCTCGTTCATTGCCGTATCGTAGCCCAGGGCCGCGATCGCCTGTTGGCGTACCAGATCGATTGCATAGGAGACCCTGTTGGGATTGGTTCTCTTGCGAACGGAGAGATTCAGTTCGACCGCCCCCTCATATTCCTCACGAGTGATCAGATGCATCTCCCGCATGCGTCCAAGAACGAAATCACGCACCTTTTTCGCACCCGCGGGATTATTCCATGGGGAGTAGTAATTAGGACTCTTGAGCAGACCTGCAAGCATGGCGCACTCGCCGACACTAAGGTCCTTGGCAGCCTTCCAGAAGTAGCCCCTGGCCGCAGCCTCGACCCCGTAGAAACCACTGCCGAAATAAACGCGGTTCAGGTAGTACTCCATGATCTTCTCCTTGGTAAGATGATCCTCAATGCGCTGTGCCAGGAACATTTCAAGGAGTTTTCGGCGGTAGCTCTTCTCATGGAGGTCGAATGAGTTTCGCGCCAACTGCTGGGTGACCGTGCTGGCCCCCTGTTTAACCCTCCCTTGGTGCCAGTTACTGAACGCAGCACGCATCACGCCGAAATAATCGACGCCGTGATGATCAAAGAACCTGTTGTCTTCCTCGGCAACAACGGCATTCACCATCTCCTTAGGGATCTGGTCATAGGAAATCGGGAGGCGGTTTTGGATAAAAATCTTGCCCATCTGCTGGCCATTGCGGTCCAGAATGACACTTGCCGACTCCATTTTGGGAATCTTCGCCAGATCAAAGGCATCCGCCTTCGCCTTGAATTCCGAAACAAGCCAACCGTAGACAATTAGAGCCCCCAAGGCAGAGAGGGTGAGGAGCGAAACGGGTGCAAGGAACCAGAGCCGCAGAAACCATGGTCTCCGGCGACTTTCACTCTTTTCCTCCCAGCTGTAACGATGGCGTGCGATCCGTCATCTTTTCCATGAAAACCCTCCTCGGGCAAGACTAGGGAACTGCAGAGGAAGGGTATTAACGTGCTTTGCCCTGGATCCAGACTTCCTTGATCTCCCAATGATCGTTGAAGCGGATCAAGTTGGCTGCTTTACCCGGAGCGATAGACCCGATTTCCTGCTCCAGACCAAGAGCTATTGCCGGAACCAGCGTCGCCATCGCCACCGCTTCCTCCAACGGCACACCAACTTCAGCCACCATCGTCCCGACCCCATCAAAGAGGGTTGCAGTACTTCCAGCCAGACAACGCGCATCATCCTCCCCCGTCCAGGCTGCATTTCCCTCGACGCGGCAAGCAAGTCCACCCAGCTCAAAACTTTCCCCCTCCCCCAGACCGGCCCCGGCCGTTGCATCCGAGACCAGCATAATTTCTCTCCATCCCTTCGCCATCCATGACTCACGCAGCAACTCTACCGGAACATGCATCCCGTCAGCGATCAACTCGCACACGACACCGGGAGTCTCCAGAGCGGCCTCGGCCAGGCCGCGCATGGGTGTGGGGCCGGTTTTGCGCAGCGAGGACATCGCATTGTGAAGATGCGTGACCTGGGTGATTCCAGCCTTAAAACCCGCCCTCGACTCCTCCTCCGTGGCATCCGAATGACCTGCGCTTGGGGCAATACCATTCCTGTCGAGTTCACGAACAAGATCAAAAGCTCCCGGCAATTCAGGCGCGAGGGTCATGCGCCGGATCACCGAGGCATAATTCAAAAGGCGGGAAGTTTCTTCACGGGAGGGATCACGAAGCATCTCCACACGATGGGCTCCGCGACGACGGGGTGAGAAGTAAGGGCCTTCGAGATGGATCCCTGCAAGCAGTGAACCGTATCTCCCCTGCCCCGCACGATAAACCTCGGCGCACTTCAACACAGCCAGCATCTCCGCAAGGGAGGCCGCCACGGTGGTCAGCACCATTGTTGTTGTTCCGCGGGATGCATGATGCCGAAGGATTGTATCGAAGGCTTCCGGCCTAGCCTCCATCGCATCGCACCCCATGGCTCCATGGCAATGAATGTCGATCAGACCAGGTGCCAGATAATCCCCAGCACAATCAATCAAATGATCCGGATCTATACTGGAAATCTCATCCTCCATGAGATTGACCCGGATAATCTTCCCTCCCTCGACGAGCACGGAACCATGCGTCACTCCATCGCCCGGAGGAAGAATGATCCTGGCGTTCGTGAAGAGAGACTTCATGAAAGTTAGACTTCCTGACGGATCACTCTCTATCCTGCAAAAGCGTTATTCCATCGACCATTCTGCAGGAGTGAACGGCGTAGTTTCCGGCATATTCCGGATGACTGCGGGGATAGGCGGTCTCCACCGCAGTACGGACGGCCGCCTCGCTCTCACTGAGCACCAAGGCGCCACTGGCACCCCGATCCCCACCGCCTAGCATTCGCTCGCCGAGAACGCCCGGAATAGTCCTCACAATATCGCACATGGTTTCAAGTTCCCGGCCGGAGATCTGATAGTCGTCACGCAGGCCCAGTCCGTCGGCACGGAAGATGGCCCCCACCTCCTCAACGTTCCCCTTCTGCCAGGCCTTGAGCATCCGCCCGAACCGCTGTTGAGCATGGTAGATATAGTCGAGCCGCTTGCAGAGATGAGGGTGACTGTCACCGAACTTTGCAAGGATCGTGCGGAAGAGTTCCTCCGACCGGACATCGCCGAGTGTCTTGATGCCAAAGGGTTCCGCACAGAGATCAACCATCTCACCGCACTCGGTATGCCGGATTTTATAGGTCGATTTCTCAAGCCCTGGACGGATCGTTCCCGTATCGAGGCTCATGATGCGGAAGTCGGGCGCCTCTTCACCAAGCGGAACATGGCGGATCGATCGATCGGCCGGATTATAATGAGTTCCCATCCCCTTGCGGGCAAAGAGGATCATGATCTGGTCGAGGTTCCCGCAAGGAGAGCCGATGTACTCGTTTTCCACCGCTTGGGCGAGATCCACGATGCCCATCTCCGAGGGAAACTCGATGCAATTCACCTCGGCGAGGGAGATCAGGAGATTAAGCGTTAAGGAGGCTGAACGGGACATGCCCCCTCCAGGGATGTTCCCGTGCAAGACCGCATCGATTCCCTTATTCAAATCGTATCCCTTTTTCTTGAGAATCCAGGCGACTCCCAGGGGAAAACGCGCCCAGGAATCGGGAGCCGTCCCGGGCTCGGGAATAGAATCAAGCGCCACATCGATCAGGCCATCCTGCTCGAAGTTACCGCTAAAAAGACGGAGGCGCCCCAGATCATTAGGCTTGAACGCCATCCAGATGAACCGATCGGTTCCCACCCCGAAGAGTTCAGTCCCGTTGTAATCCCCATGCTCCACGCCGAGACAGAAGCGCGAGGAAGAGCGGCGGATCATTGTGCCAACAAGGGAAAGACCTGCCTTGGCGGCGAGTCCCGAAAGGACCTGCCTGATTCCGGCATCGTTATCACTGGGTTGTTCCTGGAAGTGCTTCATCGGTAGGCGGGGATTGAAAATGGATTTTGGAATTTAAAATTCGTGTCATGAGTGTCCTGAACATAAAAAACTACCGGAATGACCAAACAGCTCAACACCAATGCTACAGACAAGCATTTGATGTACAGGGGGATCGACCTGGATGCAGATTGAGCGGTTGGTTGGCATGGTAATCCGTCACCCAGGGATCCTTTACTTCCGTAGGGACGAAGGCCTACGCCAGGGGCTCCGCTACGTAACGAAACGCTTCATGGAGAGCAATAAATTCACTCGTGATCACGAAGCGATCGTCGTCACGGTCGCTGAGGTCTGTTGTAAAAAGGCATGGGATAAGACCTCCCTAGAGTGGTAATGATAACCCCTCATGAAAACATCTGAGCCTCCGACAAGCAGATATCGTTGGGTCATTTGCGCCCTGCTGTTCGCGGCCACCACGATCAATTATATCGATCGTCAGATTCTCTCCCTGCTCAAACCGATGCTGGATGACGTGTTCGGCTGGTCCAGCACTCAATTCGGAGCAATTAACTCGGCCTTTCAGGCGTCCTACGCATTAAGTCTCCTTTTCTTCGGATGGTTTGTGGATCGGTACGGAACCAAGATCGGATACACCCTCTCGATAGGTCTCTGGAGCCTCGCTGCGATGGGCCACGCCCTGGTGAACTCGATTTCCGGTTTCTTCGGGGCACGCATCGCTCTCGGAATCGGAGAGGGTGGCAATTTCCCCGCGGCAATTAAGGCCACGGCGCAGTGGTTCCCAAGAAACGAACGGGCCTTTGCGACCAGTCTTCTGAATTCGGGTGCCAATGCCGGCGCCATGATCGCCCCGGCGATCGTCCCCGCAGTTGCCTTATCGCTGGGATGGCACTGGCCTTTTCTGATTGCTGGGCTTGCCGGCTTCGTCTGGGTAGCGATCTGGTGGCCTCTTTTTTCCGATCCCGCGGAATCGCGGCGAGTCTCCGTCGGCGAACTTACACTGATTCAGCAGGATGGGGAGCCAGACGGTGAGATGGCGTCCATCTCCTGGAAATGCATTCTTTGCCACCGTGAGGCCTGGTCTTTCATTATCTCGAAACTTCTGACCGATCCGGTCTGGTGGTTTTTCCTCATCTGGCTTCCCGATTTTTTCAAAAAGACCCGCGGTCTGGATATCAAGAGCAGTTGGACACTTCTGGTCAGCATCTACTCGATTATCACGGTTCTGAGTATAGCCGGGGGATGGATCACCGGACACCTTGCCTCCCGTGGCTGGAGCATCACGCGCGCAAGAAAGTCCGGCATGCTGCTCTTTGCAATCTGTGCCCTGCCGATTGCCACAGTTACCTGGGTCGGCGACTGGACGGCCGTTCTCCTGATCGGTCTGGCGGGTGCCGCTCACCAAGCATGGTCCGCGACTCTCTTCACCACAGTATCCGACATGTTTCCCAAGCCTGCGATCGCCAAACTCATCGGCGTCGGCGGGATGGCAGGATCGATCGGCGGGATGATTTTCCCACTCATCACGGGCATTGTCTTGGACTCCTGCAAGAACGGCTATTCCATGATCTTCGGCTACTGCTCGCTCGCTTACCTGCTTGCATTCGCCCTCAACAATCTCCTCGCCCCGAGCTACAAGCCGATCGAGTTGGGGAAGTAGTTGGGAAGGCGTTGTAGGAGGAAAGGGGCACGACGGTAAGAAGGATTGGACAGAAGGATTGGACTTGAGCAGGCGGATCAACCCCTCTTGCATGGGCTGATGAATCATGATTCATCCTTCCCTCTCTGGGGCATCGATCTCGGTGGAACGAAGATCGAGGGGGCGATCCTTGATCCGATCCATCCCGAAAAGGTGATCCAACGGCTCCGCATCCCCACCGAGTCGACCCAAGGCTATGACCATATCCTCGGCCAGCTTTCAAAACTGATATGCCTGCTCGAAGAGCACTCGGGATTGAAGCGCCCCTCAGTCATCGGTGTCGGGACACCCGGTGTCACCGTTCCCTTAAACGGACTTCTCAAGAACTCAAATACGCTCTGCCTCAACAACAAACCTCTAGCCGCAGACCTTTCCCTCATCTTAGAAACGAAGGTCATTCTTGCCAACGACGCCAACTGTTGCGCCCTCGCAGAGGCCACACTCGGTGTAGCCAAAGGACATAAAACTGTTTTCGGAATCATCCTGGGAACGGGAGTAGGAGGAGGAATCGTTGTTGATGGCAAGGTGCTGACCGGACCACACGGAATCTGCGGTGAGTGGGGGCACAATCCGATCCCTGGTGAAAACACCCCCTGTTACTGTGGGCGCGCGGGATGTGTGGAGACGGTTATATCGGGACCGGCCCTGGAACGATTCTACAGGGAGCTTTCCGGAAGCGCCCTTCCTCTGCCAACGATCACGGAACTGGCCTCAAAAGGAGATTCCCTGGGCGAGAAAACACTCGAAAGATTGCAGGAGAAATTCGCGGAAGCCTTGGGAGGAGTGATCAATATCCTTGATCCGGACGCCATCGTCATCGGCGGAGGTGTTGGTAAGGTCGATATGCTTTACCAACAAGAGACTCGGACCGCTGTTCTGAGGCATCTTTTCAATGATCAGTTCAGCACTCCGATTCTACGCCCTGATCTGGGAGATAGCGCGGGCGTCTTCGGCGCGGCGATGCTCACCGCCAGCTAGGCAAAAAATCCTCTACTTCTTGCGGGAAGAAAGCAGTGCGGATCCCCACATGAGGATCCCGAAGAGGAGAAGCGCAATCCCCCAAATCATATTGATGTTAATGCCGAGGGAGAGTTTATCGGGAGAGAAAAGACCCGTGGCGGCCAGCAGGAGGCCGATCAGGGTAAACATCATGCCGATTGGAAAGCGGATATCGAGGCCCATGGTAATTTAGGTTCTAGGGTTTAAGTGATGGGGTATGGGGAGAAGGCAGGGCTTACCAGAAAATGTAATTCAGGATAACGCAGACTATGAGAAGAACGATGCCGATCGTTCCCGGGCGTGCATACCAGACCTGGTCGACGGTTTGCTTGGGAGTAAGCGCGTAGACGAGTCCTTTGAGTTCCTCGTCGCTCTTGGTTCGGCGGGTTGCCAAAGAGATACCCACGGTGACTAGGAAGCAGACAATGAAGGCGAAGCTGGCCAACCAGAAGTTCTGGGCCATATCGCTGGGTAGCGTCCAGAAGGTGTGGATGTAGCCACCTTTGACCCCGGGAAGATTACCGACCGAAATTGTACAGGCATGAAAGAGCGCCGAGGCCGCTGTTCCACAGAGGAGTCCAATGAAGGCACCGGTGCCGGTAGTGCGCGACCAGAACATCCCGAGCAGGAAAGTTGCGAAGAGTGGGGCGTTCACAAAGGCAAACACCAACTGGATGATGTCCATGGCATTCGTCCACATACTGGCGAAGTAGGCGGCACCGATGGAGAGCAGGATGCCGGCCACCGTGACCACACGCCCCATCCAGGAGTAATGTTCGTCGCTTTTATCGGGGGCGATGTAGGCCTGATAGAGATCGTAGGTCCAAACCGTGTTGAAGGCGGTTACATTCCCAGCCATCCCCGACATGAAGGAGGCAAGCAGGGCCGTCAGGGCCAAGCCGAGAAGACCACTCGGGCAGTAACGCTTCACAAGAGAGAGGATAACGCCGTCGTAATCGTTCACCACCGCATCCTGAACCTTGATAGCCAACTGAGCATCGGGTGTCCCGGGCGCGGACTTGAGCAACTCTTCCACCTTGGCTGCGTTGAAGGAAGTGCCGGCGGTCAAAGAGAGTTCCTTCGAGGTTGCCGCGACATCTGAACCGGCGGCAGCCGATTGACGTACTGATGCGATAGCCGCCGGCATCTTTGCCTCGGCGATCACGGCCTTAGGAAACTGGTATCCCTTCCCTTCGGTTGCCGAGAGAGCAAGCGCTATCATGCCGGGGAGAATAACAAGGAGGGGAAAGAACATCTTCGGCACTGCCGCCACGAGCGGCGTATTGCGTGCAGCCTTCATGTCCTTGGCAGCCATGGCGCGCTGAACGACAAGGAAGTTCGTGCACCAGTATCCAAAGGAAAGGACGAACCCGAGACCGAACACCATCGCAAAGAGGTCGATGCCCATCGGATTTGCCGAGGGTCCCCCTAGCAGCGGTTTCCAGGCGCGTGTCCAGGCATCGGAATGGAAGGCTGTGGAGGCGGAATCAGCCAGATTATAGGCCGACGGGTTGACGGCCACACCGGCAAGCTTCTGCTTGATGGCACCCCATCCACCCGCATCCCTGAGCCCGAGCCAGACCACCGGGGCGAAACCGAGAACGATCATGAAGAACTGAAGCACCTCCGTGTAGATCGCGGAAGTAAGCCCGCCCTTGAGCACATAAAGCAACACGATGAAGGAGCAAACCCAGAGAGAGATGTTGTATTCCCAACCGAGAAGATTATGCAGGAGCTTCGCCAGTGCGTTCAAGGAGATACCCGAGGCAAAGATCGTCATCACTGCAAAGGAGACCGAATTGAAGGCACGGGCTCGTTCGTCGAAGCGAAGCTTCAGGTACTCGGGGACGGAACGGGCCTTCGAGCCGTAGTAAAAGGGCATCATGAACACCGCCAGGAAGATCATCGCCGGAATCGCCCCGACCCAGTAGAAGTGGCAGGTTGCAATGCCGTACTTGGCACCACTGGCCGCCATCCCGACCAGTTCAAGCGCACCGAGATTGGCAGAAAGAAAGGCAAGTCCCGTCACCCAGGCCGGTATATTGCGGCCGGAGAGAAAGAAGTCGGCCGAGGTCTTCATCTGCCGCTTCAGGGCGAAGCCGATACCGATAACAAAGACGACGTAGAGGGCGAGGATCGAATAATCGATCGCTCCGAGATGTACGGATGCGGTGTTCATGGGGTTGAAAAATCAAAATGCAAAACTGCTGCATAGCAAAGACTAAAAAAGGCCGAAGGTTACTTCTCCGACAATCATCACGCTACCGCTATGAAACGAAAGCGATCGGATCGTTTAGCGGCGTGATCTTTATCGGGGATTGTGCTCCGGGTTTAATTTGATAAAATTACCCACATCCAAATGCCTCTGATGTCCTTAAATATTCAGGAGTTTGCAATGCGTCTTCAGGAGTGCAAAAAGTGATACGGGTCGCTCTGGTCGGTGTCTCAGGCTACGGAGGGTGTCTGCTAACGGCCCTCCAAGAGGTCAAGAAACAGGGTCGATGCAAACTCTCCGCCGTCTGCATCGTGAATCGAGATCAGGAGACGGTCGCTTGGGATCGTCTGACTGCCGAAGGGATACGCTGCTTCGAGAGTACGGAAGATCTCTGGAAATCAATGCAGGGACAAATCGACCTGACCTTGCTCCCAACACCTCCCCAGACCCACCGGGCCATGACGGAGGAAGCACTGGCAGCAGGATCGCATGTCCTCTGCGAGAAGCCGACTTCGACGAATATCGCTGATGCTGTAGCCATGGCTGAGGCGGCAATGGCGTCATCCCGCAAGCTCTTCATCGGTTTCCAGGATATGTATCTGGATGGAACTCATGCGCTCAAGCGGGAGCTCTGCTCGGGTGTCTACGGAAAGCTGCAATCCATCTCCTTCCTCGGACTCTGGCCTCGTGGAGTGCTGAGCTACTACGGACGCAACTCGTGGGCTGGTAAGCTGATGCTGGGGGGAAAAGATGGTGTGTTGATCAATGATAATCCGGTCTCCAATGCCTTCGCCCACTTCCTGAAACTGGGTCTCTTCTTCGCCGGATCCTACGCGGCCACGAGCGCCCTCCCTCTTCTGGGAGAAATAGAGGCGCAACTCTATCGTGCCAATCCGATCGAGACTTTCGATACGGCGGCTCTGAGGATTCCGACCGACACAGGGATCCCGTTGCAGTTTCTCTGCTCACATGCCATCGGGGAAAACAATCTCCCTACTCTCCGCATCAGGACCGACCGCGATCAACTCGACTGGAAGTATGAGGAGGGTCTCTTCATCAGGAGCCGCGGCGAGGAAGCAGTCCGCAGTCTGCCTAAGCGGGAGGAAGGACGAGTCGGGATGCTCGAAAAGATTATTGCGATCCTACATGGAGAAGCGGCAACAATCTGCACGCCGGAGGATGCTTTGATCCCTCTCTCGGTAAGTGAACGGCTTCGAGCATATCCGGTGACATCTTTCCCAGAATCGATGATCGAGATCCATGAAATGGCAGGTGATTCTTTGAGAACGGTGAAGGGGTTGTCGGAAAAACTCCATGCCTGCTTCCAGGAGAACAGGATGCCAGTGGATCTGGCGGGATAAGGAGATAAGAAAAATCTAAGTTAGAGTGCTTGATCTCAAATTGAGTTGAATTTGGAATTAATTCTTCCCCACCACAATATCTTGTGGTCTATTTCGGCAAGAGTCCCATTTTAACACAATGCTTTGCCCTAAGTGCTCCTCCCAAGACGATAAGGTTATTGACTCCCGTCTCTCCAAGGATGGCACGAGCATTCGTCGACGTAGGGAATGCCTGGACTGCGAAAGCCGCTTCACTACCTATGAACAGATCGAGCGTGTGGAACTTCTTGCCGTGAAGCGTGACGGGAGAAGGGAACCCTTTGACAGGCAGAAGCTCCTCTCGAGTTTCATCAAGGCCTGTGAGAAGCGTCCGATTTCCCTCGATGTCATGGAGGAGTCGGTCAATGCGATCATTTCGGACCTGGAGTCGGGACAGGATCGCGAGATCCCGACCAAGACGATCGGTGCCTGCGTGATGGAGCGTCTGCACTCGGTTGATCCCGTGGCCTATGTGCGTTTCGCTTCGGTCTATCGACGCTTCGAGGATATCGGGGAATTCATCGAGGAGATTCAGTCCCTGGAACGTCGCGCCCCGGTCTCCGACGATCAGAAAGAGCTCTTTAACAAGGTCCCCTCCTAGCCTTTCCATGATTGCATTCCTTGATGGCTTGCCACTAGTAACCCTTCCGGATGGAAGAAACACACACTTCGACAAGCGATGGATCACGGCATCCATCCTTAGTGCGGCGGCGGAAGCCGGGCATCATCGCTGGTGGCTTGCCGAGCATATCGCTGAAAGCGTCTCGGTCTATCTGCAGCGGGATTTTGAAGCTAATAATGTTGCGATACCGAGTCTTTCGGAAGCGGTGCTCCATGTGCTGGAGTCGCTCGGATTCCATGATGTGGCGGCAAAATTCCACCTACCTGACCCGCCGGTGTCTCTCTCGCTCACCGATCTCGCCCGCGAGGCTGGCGATGGGTTTGAGCTGGCCTTCTTCGGACTCTTGGGGGAACGACTGCAGCGAGCCGCAAACTCCCGCTCAACCCGTGTTGATATTCATGATCTCTCGGGATGCGTGCGTCTCATGGGCAAGCGTCGACGGAGCGTCCAGAATCTCCGTGCAGAGATCGTCGGATTCATCCGTCAGCATGGGCAGGCTGCAGGGGAATCGCGCCTCGGGGAAACCTTGGAGATCCAGCTGAGCTGAAAAAGACAGAATGCTTTTAGACTGAAGCAACCAATCGTCTTAGGAGAGAAATCCACCATCAGGTAAAAGGGTTTCAGCTTTCAGCTTTTTTTGTTTTAGCTTTTCTTGGTTCATGACGCTTTTTGAAAAAATAGCCGCCCGTGAGATTCCAGCCACCATCCTTGCCGAGGGCGATGAGTGGATAGCTTTCCGTGATATTGCACCACAGGCTCCGATCCACTTTCTGGTCGTTCCGAAGCGTTGTATTCCCCGGATTAATGAAGCCTCTACCCCTGATAATGCTCTCCTAGGCACGCTGCTCTCCGCTGCGGCCGCCACGGCTCGACAGGAGGGACTCGGAGAAAGCGGCTATCGTATTGTGATCAATAATGGCCCGGATGGCGGCGAAACCGTCCCACACTTGCATGTGCATGTACTGGGCGGTCGTCACATGCAGTGGCCGCCGGGCTAGTTTTTTGAGTTCTGGCTGTGTTGCCCTACGCTCGCAGTAGTTCTTCTACAGCGTCGCTTGGGCGCCTTGCCATCTCCTCAAAAAAACACTCGCAGCTTTCTTAGCTTCCCGGCTCCTCTAACTGAAGGAGGAGTCATCATCCCCTCCGGAAAAGTCCATGTCCATGTCTTGGTCCTGATCGAAGTCGGCTGAGTGGTCGTCGTTATCCGCAACCAAGGGATCTCCCGAGTTATCAAAGCCAGAGTCACCTTGGGCTGCATCGGATGGGCTCTCGTAATAGTTATTGATGACCTCGGTTGGCTGGCTCTGTGCAAGGAATCCTCCGGAGGAGGTGCCCATGCCTCCGAATGCTCCGGCATTGTGACCCATGAGATTCTCGATTCCCTGAAAGAGGAGTGCTCCGCCAGCCACACCTGCCGCGGTGCCAAGGGCACTCTGGAGAAAGCTACCACCCTGAGTGGGTTGCTGGGGAATCAGTGGAGGGGCAACAGGGGACGCAGGAACTGCTTGGCGCACAGGAGCAACGGGCTGGGGAGATCCGAAAAGATTAGCAACTCCGGAAAGGAAGCTGCCGCCACCCTGCGGCACCTGTGACTTTGCCTCGGCAAGCTGCTTTTCAAGATCCGCAATCCGGGTCTGGGCCCCGGTCACGGCCTGCTGCAGAACCAAGACGCTCTGGGTGAGTAGATAGGGAGCGCGGGGATTGGAGGCTACCCGGCTTGAGATAAGGCGATCGGCTTCCGAATCGAGAGGCTGCGGAGAATTCTGATCAAGGCGATCGTGGAGTCCGTTGATGAGTTGGGCTTCTTCTGGAGTCATATGGCACAACTAAGCCCGATCCTTGTCGTTTTTCAAGTCCCCCGATGTGACAATTTTCGTAAAAATGCGGATCATCTCTCGTCCCGGGAGAACGTAGTGCTTATAATTGTCACCTCCCCTCATGAATCAACTCGGCATGCTCCTCGCCTGTTTCGGCTCGGTCTTCAATGTCCTGACCGACTGCTCACGCAAAAAGATCCTGGATCGTCAGTATGATGCCGTCCTCATTGGTTTCTGGTGCAAGGTTGCGGCACTGGGATTCTACGCGGTTGCCTTGATCGTCCTTTTAGCCATGGGAATATTCCCTCAACTTCCGCCGGTCGGTGCAGCGCTTCATCTCTCGCCGACGGTCGCCTTTGTGATCTATCTGCTTATCAATGCCGCGCTGGAGGGGACCGCCATCCTGCTGAACTACCGGGCCCTTCAGGTCTCACCTCTCTCTTTCTGCGTCCCATTCATGGCGCTCACACCCGTATTCCTGCTGCCCATCGGAAAGTTTTTCCTCCATGAGCAGATCTCTGCGGGAATGATTGTAGGGGTCTTTCTTGTGGTCACAGGTTCCCTTGTGATCAACCGTCAGCTGGTGGCCAATGGGTGGATGGAGCCGGCCAAGGCGATCTTCCGCGAGAAAGGAAGCCGCTACATGCTCCTTGTCGCCATGCTGCTCGCCTGCACGGCCGCGATCGACAAGTGGTTCGTGACAAGCGGAGGCGATACGGAGATGAGTGTCCGTGTTCTCAGATCCTTCAGCCTCTCCTTGGGAAAATCAATGATGCTTGCCCTCTTTTTCGGTTTGTTGGCTTGGTGGCGATTAAGCCGGCGGAAAGAAGTGGAGAACGAAGTTCCAAGAAGAGGCACCGCATGGACTGCCGTCTGGGGCGATGTGCCGGGATGGGTTTTACTGGCCGGACTCTTCGAGGGGACTGTCCTGATCCTTCAGTTGGTCGCCGTCCAACTGACCGTTGCGGCAATCGTCATCAGCATCAAGCGCTCCGGAATTCTGCTGGCCTGCGTGCTGGGATGGTTTCTCTTCAAGGAACGGGGGATCACGGACCGGGTCATCGGTTCTTTCGTCATGATCGCGGGAGTCGCGGTCTTTTTCCTGACGAAACCCAATGCCCAGGGAACCTGCCTCATTGGTTTGAACGGAGCGGTCGGCGTGGCTCTTCTGGCGCTGGCGGGATTGTGGATAGCACTCTATCTCACACGCAATTGGAATAAACCCCGCGAGTCCTGAATCAACCGGATCCTCTTCTCAGATCCGGCGGAGGAGGGTGTCGTGCCGAAACTTCTCATCGTCGTGACCCGGGTAGTCGAGCGTGTAGTGCAGTCCGCGGCTTTCCTTCCTGCTGATCGCGCAGTCAACGATGAGTGAGGCGGCTGTCGCCAGATTGCGAAGTTCAAGCAGGTCGGCCGTGATCTTGAAGTTCCAGTAGAACTCCTGGATCTCGGTCTGAAGATTGCGAAGGCGGGTCGCTGCGCGTTGGAGCCGCTTGTCGGTTCGGACGATGCCGACGTAATCCCACATGAGCCGGCGGATCTCGTCCCAGTTATGGTAGATCACCACGAGTTCATCAACATCCTGCACCTTGCCGGGGCGCCATTCGGGAAGGGTTATCTCGGTGCCCTGATGGTGGTGGTTGCGGCTTGCCTTAGCTTCGGCACGATGGGCCATGACGAGCGCCTCCAACAGCGAGTTGCTGGCGAGGCGGTTGGCACCATGAAGACCTGTCGAGGCCGCCTCACCCACCGCATAAAGCCCGCGAAGCGTGGTCTCGCCGTTCATGTCGGTCTTCACCCCTCCGCACTGGTAATGGGCCGCTGGAACGACCGGGATCGGCTGACTGGTGATGTCGATCCCGAGGTCAAGGCAGGTCTCATGAATGGTGGGGAAACGATCCCGGATGAACTCCGCCGGCTTATGGGAGATGTCGAGGTAGACGCACGGCTTGCCAGTGCGCTTCATCTCCGCGTCGATCGCCCTCGCGACGATGTCGCGGGGAGCCAACTCGAAGCGCTCGTCATACTTCTCCATGAAGCGGCGTCCCTTGCCATCTGTCAGAATACCCCCCTCACCCCGGACTGCCTCGGTGATCAGGAAGGACTTGGCCTTGGGATGGTAGAGGCAGGTCGGGTGGAACTGCATGAACTCCATGTTAGTGATCGCCGCACCCGCGCGCCACGCCATAGCGACGCCATCACCCGTGGCGATGTCAGGATTGGTCGTATAGAGGTAAACGCGGCCGCACCCACCGGTCGCCAGGATGGTGACATCGGAGCGGAGCGTCTCCACTTCACCGGTGGCCTCGTTCAGCACGTAAAGACCGACACAGCTATCCTCCATGGCATAACCGAGCTTGCCTGTGGTGATGAGATCCACGGCCATGTGATTCTCCAGAACGGTTATATTTGGATGAGCCGCTACGGCGTCGAGCAGCGTCTTCTCGATCTCGAAGCCGGTCGCGTCCTTGGCATGGAGGATCCGGCGCTTGGAGTGGCCTCCCTCGCGCCCGAGATCGGGTTCCTTGATTCCCTCCGGGGTGGTACGCTCGTCAAAATGCATGCCGAGAGCAACCAGTTCAGCGATACGCTCAGGGCCTTCACTTACGATACTGCGAACGACCTCCTCATCACAGAGACCATCCCCAGCAATGATGGTGTCGAGGACATGAAGTGCGACGGAGTCCTCGTTGCTCGTAACGCAGGCGATCCCTCCCTGGGCCCAGGCTGTATTGGAATCGGCTCGCGACTTCTTGGTAACGATGGCCACGGATCCATTCTCTGAGGCCTTGAGGGCAAAGGTGAGGCCGGCGATACCGCTGCCAACAACGACGTAATCGAAGGTTTTCATAGGGGTGATTTCAGGGAGATGTTGTCAATCAGTCTGACCGGGCCGGTTCCTACAGAGCTCAAACGGACAGCAACCAAAGCGCGGGCATTCACTCCGGGAAAAAATCTCTTCAATGGTGCCAGCGTTGTCTCATCAACGATCTCCACATAATCGATCTCAGCACCGGGAATGGCAGCCAAATCCTTCCTCAATAACTGGCGCAGTCGAGCCAAGGAAGTCCGCCCTCCATCAGCAGCCTCAGCTTCCATGGCCATAGCGAGAAGAGCCTGATAAATTCTCGGGGCGACACGGCGGGCATCCGGTGAGAGGAGACGATTCCGTGAACTGAGGGCCAGTCCATCCTCTTCGCGCACGGTGGGATGCCCGATGATCTTCACGGGGATCTTGAGATCACGGACCATGCGGCGGATCACCGCAAGTTGCTGCCAATCCTTCTCACCGAAGACCGCGATGTCGGGACGGATAACATTGAAGAGCATCGAGACCACGGTGCATACACCGTCGAAATGACCGGGTCGTGAGGCCCCACAGAGCCCAGAAGAGAGGGAGGACTCGGTAACCGCGACCGAGGCATCCGCTGCGTACATTTCGGAAGGCGCAGGATGAAAGAGGAGATCAACCCCTTCCCGCTTGCAGAGGGCCACATCCTCGGCGAAGGGACGGGGATATCTGGAGAGATCCTCCTTGGGACCGAACTGCATCGGATTCACAAAGACCGAAACGACGACACTCCCTTTCTTACCCTGCTTGCCATTGCTGCCCTTGGCTGTGGCAAGTCGTTTGGCACGACGGATCAGCGCGGCATGCCCCTTATGCAGGGCTCCCATGGTTGGAACAAAGACGACGGGGGAGGGCGCTCTCCTGCGCCATGCCATCACGGGGCCGATCAAGGCGGCCGTTTTCACCCTAGATTACTTGGCAGGAGAGGAGACCGGGGCTGGAGCCTTCATCAACTGCTTCTGGATCGCCGTGGGACCGGCGAAAGATTTCACATGCAGGACGGAAATCACCAGTGTCAGGATAAAGAAGAGTCCGCCAAGCCATACCGTGAACTTGGTCAGGACCGTGGTCGTCTGGGCACCGAAAAGATTGTCAGTGAGACCACCTCCAAAAGCGGCCCCGAGACCTTCACTCTTCGGGCGCTGCATGAGGATTGTGAGGATCATCAGGAAACAGACAATCACAAGGACGGTTACAAGAAAAGGCATGAGGAGCCACATAGCTTTTTAATAAAACCGGAAGAACTTCCCCTGTAAAGCCTGATCACTTGCTTGACCTGGGAGGAGTGATCGACCCAAACTCACTCTTTTCCAAATCATTATCGCATGGCACGTAATACCAAGACCTCCAAGAAGCCTCCCGTCAAACCAACATCCAAGGCTCCCCTTATCAAGCCAACCGCCCCGACCAAGGCAGCCAAGTCTGCCGCCGCCAAGGAGGGCAGCGACTTTCAGGAGGTCCGCACACTGATCGACCTGCTGAAGAAAAACGATCTTGCTGTCCTGGAATTTGAAAAAGGTGACTTCAAGATCACCCTGAAGACACCGGCTGGAGCCTCCGGTGGAGCAACTCTGATCCAGGGCCATGCTCAGCCGCTTACCCATGCCGCACCTGTTGCCGCAGCAGGCGCCACCTCACCCGAGAAACCTGCCGCCACGGAATCCGCCAAGAGCAACTACAAGGAGATTACCTCCCCGATGGTAGGAACCTTTTACGCCTCGCCCTCGCCGGAGTCGCCCTCATTTGTGGAGGTCGGCAAGACCATCAATGCCGAATCGGTCGTCTGCATCATCGAGGCGATGAAGGTCATGAACGAGATCAAGGCGGAAATCGCCGGCAAGGTTGTCGAAATTGTTGCCGAGAATGGCAAGCCGGTTCAGTTCGGCCAGGTCCTCTTCCGGGTCAGCTAAGGCAACCGGAACACCGGATCACCGAGCCCATGTTCAAGAAAGTCCTGATTGCCAACCGTGGGGAAATCGCCCTGCGTATTATCCGTGCCTGCAAGGAGCTGGGTATCAGCACCGTTGCCGTCTATTCCGAGCCCGATATTCATTCCCTGCACGTACAGTTGGCCGATGAGGCGATCTGCATCGGCCCTGCCCCTGGCAGCGAAAGCTACCTGAAGATCGACCGTATCATCAGCGCGGCGGAGATCGCCGATGTCGACGCCATCCATCCCGGTTACGGATTCCTGGCCGAGAATGCCCATTTCGCGGAGATCTGCGCCTCGGCCAATATCACCTTCGTAGGTCCCTCCCCTGAGTCCATTCGCCTGATGGGTGACAAGAACAGCGCGCGCGAATGCGCAAAGAAGGCCGGCGTCCCAATCTCCCCGGGCAGCGACGGCGTCGTGCCGGATGAGAATGAAGCCATCAAAGTAGCCAAACAGATCGGCTACCCCGTGATGATCAAGGCAGTCGCCGGCGGCGGCGGACGCGGCATGCGGATGGCCCATGATGAGGAGAGCCTCGTCCAAGGTTTCCATAGTGCCCGCATGGAAGCCGATAAGGCCTTCGGCAATCCCGATGTCTACATCGAGAAGCTGATCGTCAACCCGCACCACATCGAATTTCAGGTCTTCGGTGACAAGCACGGAAAGATCGTCCATCTCGGTGAGCGCGACTGCTCCCTGCAGCGTCGAAACCAGAAGATCCTCGAGGAATGCCCCTCTCCCCTCATGACCGAGGATCTCCGCAAGAGGATGGGTGAGGCATCGGTTCGTCTCTGCGAAACGGTCGGCTACTACAACGCCGGAACCATCGAGTATCTTGTTGATGATGATCTCAACTTCTACTTCATGGAGATGAACACTCGCATTCAGGTGGAGCATCCGGTGACGGAAGAGGTTTATGGTGTTGACCTCGTCAAACAGCAACTTCAGGTAGCCGACGGACAACATCTCTCCGAGCATCTGGTCAATGCGAAGCCTCGCCTTCATTCGATCGAGTGCCGAATCAATGCAGAGGATCCTGAAAAGAATTTCATGCCCTGCGCCGGTAAGATCGAGGCATACTATGCCCCTGGTGGTCGCGGTCTGAGAATCGACTCGCACGCCTATGCGGGTTATCCGATTCCGCCGAACTATGACTCGATGATCTCCAAGATGATCGCGACGGCTTCCACACGCGAAGCAGCGATCGCCCGAATGTCACGTGCCCTCGGTGAGTACCAAGTCATCGGTATCAAGACAACCATTCCCCTTCACCGTGCAATCATGCAGAACCCCGACTTCCGCAAGGGAAAATACCATACAGGATTCTTGGAGAAGTTCCTCAAGGATGGTGTTCCTGCAGTAAAGGAATAAAGGTCGGTGACCGGGCATTGGTGATCGGGAGGAAAAGATGATCCCGTTATGAAAAAGATTGCCGAGTGCCGCCTCTACGGGATTGTCGATACAGGCTATGTCACGGCGGATCGCATGCCTTTGATGGCCCGTTCCCTTATCTCGGGAGGGGTTGATATCCTCCAACTCAGGGCCAAGAAGCAGAGTCGCGAGGAGATCCGAACCATGGCGCTGGAACTCGCCCCGATCTGCCGGAATGCCGGCATTCCGTTTATCCTGAACGATTACCCTGACCTTGTCCCCGAGACTGGTGCCGATGGTGCCCATGTGGGCCAAGATGATCTGAGTATTGCAGAAGCACGTAAGCTCGCGGGACCGGAGGCCATCATTGGAAAGTCCACGCATTCTTTGGAGCAGGCCATGGCGGCAGTTGCGGAGTCTCCTGATTACATCGGCTTCGGTCCACTCTTTGCCACACCCACAAAACCCGACTATACACCGATCGGAACCGAGCTGATCCGAGAGGTCTATCGCTTGATTCCATTCCCCGTCTTCTGCATCGGGGGGATCAATCTGGACAATCTGCCCTCGGTTCTCCATGTCGGCGCAGAACGGGTTGTCATTGTTTCCGACCTTTTGACCGCCGGGGATCCAGCAGGCAGAACGGCTTCATGCAGGGCCCTTCTTCCAATCTAGCCGGTTGTGGCTTCCAGCGATCTCCTCCGCTTTTTGCAAGGTATGCAGGACGAATGCGGCGGTAGGATTCCTTTTGAGCGCTTCATGCGGGAGGCTCTTTACCACCCGACATTTGGATACTACTCGTCACAGATCCAGGATGTAGGCAAAGGTGGTGATTTCTCCACCTCTGCCACACTCGATCCCCTGCTTGGAGAGTCCATCGCCAACTGGATCATCAAAAGAGCCAAAGAACTTGGATGGAGAAGGATTCCCGTGATCGAAGTGGGGGCTGGCAGCGGGCTCCTTGCACGCTCGGTCATACGCCATCTCGATTGGAAGAGTCGCTGGCATGTCGATTACATGATCTGCGAGACATCACCCATTCTTCGCTCCAAGCAGCAAAAAAATCTGCGCTGGCGGGGCGTGCGGTGGATCGACTCCCTGAAGGCGGAGCTCGAAAAAAATGATGGCAGAGCACTGATTTTCAGTAATGAGCTGGTGGATGCCTTTCCCTGCAGGGTGTTTCAAAAATCGGAAGCAGGTTGGCAGGAACTGGGCATTATTTTGCATCAGGATGGTTCTCTTGCAGAAACAACATCACCTCCCATTATTTCCATTGCTCCCGATCCATGGTTCGAGGATTTCGCTGGGTTACCCAATGGACAAAGGGTGGAACGTCATGACTCTTATCATACGTGGCTTCGCTCCTGGGGAGGGCTATGGAGGGAGGGTGTCCTACTCACAATCGACTATGGTGATTTGAAACAAAATCTCTATTCCGGCAGACCCTCGGGATCGCTTCGCGGATATTGGAAACACGAACGGATCACGGGATCCCAGATCTATGCGCGTTTCGGGAAACAGGATCTCACTGCGGATGTGAACTTCAGCGATCTCATCGCGTGGGGCCAATTCCTTGGATGGAGGGAGGAATCTTTCACCACTCAACGCGAATTCCTAAATCGAGAGATCTCACTGAAAAAGATCTTCGGGGCATCCAGCCGATTCCTCATCCCCGGAGACGTCGGAGATGCTTTTAAAGTGCTGGAACAAAGCCCTCTATTAACACCGCTCTCAAGCCCCTTAAAGCGATCAAGCCTGATCAGGGAGAGGCCGAAATAGGGCTAGATCCTGCCTGCGATGCCTGGCTGAAAGCAAAAGGAAGCGTTACCTGAGGAAGATCCTTGAGCGTTAGACTAAGAAGGGCTCCATACTGTGTCTGCTGACTTGTGTTGTAGCCTTGGGCTTGGTTATTGCGAACCTCGACTCCAAGCGAGACAATCCAACTCGAGAGATCGCGATGGATCATGTACCGCTCATAGATAAGCGAATTGGGTTGGTCAGGCTGCACATTATAGATTTCCTGAGCACTCATCGACCAGTGATCGTTCACACGCCAGAATGCACTTAAGGGATATTGGTTTCCGTTTTGATTGATGTTCTGATTCTGTTCCCCCGAGGTGTTCAACCCCTGGTAGTTGTTGATGTATCGGGTGCCAAATCCAACGCTGAAATTACGCACGGGCATGAACGTGAGATCCGTATTGAGCTCGGTGAATCCCTCCGAATCAAGCGGCACTTGGGACCCCACCTTGAAATTGCACCAACTGACAGGAGCAAAGGTCAACCTGTTGTTGAAATTGGAGAGAGGTCCGTTAAAATAGGGATTAACTCCATTCACATCGGCAAAGCTATCAAGATAGCACCAGTCATAGGTCTCCCCATCGCGACGGGTCTGGAGGCGGTTCCGCACACCCAGACGCCAGATTGCCCAACTATCGATCGTGTCAATGGCGCCGAACTCGGGAAAATCCAGCGGCTCCAGCTGTGTGGAACTAGGCTGGTATCCCGATTTCGTGGTGGCATTAGGATTGTTCGGCAGAAGCCGATCGAACTGCGGAATCTGATTCACATTCGGACCGCCGGCATACACCCCGGAAAGCATGCTATAGGGCTGGAAGACATGCCGAAGACCATCCAGTCCAAGCCACCCAATCTGGACCCCCTCAAAGCTCTGGGAAATCTTAAAGGAGTTTTCCAGACTGGCATTAACGATCGCCCTCATCTGGCTTCCGGTTGTGACCAGCGAGTTCGTTAGGGTGTTCGTGGCAGTAGAAGTGTAGGGATAGGGGACAATCTGACCCTGGGCATTCGTGTAATAACTCCCCTGCGAGTAATAGGTTCCCCGGATGCCGACTGTGGGGATGGTGGAGAGCCAACCAAAGAAGGTCTGTGGAGCACTGATCTGATGGAAGGTGTCGAAACGTGCGCTTCCGTAGTTAATATTACTAGGCGCTGTGGATGAAGGTTGTCCATTTGCATTGAGTGGAGGATTGTCGGAAAAATTACGGTTGAGCTGACCGAGCGCCGTTGTTCCATCATAGAAAATAGGAAGTCCGAAGAGCGGTTCTTGTTTGAAGTCGATGGCTGCTTCCGGCTTGCGCTGTGTGGTCTCTTGGAAACCGTTCATCTGCCATCGAGTCACTAGGGACACGGCATAGACATCATCAAGCTTGGTCAGGGTGATGTTGTTGTCCGGTTGGGGATTGAAGCGGTTTTCCACGGGATAGTAATCCTCCATGAAATTTGCGTCGCTCAGCTTCGTAATGTCGAATGTCGCATAGACATCATCCGAAAAATAAAGATGCTGCTGGAAGCCGACACGGTAGCGAGATGAATTGGGAGTGGGTGCAGGGACTGCATTGTGGAAATTCCCTGGATTGGTATCATTGGCATAATACGAGATGAACTGACCGATGTTCCGGTTGTTCTTACCGAATTTCAGATCCGCATCGAAACCTACCGCATAACCATGCTTCGTCCTGTAATCCGAACGGAGGGTTGCGAGGAAATTATCACCGGCACCAAGAGGAACGGTGTAGGCCGAGAGGAGATAACCACCCCAGTTCGAATCATAGCCTGGAGAGAACTGCAATCCCTGATGAGAAAGACTGGAATAAACATAAGGAATCCAGAACACGGGAATCTTTCCCACATAGACGGTAGTATTAAGCATCACCACGCGGTCGTTCATGTAGAGACGGATCGTCTTTGCCTGCACATGCCAGTCGGGCATCGAGGAATCCGATGTGGTGATTGAGGAGTCCCTGAGTTCGAACTGGCGGGTGCCGAATCCACGGGCAGAGAGGGAGCTGAACTTCAGAGGGTAATGACCACCGTCAAATTCCATCGCTCGAGTCTGCTTGGTTTCGAGATTGTAAAAGACCCGCTGGCCATTGAAGAGGTCGTCACCACTGTAGATGCGCACATTTCCCAGCAGCAGAACATCGCGAGTGTCGGGATTGTATTCGGCATGATCCGCATAAATAGCGATGCCATTATAATGGATCTGGACGTTGTTATCCGCGATGGCGGTGCCGTTTTCAAAGCGTGTATCGCCGTCGGCGGTGATTTCCACCGGTTTATCGCCGAAATTACCGAACTGTGCACGCAGCAAGCCGCTCGCAGAAAGAAGCAAGACGAAAATCAGAGGAAATCGGCGCATGAAAGGTAGTTTTGTAGGCTAAGGTGGACACCCCCCCGTTCAAGGAGAAAATCTTCTCCTCCTCAAGACGAATTGAGTGAGGATGAATCCGGGGATTGAGGAGGCGGCTTCCTGGGATACCCAGGGACTACTGCTTCGCCGGATGCCTGATATCCTCGGCACTCACTGCGAAGACGATATCCTCGGCGATGTTGCAGGCATGGTCTCCTATACGCTCTAGGCAGCGGCTGATGAAGATGAGGTTGAGGTAGCTCGGGAGATTTGCGGAGTCATCCTGCATCCTGTTGATGAGGATATCGGTGAGTTCCTTATTGAGGAGATCGAGCTCCTTGTCACGGGACTTGAGCTCCACGGCAAGGGCGGCATTACGCTCAGCAAAGGCACGGACAGCGTCATCGAACATTGTCAGGGAGAGACGGATGGCACGATCCAGCAGATGAAGCTCGGGCAACTGGGGCTGCTCGTTGAGTTTGCGGGCGCGGCGGGCGATGTTGACGGCCTGATCCGCGACCCTCTCGATGTTCGCGCCAATCTTGATGGAGGAGACCACCTCGCGCAGATCGGAAGCCACCGGCTGAAAGCGGCTCATAACCTCGATTCCCTCATGGTCGATCTGCATCTCAAGCAGGTCGATCTCCTCATCGTCGGCGATGCAGTTATTGCACCAGTCGTCGTCACGTTCAAGCAACCCCTTGATGGAATTCTTGAGGTTCAACTGCGCAAGGCTGGACATTCTGAGCACGCATCCGCGGAGCTGATCCAGGGCGGTCGTGAAAATTGAGATGGTGTGAACCCTAGATGGTTCTTTATACATAAATTTTAAAGACCAAGATCAACCAAAACGGCCGGTGATATATTCCTCGGTCTGCTTCATTGAGGGATTCGTGAATATCTTTCGCGTATTATCAAATTCCACAAGGTTTCCGAGATAGAAAAAGGCGGTCAGTTCGGAGACGCGACTGGCTTGCTGCATATTATGGGTGACGATAACTATGGTGAAGTCCTTCTTCAATTCGATAATCAACTCCTCGACCTTTGCGGTCGCGATCGGATCGAGAGCGGAGCAGGGCTCGTCCATGAGCAGGATTTCTGGACGACTCGCCACGGCACGGGCGATGCAGAGACGCTGCATCTGTCCTCCGGAAAGCCCCAGTGCGCTGTCGTGGAGGCGATCCTTGACTTCGTCCCAGAGGGCGGCGGAACGCAGGCAACGTTCCACGGTCTCATCAAGCACGGAGCGGGTGTTCTGACCCGCAATACGGAGAGGATAGACGATGTTCTCGTAGATCGACATCGGGAAGGGATTCGATTTCTGGAAAACCATCCCGATCCTGCGGCGCAGGGCGATAATCTCGACCGAGGGATCATAGATGCTCGTCCCATGAATCGTGATATCTCCCTCGTGACGGACACCGGGAATGAGTTCATTCATCCGGTTGAAATTGCGAAGAAGCGTCGACTTTCCGCAACCCGAGGGCCCGATGAATGCGGTCACTTTGCGCGAGGGGATCTCCAGGTTGATCCCATGGAGTGCCTCTTTCTTCCCATAGAAGAACTTGAAATTGTCGACCTTGATAAAGTTCATTTCACCGGGGGAAAAATCATTGGTGAGTTCCAAAGGATGTTGGGAAGCTTCGTTTGGCATAATGGAATTTTCTTCGGTGGACGGGGTTCCGGCTCAGGTTGAATAGATGGGGTTTAATCGGCGATCCTTAGCGGTGTTTGGGAGCAAAGATTACCTGGGCCAGAATATTGCTGACAGTCACCAGGGCGACCAGAACCAGCGAGGCGGACCAAGCAAGCTTGATATGATAGGCGTAAGGGAGGGAGGCAAAGTTGTAGATCAGTACCGAGAGGGAGGCCGTCGGCTCCATGATTCCCTTGATCCAGTTCTGGCTAAATAGGGCCGTGAAAAGGACCGGGGCGGTCTCACCAGCGGCGCGAGCCACCGCCAGCATCACTCCTGTCATGATGGCCGGCATCGCCTCGGGAAGAACAATGCGCCAGATCGTCTGGAAGGGAGTGGCTCCGACTCCGAACGAGGCCTCCCGGAAAGCGTAGGGAACCCCAAGAAGCGCCTGCTCGGCGGTCAGCAGGATCGTTGGAAGGATCAGGATGGCAAGTGCGATACCACCCGCGAGTGCCGAGAATTTGTGCGTGGTCAGCACGACGGCGGCAAACGCAAACACACCGCAGATGATCGAGGGGATTCCGGTGAGAAGTTTGGCGACGAATCGCACAGCGGCAGCCAACCATGACACGGGGGCGTACTCATTGACGAAAATAGCCGCAAGAATCCCAAGCGGAACCGAGAAAGCCAGCGAGATCCCGACCATGACTAGGGTTCCGAGAATGGCATTACCGAAACCTCCCCCATCCATGCCTGGAGCGGGTGGAAGTTGCGTGAAGAGATTTGCCGAAAGCAGGGGGAATCCGTTTTGGATCACCAGAACAACAATTGAGAAAAGGGGCACCAGCGTCAGCAGAGAGAGTGCAATGCAGAGACCTGTCAGGAAGTGGTTACGGAACAACCGGAACACGGAAGTTGCCTTGCCTTCAGCGGAAAAGAAATTTTTAGCGGACTGAGCAGTTGGGCTTTTCATGACTCAGGTCAAGTTTACCGCAGGCCCGCCGTAGCTTTCTGGGTATGACGGAGAACCGCCTCTCCCGCGATATTGACGCCTAGCGTCAGCAGGACCAGCAGGGCAGCGGCATACATGAGGGCGCTGACCTGAATGCCGTCGGCCTCTGCGAACTGATTGGCAAGCAGGGCTGAGAGCGTGTTGGAGGGGGAGAATAGCGACCAGGAGAGGCGCTGGCTGTTTCCGATGAGCATGGCAACGGCCATGGTCTCTCCCATCGCCCTGCCGAAAGCAAGAATACCGGAGGCCACGATGCCGGGGGCAGCCGTCGGAATGATGACGCTCAGGATGGTCTCCCAGCGTGTGGCACCGAGGGCATAAGACCCTTCCCGAAGAGCGTAGGGAACTGCCACAAGGGAGGAGCGCGAAATCGCGGTGATCGTGGGGAGAACCATTAGGGCAAGTACCAGACTGGCCGTTAGCAGGCTATTCCCGTACGCAGGACCAGCCAGAAAAGGGATAAAGCCCAATTTGGAGGCAAGCACGGCACCATACTTCTGGACCAGGGGAATCACCACAAAGATTCCCCAGAGCCCGTAGACAACACTTGGGATGGCAGCCAGCAGTTCAACGACAAATCGAATGGTCTGACGGATAGCCGGGGGAAGGAAATCCTCACTCAGGAATAGGGCTATGGCCAATCCGAGAGGCAATGCCAAAAGGAGCGCCAGAAAACTGCTGGAAGCTGTGCCAATAAGCACCGGCAGGACACCGAAGACATCCCTGTTCGGGCTCCATTGAATGCCAGAGATGAATCCTAGGCCAAACTTGCTAATTGCCGGCCAGGCCTTGAACAGAATCTCCCCAAAAATGAAAGCCAGCAGGGCGATTGTCAGGACCGAGGCCAGCAGGCAGGCCATCCGGAAAAAGTCCGGACGTGATCGGTATTCCCGGGTGATCGGACGAGATGGTCCAGTCGTTGAAATATTACCTCCCACGGGGATGATGGCCTGCTGATGTGAGGGAAAAAACCTTACTTGATGGTGGCAAGCGCGGCCTCAACCTTGGCCACGACGCTTGCAGGAAGCGTGATGTAGCCGAGTTCTGGAGCGACTGCCTGACCCGTGGTGAGACCGTAGGTCACGAACGCCTTCACGGCCTCAGCCTTGGTGGCATCCGTGTAGGTCTTCTTCACAAGGAGCCAGGTGAAGGTGGCGATCGGGTAATCGTTGGCACCCTCGGGATCGGTGATGAAGGCGCGGAGATTCTCAGGGAGGTTCACCGAGCCAAGTGTCGCGGCTCCACTCTCG
>Ga0007854_10000155_pt1 | contig 49596 bp, 40 predicted proteins | sample CryBogCBH12Aug08_FD_60382 | JGI IMG/M metagenome (GOLD analysis project Ga0007854, IMG submission 60382) | Freshwater microbial communities from Crystal Bog, Wisconsin, USA - CBH12Aug08 | ecosystem: Environmental > Aquatic > Freshwater > Lake | place: Crystal Bog, Wisconsin, USA | collected... | reverse complement strand
CCTCAGACGCAGACAAATCGCCAATGCGAACTTCGGGGAAAACCTCGAAAACGGCGTCGAATGTCATCTGACCTTCCACCGCAGTCTGGCTTTCGGAAATGCGGGGCTGGCCTGCAACCCGCAGTTTTGCCTCATTGGCTGCGCTGGCAAACGCCTCGCCCACCTTGTCGTTCATCACTTCGTAATGAACCGAGTAGCCATAGCGCTGGGAAACGACATTCATGGGCACTTTGCCGGGACGGAAACCGTCCATCTTGACGGTGCGGGCGAGCTTGCGCAGGCGCGAGTCAACCTCTGTCTGAATGATGCCGATCGGCAGCGTCAGCGTAATTTTGCGTTCCAGCTTTTCCAAAGTTTCAACATTTACTGCCATGATCTCTCTCCTGTAGGACGGGTGGGCAACAGGGGCCATACCGGCCCGTGCACACCCCAATTTGGTAACGTCTGGCGTTTACAGGGGACACCCCCCGGCACCGACGCAGCCCCGCAATGTGGGGAACCATCGATTGTAACTGAGCCGGTGCGAATAACCCGACATCGCGGATGGCAAAGTCGATCCGAATTCAAAAAAATTGCCGCAATGCCATCTATTCCAGCGTATATGCAAACAACTAATAGTTCTTTGGGTTTTAAGCCAGTTTTGTAGAAAATGCGAATAATTGCATTTTCAATTTTGACGATTCCCTATCAGGTACCCGCATGAATTTTCGTTCCACCGCTGGCCGCATGGTTGCAAGCATTGCATGCGCAGTGAGCACTCTGGCGTGCGCCCAGAACACGCTACTTAACGTTTCATACGATGTATCGCGTGAGTTCTATAAGGATATCAACAGCAGCTTTGTTGCCCAGTACCGCAAGACCACTGGCGCCGACGTAAAGGTTGACCAGTCGCATGGTGGCTCGAGTTCGCAGGCGCGCGCCGTCAACGACGGGCTGGACGCCGATGTGGTGACCATGAACACCACAACCGACATTGATTTTCTGGCCAGCAGCGGCATCGTTGCCAAAGACTGGCCGCGGCAATTTCCCAATCACGCGAGCCCGACCTCCAGCACCATGCTGTTCCTGACCCGCGCTGGCAACCCAAAGGGTATCCGGGACTGGAACGATCTGATCCGGCCCGATGTCAAGGTGGTATTGGTCAATCCTAAAACAGGCGGAAATGGCCGCATGGCCTATCTGGCAGCCTGGGGTTACGTGCGCAAGAAAGGCGGAACCGACGCCCAGGCCGCCGAGTTTGTCGGCAAGCTATACCGCAATGTGCCAGTGCTCGCCAAAGGAGGCCGGGACGCGACCGCCATTTTTCTGCAGCGCAATGTGGGTGACGTGCTGATTACGTTTGAGTCGGAAGTGGTTTCTGTGGAGCGCGAATTCGGCGCTGGAAAGGTAGACGCTATTCACCCCAGCATCAGCATCGTGGCAGAAAACCCGGTTGCGATCGTAGAGCGTACCGTTAAGAAAAAAGGCACCGCCGCTCTGGCGCGCGCATATCTGAATTACCTCTATTCGGATGAGGCGCAGGAAATAGCCGCACGACATGCGCTGCGGCCGGTCAACGCAACTATTCTTAAAAAGTATGCGTCGACGCTGAAACCAATAGATCTTTTCAGGGTTGAGGACTATTTTGGTTCGCTGGCCCAGGCCCAGTCGGTCCACTTCAACGACGGTGGCGAGTTCGACAAACTTTACACCGTGCGATAGAGGGAGCCACCGATGCTTGTTGTTTCAGCGGGCGCGATACGCCCTGCGCGCCGCGTCTTGCCCGGCTTTCGTCTTACTCTGGGCTATACGCTGTTCTATCTGGGCCTAATCGTGCTCATTCCGCTCAGCGCCCTGCTATTGAAAACTTTTACGCTGAGCTGGGACCAATTTATAGCCGCAGTGGCCAGCCCGCGCGTGGTTGCGTCTTACCGGCTGACTTTTTTGGCTGCCTTGGTGGCCTCGCTGGTAAACGCCCTGTTTGGCCTGCTGGTGGCGTGGGTGCTGGTGCGCTACAACTTTCCCGGCAAAAAAGTGGTTGACGCACTGGTGGACCTGCCCTTTGCGCTGCCCACCGCCGTGGCGGGTATTTCCCTCACTGCGCTGCTGGCCGATAACGGCTGGGTAGGATCGCTGCTGGCACCGCACGGAATAGCGCTGGCCTTCAATCCAAAGGGGGTCGTCATTGCGCTCATATTTATCGGGCTTCCGTTTGTCGTACGCACCGTGCAGCCAGTGCTCGAAGACGCAGAGCGAGAACTTGAAGAGGCTGCGTCGTGTCTGGGTGCAACACGTTGGCAGACATTCCGATACGTTATTTTTCCGTCCATTGCGCCTGCATTGCTGACCGGGTTTGCAATGGCCTTTGCGCGTGCCGTCGGCGAATATGGATCGGTTATTTTTATCGCCGGCAATATGCCCATGGTGTCTGAAATTACGCCACTCATCATCATCGGCAAGCTCGAGCAATATGACTACGCAGGCGCCACTGCAGTGGCCGTTGTCATGCTTACTTTTTCCTTTATTCTTCTGATGCTGATCAATGCCCTGCAAGCGTGGCAGCGCAAACGTTCGGGGGCACGATGAACCACGCCAGCACTGTCCGCACGGTACACGCCGCAACCACGGAGCCTGCATGGGTCAAGTGGATTCTGACCGGCATTGCCCTGAGCTTCATATTCCTGTTTTTGCTATTACCTTTAGCAGCCGTATTTACGGAGGCCCTGCGCAAGGGATTGGGTAGTTTTTGGGACGCTTTGCAGGAACCCGATGCCTGGAGTGCTATTCGCCTGACACTGCTCACCGCCGGAATTGCCGTGCCTTTAAATCTGGTCTTTGGTGTGGCCGCCGCGTGGGCAGTGGCAAAGTTCGAGTTTCGTGGCAAGGCGTTCCTGACCACCCTGATAGACCTGCCCTTTTCCGTATCACCGGTTGTCGCGGGACTGATCTACGTGCTTGTTTTTGGCGCGCAAGGCTGGTTTGGCCCGTGGCTGCAGGCGCACGACATCAAAATTATCTTTGCCGTACCGGGCATTATTCTGGCGACTATTTTTGTCACGTTTCCTTTTATTGCGCGTGAGTTGATTCCGCTGATACAGGCGCAAGGTACGGAGGAAGAACAGGCGGCTATTGTGCTCGGCGCCAGTGGCTGGCAAACGTTCTGGTACGTCACGCTGCCCAACATCAAGTGGGGCCTGATATACGGCGTTATTTTGTGCAATGCGCGTGCCATGGGTGAATTCGGCGCCGTGTCGGTGGTATCAGGACACATTCGGGGCCAGACCAATACGCTGCCTTTGCACGTGGAAATTTTATATAACGAATACCAGTCGGTGGCTGCGTTTGCGGTGGCCTCGTTACTGGCGCTATTGGCGCTTCTGACGCTGGTCATTAAATCCCTGGTGGAGTGGCGTTTTGAGCGTGAGCAGAAGGCTGCGCTATCGCTCCCCCCCGAACAACCGCTGGCCTATTCTGCCCAACCGCACGACACCCCGAAATCATGAGCATCGCAATACGCAACGTAAGCAAGGCCTTCGGCACATTTAAGGCCCTGAAGGACGTCAGTCTCGACATCGAATCCGGTGAACTGGTAGCCCTGCTGGGCCCGTCCGGCTGTGGCAAAACCACTTTGTTACGCATCATCGCGGGGCTGGAAACTGCCGATCAGGGCAACATTCTGTTTAGCGGTGAAGACGCCACCGACCTGCATGTGCGCGAGCGCAATGTGGGCTTTGTATTCCAGCATTACGCGCTATTCCGCCATATGACGGTATTTGACAATGTTGCGTTTGGTTTGCGTATGAAGCCGCGCAAGCTGCGTCCAACCGAAGACTTTATCAAGAAGAAGGTTCACGATTTGCTGGGCCTGGTGCAACTGGACTGGCTTGCAGACCGCTATCCGGCACAGCTCTCCGGTGGGCAGCGCCAACGAATAGCGCTGGCCCGCGCACTGGCGGTGGAGCCTAGAGTTCTGTTACTCGATGAGCCGTTTGGTGCGCTCGACGCCAAGGTGCGCAAGGAGTTGCGCCGGTGGTTGCGCCGCCTGCACGACGATCTGCACGTGACCAGTATTTTTGTCACGCACGATCAGGAAGAAGCGCTCGAAGTGGCCGACCGGGTGGTACTGATGAACTCCGGTGTCATAGAACAACTGGGCTCTCCGCAGGAAGTGTGGGACCACCCGGCAAGCGCCTTTGTATATGGCTTCCTGGGCGATGTAAACCTGTTTCACGGGCGCGCGCATCAGGGTGAAATGCTGATTGGTGAAAGCCACAATGGCGTGCGTCTGTCAACGCCCGAACATGGCAACGTGCAGGACGCGAAGGCCTTTGCCTACGTACGCCCGCACGACCTTGACGTGCTGCGCGTAGCGCCAGGAACTGAAACAGCCGGGGGTATTTTTGCCCGACTGGAGCGCGCGATTGTGGTGGGCCATATTGCGCGGCTGGAATTGCAGCCGGTGGATGGCCGCTCCAGCGATGACGCTATTATCGAAGCCCAGATTCCGGCGCTCCAGTTTTCCGAAATGGCTTTTCGGGAGGGCGAGGTATTGCTGGTAACGCCGCGCAAGGCACGTGTATTTGTAGCCTGAACAGCTTCTGACGATGGCGGCTTTGGGCCGCTATAGGCCCTATTACACAATTCTCACCCCAGATTTGAAGGCGGGGCTCCGCTGCTGATTTAAAATCTGAGCGCCGGGCAATACGTCTTCCCTGTTAGGAGTGATATGAATAAGTTTTCCCTTGCCAGTCGACTGACTCTGGGGTTCACACTGGTTCTGGTATTGGGCTTGCTGATCACCTTGCTGGGTGCGTGGCAACTGCATACCGCATCGTCTGCAACGCAGGGCCTGATTGACGCGCCACTTGCCAAGGAGCGCCTGATTGCCGACTGGTACCTGCACATACATACTGCAGTGCGCCGTACCATCGCTATTGCCAAAAGCAGCGACCCTTCGCTGGCTGTTTTTTTTGCCGATGAGCAGAAACAATCGGCAGCCGAGACCTCCGAGATACAGAAGAAAGTAGAGACACTGATGGTCTCTGAAGAAGAAAAAAAGCTGTTCAAGGAAATTGGCGCGATCCGCAAAATCTATTCCAGTTCTCGCGATGAAGTGGTCCGCCTCAAAAAGGATGGCAAGACTGAGGAGTCCTCGCAACTGCTGGATAACACCTTTATTCCTACCGCCAGAGACTATATTGCGATGGTCAATACCCTGCTCAACCTGCAGCGCAAGGCGTTGGATGAGTCGGCTATTCCTATCAAACAGGCTAATGACCGGGCCAGCTATTTGCTTCTGGCTTTGGGGGCGTTGTCGGTGCTGCTGGGCGCTATCAGTGCGTATCTGATTACACGCAGCGTGACGCAACCGCTGTCACAGGCGCTGGACGCCGCGAAAGGTGTAGCCAGAGGCGATTTGTCACAACCTATCAACACTGAAGCCAACGACGAGACGGGCCAGCTACTGCGGGCCATGAGTGACATGCAGTCCACCCTGCTTGCCTTTGAGGCAGCGCAGATCGAAATGGCACGGCGGCACAATGAAATCGGTGAAACCAGCCACCAGATGCCTGCCAGTCAGTTCCCGGGCGCATTTGGTGAAATGGCCAATCATGTGAATGACACGGTCAGTCAGCACATGCAGATCAACGCACACCTGGTTGAGCTGATTGGCCAGTACGTGCAAGGCAACTTTGATGCCCGCATGGAAAATTTGCCGGGTGAAAAACAGGCCGTAACCCTGGCCGCAGAACGTGCACGCGAAATACTGATGGAAGCGTATGCAGCGGCTCGGGCCAACGCGCGCGTCAGAACGGCGCTCGACAACGTCAGCATGCCTATGCGAATAGCAACGGATGACGGCACGGTGGTCTATATCAATCACGCCATGCGCAATGTGCTGGAACGCGACCAGGACACCTTCGGAAAGCAGATTCCGGGGTTTGATCCGAATAAATTTGTAGGTAGCAATATAGGCCTGATCTATGCCGATCCGCAGGCCGCAGTGGCGCGCATGCGCAGTATTAAAAGTGTGGTGCAGTCGCAGCAGGAATTTGGCGGCCGGATGTATCGCGTGACCACAACGCCGGTCATCTCCGGAGATGGCGAGCGTCTGGGAACCGTGGGCCAGTGGGACGACATTACCGAACAATTGGCCGCCGAGAATGAACTGGATAATCTGGTGCGGGCTGCCGGCCAGGGAGATTTTTCACACCGGCTTTCTACCAACGCAAAAACCGGTTTCTTTGCCAATATGGCCACCGGCATGAATGGCCTGATGAATGCCAGCGAGTTGGGCTTGAATGATGTCGCGGACCTGCTGCGTGCGTTTGCGGCGGGCGATCTGACACGGCGTATGGAACGCGAATGCGCCGGGCTATTTGCGCAGGTCAAAGACAGTGCCAACGCCACGGCGGAGAACCTGACCCGTGTGTTGGGAGAAGTGCGTTCGGCCGCAGACGCCATGACCGGCGCCGCCAGTCAGGTCAACGCGACTGCGCAGTCACTCTCACAGGCCGCCAGCGAACAGGCCGCCAGCGTGGAAGAGACCACCGCCACGATGGACACGATGTCGACCTCTATCAGCCAGAATAGCGACAACGCGCGGGTAACAGACGCCATGGCCAGCAAGACCAGCAAGGAAGCTGCGGATGGCGGAGTAGCCGTCAACGACACTATTCTGGCGATGAAGCAAATAGCCCAGAAAATAGGTATCGTGGATGACATTGCCTATCAGACAAACCTGCTGGCGCTCAACGCGGCCATTGAAGCGGCCCGTGCCGGCGAGCATGGCAAAGGATTTGCCGTGGTGGCTGCCGAAGTGCGCAAGCTGGCTGAGCGCAGTCAGGAGGCAGCCAAGGAAATTAGCGAATTGGCCGGCAATAGCGTTTCTACTGCAGAACGGGCCGGGAAGCTGCTCAACGAAATAGTCCCCAATATCCAGAAAACCAGTGAACTGGTGCAGGAAATAGCCGCAGCCAGTTCCGAGCAAAGCCAGTCGGTGATTCAAATAGGCGGGGCCATGTCGCAACTGAGCATATCGACGCAGCAAAACGCCTCAGCCTCGGAAGAACTGGCAGCCACCAGTGAAGAGCTCTCCGGACAGGCCGAACAATTGCAGCAGAGTATTTCTTTTTTCAACATTGGAACTGAGACGCAGAAGCCACCTGCTCTCCCGGGGCGGCCGTTGTCAGACCGACGGCAAGTGCGTGGGTCGACATCGACGCTCCAACTGACGCAGTTGCCGACGCGTCGCTCTGAAGGCAACTTCAAGCCTTATTAAACCGGACGAGCGGTCCATTTGAATAGCACTACAGCAGCGGCCGCACCCACGAGTTGGCTCAGAATAAAGCCGCCGACATCTTCTGCACGAATACCGGAAAAGGTATCGGTGAGGCTCCGGGCCACCGTCACAACGGGGTTGGCAAAGGACGTTGATGCCGTAAACCAGTAGGCCGCCGTTATATAGGCCCCCACGGCCACGGGAACCGAATCAGGCTTGTTGCGGGCCACGTTAAGAATAACGCTCAGGAGGCCAAATGAGGCCACCACTTCGCTCCACCACTGGTGCACACCGGTACGTGCATGGCTGGATGCCATCAGCAGCGGCAATTCAAACATATAGTGAGCAGCCATTACGCCTGCAATGGCACCCAGCAACTGCGCCAGCAAATAGGCGGATGCTTTGGCAACCGTCATGCGCTTTAACGCCACCTCTGAAAGCGTAACCAGCGGGTTGAAGTGTGCGCCCGACGCGGGCCCGAAAGTGGATATCAGGGCAATCAGCGCCGCCCCCGTGGCTAAAGTATTTGCCAGCAGTGCAATAGCCACATTGCCTCCCGCTAGTCTTTCGCCCATGATGCCCGAGCCCACCACAGTGGCCAGCAACAAGGCGGTGCCCAGGAATTCTGCGACCAGTTCTTTTTCAAGTTTCATAAGGGCCTACTTGCAACACGCCTGCGCTTCGGCCATGACTTCGCACGCATCACCGCCGCAGCAGTTTTCTGTGAGATAGCTGATCAATCCGTTCATCATGGCGAAATTGGCGGTGTAATAAATATTTCTTCCTTCCGGGCGAGCGGATATAAGGCCTGAATGGCTCAGCTCTTTCAAGTGAAAGGACAGCGGAGGGCCACCTATTCCAAGCACCTCGGCAATATGGCCTGGCGTGAGGCCTGAGGGTCCGGCCTGAACCAGCATTCTGAAAACCGACAGCCGGGTTTCGTGGGCCAGCGAACCCAACGCTTTAACAGTTTGACTGGTATCCATTGCCGTTACTCCGTCTCTTTTTATCTTCCATGCCAATTAATTAAATTATTCTTTAATTATTATAGAAATATTTCTGGACAACTGCTGGTACCTGTATATTTGCGATCAGAAACAGGAGGACCCGCGTGATGTTCAACCGACGAGTTTTCGTGATGAAAGTATGGCTGGGAAGCGTCGCTGTAGTCGCTGACCAGGCCTTGGCAAGCGAAGCCATGGTCGAGGAATCTGATCCGCAGGCGCTTGCGTTGGGCTATCACGCGGATGGCCGCAAAACAGACAAAGTGAAATTCCCCAACTATTCGGATAGCGACGCATGCGTCAGTTGCGTGCACTATCAGGCCCGTGTAGGGGCAACCGTTGGAACTTGCAAGGTTTTTCCAGACCGCCTGGTTGCTGCAACGGGCTGGTGCAGCGCCTTTGAGGTTTCTATTTAAGTAGCTATTCAGGACGACGACTACCAGCAGAAACCCATGTCAGTGCGCGCAATACGAGTGGTCTATAGCAGCACGCATAACGTGAAGTCACTGCACGAAAAGTACAAGTATTCATCCAAATGACAAATACCTGGCATTCAGGAAAACCAGACGTTCTGACTTCCCTGGAGGGATACGAGGCCTGGCAATTCAAATACCGACATTGGCAGTTTGCAGTTCTGGAGGATGAGCATCATGGAATTTATATCAGCACCCAGAGCCTGCGGAACTTCTATCCAGAATTTCCCAGCGACGCCAAATTGAAAGGCCCGTGCTGCAGATCCATGCTCTATGCGAAGGAACTGAAGACCTATTACCTTTTGGAACACTCTGTTCGCGCGGTTCTACGCAGCAGCAGTCATCACAAGCCATTCCAAGGTGAAGTCCTGAAGTTTCTGGAGTGGTATCAACGTAATGTAGCGGCAGTGGCCGAACGCAAACGCGCAAATTCACGCTTGCCCACTCCCCCCAGGCACCAATACGCGCCATCTCCGAATTCGGATGATTCTTCTCAAGTGAATGACGACTCAAATCGCACAATGAGCCGACCCGATGAGGATTTGACGGATGTCAGCCATTCGGAGGAAATATGGGAGGACGGTAGTGTCAAGCCGAAAACCAATGGAGCAAGAGCGATATTCCTTGCCGCCGTTGGTGTGTTTTCTGGCTGGTGGCACAAATATATCTCCGGTCAGTTCGGATTGATGACTACATTGCTGCTGGGCTGGCTGCTTCTAAGAATACCCGGTCGCATCATGGCATTTACTGTGCCCTTGGACCTGGATCTCACACACAATTATTTGCGTTTGATGTGGGTCGGTGCAATCGTATTCCTGCTCGCATGGATTTGTGGCGCTGTGTATAGCATGGCACTGCTGCGTAGTTACCGTGCAGGAAGTCTGCGCCGCCAGGAATCTACTGCTGCTCGCCTTGCCAGCTCCTTTCTTCTGGTGATTGCCATCCCCCTACCGCTATTCAACATTTACAACTGGACCGACAGTGAAATGCTGGGATATTGGTGGGCCAACATCAGGGGGGACTACCGACCCGCAGAAGTTATCGCAGACCCATTTCTTGGGCGCATCGTTGTCCATGGAGAACTAAAACTCGGCAGCACCAGCACACTTGAAAACGTTCTGAAAAAGCAACACGATTTACATTTATTGGAAATCGAAAGTCCTGGCGGCTTTGTGATCGAAGGTCTGCGCATGGCTGAACTGGTGGAACGCTATCGACTGGACACTGTAACCTTTGAGCGCTGCGCGAGTGCCTGTACGTTTGTACTGAACGTGGGGCAAGAGCGCTATTTGGGCCCCAATGCCAAAGTCGGATTTCATCGCTCAGGGTATATCGGTGTTTATGAGGACAACGGCTGGTCGGATACCGACTTCCGTATTGCCGATTTTTATCGTCACCACGGCTGCGATGAGAAATTTATCAGCGAGGCACTGAAGGAACCGATGTTTCGCATCTGGTGGGCGCCGCACGAAGCAATGCTATCCGCAGGATTTGCGACTCACCCCTGGTCTGAACGAAAAAACGGGTACTGAATACCACGGCGCATATGAACTTCACAGACTCCACGTATTAGCCCCACGTCCTCCGGATTTGTGTGGTGAAAAAGCCTGGATCGATCTCCCTGCCCAACGCGCCAGACTATTCTTTGCCAACAGCACAGATTTCAGCTGCGCGCTCCTGAGCATATTTCGAAGCCGAAAAATGGCCCGATGCGCCCGGTCCAACGATGAACGGATCATCCCCAAAATCGCTGTAGTGGGCATAGAGCTTTTCAGCATCCATACCCTCCCGGTACAAACGCGACAGGCACGCGTCTACAAGAGCGATGCATGCCATCCGGGCTTCTTCCAGCGTTGCAAATGCTCCCTGCTCCCAACGCTCATCCTCGTCCATGTAGCGAGCGTTGTCATCCACCATTACTACAAATGGGAAGTCAGCATTTGCTGCGGCTGGCTGCCCTGAGGATGCTGCCTGTGTCAAAAGCCATCCTCGTTCCAACCGCAATCGTTTTGGGGACCGAATGCGCCCCCCATTCCGCCGCAGCTGCCATCCCGGTTGAACACGGCCCCCAAACCATCCGCCATGCTGCCCATGCGCACACTGCCATCCGAGCTAAAGCTGCCCATCTGGGTAAACATGGAACCATCTGAACCCATCGTTGTGGGTCCTGCGGTGTGGTAAGTGGTTCCGTTGCTCGAAATGCTGGTGTTGCCGGAGAGCTTTTGGATGACCTCGCCATCATCCGAGTAAGCGAACTTTCCGAAAATATTCCATATAGACATAGGGACCTCCTGCCTGCTAAAAATAATCCTCAATGTGACGGTTTGGGTGCGCATTGATTCCCAAAAGCGACGATGAACCTCATTTTTACCTTTCAGTGCCTCACCGCGTGAGCCAGTTCGGATATTCCATTTTGTCGTACACAGGCAAATTCGACTTAGCATAATTTTCTGCGATATTTTGTACTGACTCAGTCCTTGAGGCACTCCCTCGTCATACTGAATTTTCGAGGCTGAAGGAGCCATTTCATACGTGCTTTAGCCCCGCCCAAGAATCAAACCAACAGATAGGGCTTTTAATGACCACTCTCAACATTTTGCTGTCACCCCGCAAGGCCGCCGTTCCTGACACGGATGCCACCCTCGACCTTCTGATTCGCATTCAGGCACCAAAGCAACCCGAGTCTTCCCTGCCATCCGCAAAACCACTGCCCAAACGTCTGGCACTGGTTGTCGACCGGTCGGGCAGCATGGACGGACAACCGCTGCGTGAAGCGCTGCTCTGCGTGGAACACATTGCGTCCCACCTGGGAGTGGAAGACCAGGTGGGGGTGGTCACGTACGATGACAATGTCGACGTACTGTGGCCGTTGCAGCGCACCCACAACATTGAACCCTTGCGCGCATATTTACGCCGGGTCACAAGCGGGGGAAGCACGGACTTGCACGCCGGCTGGGAGGCGGGCGCCAGGCAACTCGAGGCCGGAGTCGCCGGTACTATTTCGCGCGTGTTGCTGCTGTCAGATGGTCAAGCCAACCATGGTGAGACGGACGAGTTGGTGATCGCAGCCCAGTGCGCGCTCTGGAACAGCAAGGGTGTCAGCACCACCACCGTCGGACTGGGTCGCGGGTTCAATGAAGACCTGATGATTGCCATGGCGCGGGCCGGCGGCGGACGGCAGTATTACGGCCAGACTGCTGAGGACCTGTACGACAGCTTTGACGAAGAACTGGCCCTTTTGCAGGCCACTTGTATGCGAGACGTCGCGCTCAAACTGGTTCCAGCGGACGGGGTCATTATCGAACCGCTGGGTAACCTGCCAAAGAACGCGGACGGAACCTGGCGCCTGACTGATCTGGCGTGGGACGCGGAAACCTGGATGGCGGTGCGGCTGCATATCAATGCATCAGAGGCGGGAACCATGCGGGCCCTGCTTTCGGTCAGCTTCACCGCCACAAACGCCGATGGCGCACTGGAATCGGTGGGGCCCCAGTTGCTCAGCGTGCCAGTGGTTACAGCGGCCGATCAGAAACACATGGCAGAGGATGAAGTGGTGGCGCGACGGTTAGATGAAGTGGAGTTTGCACAAAGCAGTCTGCAACTACGCGACCTCGCACGCAAAGGCGACCGAGCCGGGGTGCGGCGTGCACTTGACAGTCTGGAGAAGCGGTTTGGACATCACCCGTGGCTCGCAGACAAACTTGTTAACCTGCGCGAACTCTCTGAGCGTGACGTCGAAATGATGTCCAAGGAAGTGCGTTTTTCGTCCTCCAGACTGGCACAGCGTCTGGTCTCTTCCTCAGAGGTCTGCTACAGCGGCGACGAGACTGAAAATAACGTGCCCGCCTTTCTGCGAAAGAAGATGTCTGAAGGTCGTGGCAAACGCAAGTGACGGGCAACATCCGGGGTTTTCGGGCAGAGTGAGGAGAACTCCTCACTGCCTACTCTGCGTTTTAATCTTCGTCGTCCTCATGTCGCGGGAGCGAATCAATCCATTCATCAACACGGGCACGGACCAAGTCTTCAAACTCAGCGTAGAAACTGCTTGACGCATCCACGATAAAACCCTGCACATCGTTGCGTTGAATGACATCCTCTGAGAAATTGGCGTCCAGGCAGACCTTCAGATCCCAGGTCTTCAGAAAAAAGTCTACCAGTTGCTTCAGCGTCAGAGGCTGCAGACTTGTTCGGATGCCTTTGCCGTCCAGCGTCATTCCTTCGTATTCGTCCACTACGCGATAACGAATGCGTTTGCCGACCTGCTTCGCATAGACACAGGTCACGTCCTGGGTCGTTGATGCAATCGTGATACGGGCGATCTCCATTTCACGACCGTCGGTATCCGGCAGGTACTCGCCGCCCATGAAGATCGGGTGAATGCCGGCAATTGCGCTGCGATCCTCCGGGCTGAGTGCGGGTTGCAACAGCGACGCGTCGATCAGGTCAGTGTTGCCATCTTCGAGCGCCCGTTCATAGACCTTGCGTCGCTCTGCACCCTTGATATCCGAAATCAACGGAACATGGTTGTCGCGAGCCCAGAAGTAGCTGATGGGGCGGTACTTCAGATCGATCCCACGGGTGTGCCCGCTCATACTGCTCAGCGCGATGCGCCGTTGGTTTCCTGTTTGCATGTTTCACTCCTCCGCCCCGAAAGCTCTGGCATCGCCAGAACTCGCTGGGGCAAAAAGCGAGGGCGACGCTTTAGCAGTCATTTGTGAGTCGCCACTGCAAGTAGTCATAAATCGGCGACGTGTGCTGAATATGCATGGCACCGTGGATACCAGTGTAAAAGTCTGGTGCCTCACCACGTGAGACACCAACAAAGGCAAACGACCTATTTGCTATTTGTACAGGGCAGTCGCTGTCGCCAGGCTATTCCTGATCATTTTTCGCAACGACTTTGGCTCCAGGACTTCAACGTCGGGACCAAACCGGAGGATGTCGCCCAACAATTCGCGTTCATCAGAATATGGCACCTTGAGCACATAGCCGCCGTCGGCATCTTCGCTGACCTGCTGGTCCTTGTGCCAGACCTCCCGACTGACCCAACGTGCCCGCTCAGGCGTGAAGCGCAGGACCGCCCAGTCCTTGGCTGCCCCGCCAAATATGCCGTAGCCCGCACCCGTAGCGGCCTGAATGTCGTCGTCCGAAACTTCCTGGGCGTCCTTGTGCAGCATCTGGCACTTGCTCATCGCGTCCACAGAAAAACTCCGCAATTCATTGCGCAGATGGCACCAAGCATCGAGGTACCAGTTGTCGCGATAGTGCACCATACGTTGGGGCGACAGTTCGCGGCGTACGTGTTCGCCGCGCTGACGGTTGAAGTGATCGACCGAAATGCGTTTGCGTTCAAGCGTGGCCCGCGCCACGACCTGAAAGGGCTCCAGATGCAGCTTTCGCTTGCCAGCCTGCGTCACCTTTATGCGCGATGTCACCTCGCTTGCCTTTAATCCATCTGCCTCCAGCAGACGGTTTATCTTGCTCATTAACGGCTTGAGTTTGTTTCCCAATAGCCCGGGCTCAATTGTCGAAAGCATCTGCTGCGCAGTCAGTAACGCATACGCTTCATCGGCACGAAACCAGAGCCCGGGCAACTCTGCAACTTTGACCGCACGGCGAGTGCCGTCCAAGGCCGTGGACTCAATTCGGTAGCCGCGCTCGGTATGGTCATACACGATCGGACAGTCAAATCGGTCGCGAAGGATTTCAATACCTCGATTGACGGTAGCTCTGGACGTCTCCAAAGCTGTCATCAACCGGCGCATTGAAATTCCTGGCTGATTGATAACCAAATCGCGCAGTTGGTAAATTCTGTCTGTCTGCATGCGCCTGTGTCCCCCTGATTTATCAGCGGTGCGAGTGGACCGCCACGCACAATTTTGCAGCCTCTGCACCCGTTTTGCCAGCATATTTGGCGCGCTCGGCTTCAGCCATGGGTTGCAACTTTGGAAATCCTCAAACGCGGCCTGTATTTCAGGTTGTGGCAACCCCGGTTCTCACATGCTGCTCACCTTGGCTGGCACTTTGGTGCGCAAACCGCATGGACTTTGCCGAATAGCCGTCTGGATGCCATGGTGCTACGGGGGCTATGTTTGCCACATAAGATGCAGGACATAGTGGCGTAGCCGTTGAACGGATGGGCCGAAGTGCCACCCACTGAATTTTCCCTGAATTTGTAGCGTAGTCCGTCATCGCTGATTACGGTCTTGCTGGCGGAGGAGTTCGTATTCATGGAATGGAATGGAATGGAATGGAACATATCGAACGCGACAAATATCAAGCTGCATCAACACGCGCGCGCAGTATTTTCTTGTCCACCTTGTTGGAGGCGTTTACCGGGAGTTCGTCCATGAAGAGGAACTGCCGAGGAACCTTGTAATTAGCCATGTGCGCACGCGCCCATGCAATCAGATCTGCCTCGCTCACGACACTACCGGCGCGCAGCACCACGCAGGCGCAACCGACCTCCCCCATACGCTCATCAGGCACCCCGATGACGGCCACCTGCGCCAAAGCGGGATGCGGGCTAAGCAGTCGTTCAACCTCTGCAGGATAAACGTTGAAGCCGCCGGTGATGTACATGTCCTTCAGGCGGTCTGTGATGCGCAGGTAGCCTCGCGCGTCAAGCACGCCCACGTCGCCGGTGTGCAGCCAGCCCTCAACATCGATTGCCTCGCGCGTGGCGTCCTCGTCCTGAAAATATCCTTGCATGACGTGGTAGCCCCGCAGCAGCACTTCGCCCGGCTCTCCTGTTGCAACGCTATTTCCGTCTTGGTCGGCGCAGCGCACCTCGGTGCCCGGCAGTGCGCGACCACAGGTGCTGGCCACGGTTTCCACGCTGTCGGAAGGGTCGCACACGGTGGCACAGCCGCCGCATTCGGTCAGTCCGTAGGCAGTGGTGACATTGGCAATCCCAAGCTCTTCGCGCATGCGGCTAATTAGCACCGGAGGCACGCTGGCCGCACCGGTTACCGCCGATCGCAACGACGACAGGTCGTAATCCCTGAGCCGCGGGTGTGCCAGCATGGTCAAAAACAACGTGGGCGGGCCGGGCATGAAGCTGATGCGCTCACTGGCAATGCTGGCGAGAACCGAATCGGCGTCGAAGACCTGCTGCGGATAAACCGTGGCGCCACGAATAAATGCTGCCACCCAACCGGCCTTGTAACCAAAGGTATGAAAGAACGGGTTGACGATGAGGTAACGATCGCCCATTCCCAGGCCTACCACCTTGGACCATTCTTCGAAGGCCCTGATGGTCGGACCGTGCGCCGCCATCACGCCCTTGGGACGCCCTGTGGTGCCGGAGGTAAACATCAGGTCGGCGGTGCTCGAAGCATCCAGCATGCGCTCTCGCGCAGCCACCGCGTCAGGCGCAATGGAATATCCACGGATGAGAAACTCCTCCCAGCCGAGATCGGTGCTGTCTTTCAAGGGTAGCTCCGCACGCAGTACGATCACACGACGCAAGGTGGATGGGCGCAGGCCTTTTAACAGATCAGGGTAATACTGGCCCAGAAAGTCGCCAATGCAAAAAAGCACGCGCGCGCCACTACGGGCCAGAATATCGGCGGCTTCGTCGCCTTTCATGCGGGTATTGATGGGCACCAGAACGGCGGCAGCAGCGTGAATGCCACAGGCGGCCAGAATCCACTCATGCAGATTGGGGGCCCAGATTGCGACGCGGTCGCCCGGCTGCACACCCTGCGCGAGAAGGCCGCGTGCAACGGCCTGGCTGCGTTCGAGCAACTGTGTGTAATCCATGCGAACTTCGCCATCGACAACGGCCGGTTGATCAGGATAGAGCGACGCCGCATGACGCAACAGCGCCGGTAGAGTAGAGGGCAAGGTCTCAGACTGCAAATGGTGGGTTGGGTTGGTGCGGGTGCGGGTGCGTGGTTGCACTTCAGATGGGGAAACCATGACAATTACTCCGGGAATTCAATACAGACGCGGGCACTGGCAGGGACGGCCTGGCAGGCCAGCGTCCAGCCGAGATCAAGGTCGCGCTGCTCGAGCGCCTCGTTGTGCCGCAAATGCACCGCGCCATCAGTGACCTTGCACATGCATGACGCACACAACCCGGCACGACAGGAATTTGGCACGATAATTCCAATGCGCATGGCAGCCTCCAGCAGCGTTTCATTTCCGCCGCAACGCAGCGTGTGCTCCTCACCGTCAAGCCGCAGCAGAAACTCCGCTTCACTCACGGCGGGTTGGGCCGGCGCAGCCTCTGCGGAGGGGGCAGCGTCTTCATCGGGCAACGAAACAAAGCGCTCTGCATGCATGCGTCCCGCCTGAACACCCACCGCCCGCAGAGCCGCCAGCGAGGCATCCATGAAAGCCGCTGGCCCACAGACAAACGCCTGCGCCGTTGCGTGCGGTCGTGCCCACTCGGACAATTGCGCCACCGATGGCAGGCCTTGCACGGAATCCAGCCAGTGCAGGGCTTGCAGACGCTTTGGATGGGCTGCCGCAAGTTGCTCCAGTTCGGCACGAAATATCACCGATCGTTCGTCCCGGTTAGCATAAAACAGGCTAATGCGTCCACGACCGTGCGCCAACACCGAACGCAGAATTGAAAACACCGGCGTAATGCCGCTGCCGCCAGCCATGAGGATGAAATCACCCTCGAGACTGCGAGGTGTAAATACACCTGCAGGCGGCAGCACTTCGAGTTGACTTCCCGGTTGCAACTCATCACAAATCCAGTTGGAACCCTGGCCGTTGTTTACCCGCTTGATGGTGACACGCAGCGCCGCATCGAGTCCGGGCGCGCTGGACATGGAGTAGCATCGCATCAACGTACGATCGCCCATGGGCAGCCGCAAGGTCAAAAACTGACCGGGGCGATATTGAAAAGTCTCGGCGAGCGCCTCCGGCATATCCAGGATAAGCGATTTTGCGTCATGGCTTTCTTCCACCACCGCACTGACCCGCAGGGAGTGCAAGCGCGACGCATTTTGAGAGTTGAGAGTGGCCATGTTCACAAACCCATGCCGAGTATGGCGCTGTCGGCGCGGATCTCGGCGCCACTGATGGCGGTGGAGGCGTCGGACGCCAGAAACAGCAACACCTGAGCGATCTTTTCTGGCATGCAGGCCCGCCCCCTGGGATTGGCCTTCGGGTCGAACAACAGGTGCTGCGCTGGAACACCTGGCGCAGTGGCCCGCATCATGGGCGTGTAGATACCGTCCGGATGCACCGAATTGACGCGTACCGCCAATCCGTTCTTGCGGCAATAAAGGGCTGTCGCACGCGTGAGAGCCGACACCGCCGCCTTGCTCGCACTGTAGCCGGCATAGTTTTCGATGGGCAGCCACGACGATACCGACGCCATGTTGACAATGCTGCCGCCACGCTCGCGCATGGCCGCCACGCCTGCCTGACAGCCCAGAAAACAGGAGTCAGCATTCACCTGCATGAGCCGGCGAAACTCCGCCAGCGTGCCGGTCGCAATATTGCCCGGCAAAAGTATGCCGGCGTTGTTGATAAGAATTTCCAACCTGCCCAAGCCTGACTGCGTGGCCGAGATGGCAGCCTGCCAGTCGGCTTCACTGCTGACATCGTGCCGCACAAATACGACCCGCCCACCATATTCGGCCTGCAAATCAGCCAGCAATGCAGCACCGGCTTCGGCGTTGATGTCGGTTATCGCTACGCGCGCGCCCTCCTGCAGCAGCAGGCGCACGGTTTCGCTGCCCACTCCGCTGGCGCCACCGGTAACCAGCGCCACTTTGTCTTTTACTAATGCCATATTCAATCCTTGAGGCTAGGTGCTGGCTGCATCGCGTCCGGCGCGCCGTCCGGAGAACACGCAGTCGGCCAGCGACAGCCCACTGATATAGCCGGCCGATGGAATACCAATGGCGGTGCGTCCGGCTGCGTACAGGCCCGCAATATCGCGACCCTGTGCATCGAGCACGTGGCCGTTATCTTCATTTACTTTCAAGCCCCCCAGCGTCAGTGTCGCCAGCGGGAAAACCTTCTCGCCGATAGAAATATTGATGGCGAAATATGGCCCTTTGCCAAAAACGTGTCGCATATCGGGCGACTTTCCTTGTGGGTCTTCGCATTCACCTCGCGCTGCAGCATTGGCGGCATCGATCGTGGCGCGCAACACTGCGGCATCGGCACCGATCTTGCCAGCCAGCGCCTCCAGCGTGGCGCCTTTGGTGACAAACTTGAACATCATGGCCAACGCGGGCAAGGCCTGAAACGCCCAGAGTCCGCCAAACAGACATTCCCAAACCGAACGCCAGCGCAAATTGGCATCCAGTAAGAGCCATGCCTTTCCATCATGTTTCTGAATCATTTCGTGTCCCAGCTTCGCTCCATAAACCTGTTCATTGCAGAAGCGCTCACCCCGGGAGTTCACCACCAGACCCTTGGGCCATGAATACGGCGGCGTAATGAAGCGCCAGCCCGAGACCGAGTCCAGCGCCTGCGCCTGCGCACCTACGCTCTGTCCCAGCCGCAGGCCGCTGCCATCGCAACCAGCCCCACCAATCTTCCAGCCCCGCTGGTAGGCCGGTGCATGCTGCGCAACCAGTTCGGGGTTGTAAATGTGGCCGCCGGTTGACAGGATGACGCCCAGTCGGGCCCGAATAAACCGTGGTTTGGCCAGAGTCTGCTCAATCTCGGCGGCTTCACGCCGTCCTGCCTCGGCCCGGCCCTGCTGGAAGATGCGCCATTTGGCCACCAGGCCATCGAGTTCGGCATGTCGGCGCGTGCGCGCATCGTCAGGCGGCAACTGCCAGACTTCCACGCCCAGTACCCGTCCCGGAGTTCCATCGGCGTGGCGCTCCTGAACCAGCCGGCGTACGGCAGATTGGGTCGTGACCTTCGCCCCAGCGCTCAGCGTCGCCTTTTGCAACGCTGCATACAGGGTCGCACCCGATTGTCCTTTTGCCACCGCCCGATGACCACGCGGTGCCGGAGGGTATCCGGTGCTGAAGGCAGGCACAACCTCGTTGCCGGAATAGTACAAAAACTTGCCTTCGGGCGGATAGGAGGTTTTGAAGTCTGGCATGGTGGCGCCAAAACGCACCCCCTGTTGTTCGAGCCAGGCAAGGTTGGAAACGCTGTTCTCACAAAACCGTTGCAACGTCGACTCGGACACTACGCCTTTGACCTCCTTGCGAAGATAGTCCCGCATGGCCTGCGGCGTGTCGGCATAGCCCGCTTGCTGCTGATAAGGCGTGCCGCCCCCCGCATAGACCACACCGCCCGACAAGACACTGGCACCACCACCACCAAAGCGCTCCAGCACCATCACCTGCGCGCCATTTGCACGCGCCTCTATGGCGGCACAGGCCCCGGCCGCACCCCAGCCCACCACCAGCACATCAGTCGCATCGCTCCAGACAACCTCGTCCGCGCTTGCCACTTCCAATGGAGGAAGTATCGGCGTGACTGTGCTCTGGTGTCTTTTAGAGGACTTTGAATAGGTGTTAGCCATTGAGCAATTCCGTATTTTGGAGGGCAATGGGGCGGCCCACCAGATGGGCAATAGCACGGTAAGCAAAGGTCATGGCCGGGCCTAGAGTAGAGCCTGCACCGGGATAGGCCGGCCCCATGACGGACGCACTGTTGTTGCCCACGCAATACAGGCCTGCGATGGCCTGACCTCGGGCATCGAGCACGCGGGCATCGTGGTCGGTCAGGAGTCCGCCCTTGGTACCGATGTCGCCCGGAAGCAGTCGCAAGGCATAAAACGGTCCTTTTGCAATGGGCGCCAGATTGGGGTTAGGCTGCACGCTGGCGTCGCCGTAATAGCGGTCAAACGGATTGCCTCCACGGTCAAATTCCAGATCCCGTCCGGTACGCGCAAACTCGCTCATGCGTGCAGCGCTGGTCACAAGTCCCTGGGCGTCGACACCAATTTGTGCGGCCAGTTCTTCGAGCGTTTCGCCTTTCCAGTACACCACGTTGAGCCAACTCTTGCGCAGTCGACTGTCTGGAACGGCTACCGATGGCATTAAAGGCCCGATCGGATACCTGGCACGGAAATCCGCATCGAACACGATCCACGCCGGCACTGCAGCTCCAGTCGCCGCATGATTGGCAAACATGGCCTGCTGGAACTCGGGATACGGACAGGACTCGTTGACAAAACGCGCACCACGTCCGTTGACCACCATGCAGCCAGGCAGTGAACGCTCAACAAAAACAGCACGGAATTTTTCTTCCTTGGGTACGGCCAGTGTGGGTGCGCCCCATGTGTGGGCCATGAGGTGCAACTCACCTCCCACGGCGGCGCCTGCCCGGATTGCATCACCCGTATTGGCAATCGGTGGCGTGGCAGTCCAGTCGGCGTTGGTTGGCTGAGGCAGATATTGCTCGCGCATGCTCTGATTGCGCTCAAACCCACCGGCTCCCAACACCACTGCGCGTCGCGCGGATAGTTCGATCGCCTTTCCATCTCGCTGCACAACCACTCCGTTGACGCGCCCATTGTCCAGCAACAGCGATTGCAGCGGCGTGTTCAACCATAGTTCTACATTGCGCTTGCGCAGCGCGGCAAACAAGCCACCCAGAAGCGCCTGCCCCCCTGTGAGACGGCGGTCGCGAGTGGTTTTACGACGCCAAGGGTAATCGAGGTAATACCGCGCCATGATCCACATCAACACGAACCTGGACTTGCGCTCACGCGCCAGCATGGAGCGCGCCTCAAAGGCGTTGATGCTCATGCGTCCGAAGATCAGTTGCCCGGGGTTGGTCGGGCGCAGCATGTTTAGCGCCTGCGGTCCCAGTTTAGCGGCATTGAAGTCTAGCGGGTCCATGGTACGGCCACCCGGCAAAGCACCGGCAAGGCCCGGATAGTAGTCGGAATAATGCGGCATGCAGCGGTATGGAATGCCTATCTTGCCCAGATAGCGCGCCATCTCACGCGCCGTTTCAACGTAAGCCAGAATACGCTCGTCGCTGGACAGCCCTTTGGCGCAGTTTTTTACATAGCCAAACGCCGCCGCAATACTGTCTTTCAGACCCGCCCGGGGCATATCGTGGTTGTCGGGAATCCAGATACCGCCGCCCGAGATGGCCGAGGTGCCGCCAACCAGTTCTGTCTTTTCAACGACCACCACACTCAAACCCTCGTCGGCCGCACGTACGGCGGCCATAAGCGCACCGGCCCCGGATCCCACCACGATCACATCAAATGCTTGTTTCACAATCAGTCCTGCACGGCACGCATCAAATATACGGATCGGTATTGGGCAAGCCCAGCATCACACCACCGTGGGCCCGCACGAAGGCATCGGTGTTATTGGCAATGTGACCCCGGCCAGTGGCCATGTCGCGAAATACGCGTTCGACCGGATTGGATTTGAAGGTGCCGGAAGCAGCGCATGCGCGCATCAGTTCGTTGACACGTTCAAAGCACAACTTGGGCACCGAGGCGGCCTGCGCGCGCTGCAACAACCGCTCTTCGACCGGCATTTTTTCTCCGGTTTTGGCACAGTGCACAATGCGCGCGTAGTTGCGAAACAGGACCAGCTTGAGCTGATCGGTGGCCATCATGGCCTCGGTGACAGCCTGCTGGGAGTTGACGTCTTCGGCCATTTTCGTACCATGTTTTCCAATGTGCGATGCAGCGCGCTGGCGAAAGCTGTTGACAGCGCCATCCAGCGCACCGATACAGGCCGACGACACCGCACGCTGGAACACCTGGGTGAATGGAATTCGGTAAAGCCAACCGGGATTGGTGACGCGCCCCGGGCAACCGTCGTCACTGTGATCGTTGGTACGTTGGGTCCGGTATGCGGGCACAAACGCATTTTCCACAATGATGTCGTGGCTGCCGGTGCCACGCAAGCCGATCACGTCCCAGTTTTCCTCGACTTTGTAATCCGACTTGGGCAGCAGGAAGGTCGCGTGCTCAAGATTGCCCGAACCATCTTTCCTGGGCAGCAATCCGCCCAGAAACAACCACTCACAATGTTCGACGCCAGTAGAAAAACTCCACCGACCGCTGAAGCGGTAGCCGCCCTCCACCACTTCGGCCTTGCCGGTTGGCATGTAGGTTGATGCAATGCGCGTGCTGTTGTCGTTGCCCCAGACGTCCTGTTGTGCCTGTTCCGGGAACAGGGCCAATTGCCACGGATGTACACCAACCACGCCAAACATCCATGCTGTGGACATGCAGCCCTCGGCCAGTGCCATCTGAATGGTGTAGAACACGCGGGGATCCATTTCATGGCCTCCCCAGCGCTTGGGTTGCAGCACCTTGTAAAGACCGGCACTGGCGATGGCATCAATCACTTCGCTGGTCACACGTCCATCGCGGTCGGCAGCAAACGCACGCTCGGCCAGCATGGGTACAAGCGCCTTGGCGCGCTCGATCAACTCAACAGCATCGGGTGTCAGGTAATCATCGTTCTGTGGCATGAAAGGTCTCCGGTGATAGCGGCTCTACGGCGCATGGGTTATGAAGAAAACAGCAGGGCCTCAGCACCCTGTGACACAGCAATAGTCCCACCGCACGGGCCTTTCATTCATCGTCCAATTGGACTAACGCCGCTATCGGCAACGCCTAGTCCAACTGAGGGATTCGGCACTCGGAGGGCCTTGGCATAGTGAGGCAACTGCAGGAGCGCCCATGGACGTCACAACTACCCACTTCGACCCCAAAGATTTTCGACGTGCCCTTGGCATGTTTGCCACCGGCGTGACGATCGTTACGGCCCGCAGCGCCGACGGAACACCTGTTGGCGTGACGGCCAACAGTTTCAACTCGGTTTCGATATCGCCCCCGCTGGTGCTCTGGAGCCTGTCGAAAAACGCCTACAGCCTGGCTACATTCAGCCAGGCGACGCACTGGAATGTGCATATCCTGGCGGAGAATCAGGTGGAAATGTCGAACCTTTTTGCACGCGCCGGCCACGACAAGTTCAACGGCCTGCAGCTCGACTCCGCCCCAGCCCAGACTCCACTTCTGCAGGACTGCAGCGCGCGCTTTCAGTGCCGCACCATGTTCCAGTACGAAGGTGGCGACCACGTCATATTTGTTGGAGAAGTACTCGAATATGACCGCAGCGAGCGCCCGCCCTTGCTGTACGTTACGGGGGGCTACGCGCTTGCCAGCCGCAAGTCCGAAGCGGTCTCGACCGAGCCCAGCGCTGACATCGGCTCGGCCCTGTTTTCTGAAGATCTGCTGGGCTATCTGCTGGGCCGGTCGCACTATCAGTTTGTCAACGGCATCCGGGCCACGCTCAATGAACGCGGCCTCAGCGAAGGCGACTTCTTTGTGTTATCGCTACTGAGCGTGCAGGCACCCCTGACAGCGTCAGAAGTTGCCAGCCATGTGGCCTATACCGCCATCAATATCGGCCCTGCGCAGCTACAGTCGCTGTGTGATCGCGGCCTGCTGGAGCACAGCGTAGCGCAGGCTGGTGGCTTTATCTTGAGCAGCAGCGGGCGCGACACCATCCTGCACGTACTGGCTGCCGCCAAAGCCGAGGAGGCCGATGTGGTGGATCAACTCGGAGAAATGGAGGCGGCGATGCTGCGCAACCTCCTCAAGCGGCTGATTCGCGTCACCGATCCTGGCTTGCCAAAGCTGTGGACCCACCGCGCGGCCAGCGCCTAGTCAGTCCGGACGATGCACTGTTTAGCAGCACCTGCAATGCTCACGCTGGTACCTTTTTCCCTCACCATCCCGCTTCAGCCATGACCCAACCGTCTCCCATCCCTATCGGCCATTTCGCAGATATTGCACCAGTTGCTGGCGCGCCGCAGCGTGTGCATTACCACGACCAAGGCGAGGGTGAAGTGGTGATTTTTCTGCACGGCGCAGGTGGCGGCGCCAGTGGCTACAGCAATTTCAAGGGCAACTACCCGGCGTTTGCGCAGGCGGGCTTTCGCACTATCGTGCCCGACCTGCTGGGTTTTGGCTTGTCAAGTAAGCCGGACATTCCGATGTACGACCTTGACTTTTTTGTTGCCGGCCTCAAAGGGCTGGTAGACGCGCTAGGTCTGAAAAACATCACCCTGCTGGGAAATTCTCTTGGAGGCGCTGTGGCGCTGGGCTATGCGCTGGCCTATCCACAGGAAGTCAGCCGCCTGATTCTGATGGCGCCCGGAGGCGTTGAAGACCTGCAAACCTACCTCGATATGCCCGGTATTGCCAACATGTTTCAGGTCTACCAGTCCGGCAAGACAGGTGCCGATGCAATGCGTGCCGTGATGACGATGCAACTGTTCGACCCCACGCTGCTGAGCGACGAAATCATTGCCGAACGGGCGCCCATTGCCGCATTGCAGACGCAGGCCGCGCGCTCGGTGATGAAGGTGCCCAACATGACAGAACGACTGCAAGAACTCCAGTGCCCGGTGTTTGGATTCTGGGGTGTGAACGACCAGTTCAATCCGGTAGGTGGCGCCATGAAAATCATGCAAAACGCGCCAAACGCCCGCATGCAACTGATCAACCGCTGCGGACATTGGGTGCAAGTAGAACATCGGGACATGTTCAACCGCGCCAGCATCGACTTTTTACACCATGGCTGATCACGCACTTTCTCCTGAAACCCTGGGTCATCTCGGCGATGAACTTTTCCAGGCGCTGCGCCATCGACGTACTGTAAATCCGCTGACCGAAAGGCACCCCGCCATCACGGTGGACGATGCATACCGCATCTCGCTGCATATGCTGCGACTGCGCGAGTTGTCGGGCGAACGCGTCATCGGAAAAAAAATAGGTGTCACATCGAAAGCGGTACAAGACATGCTTGGCGTTTACGAGCCCGACTTCGGCTTTCTCACCGATGCCATGCAAATACACAATGGCAGCAACGTTTCACTCTCTGCGGCCGGCTTGATTCAACCGCGCGCCGAAGGCGAAATAGCCTTTGTACTGCGTTCGGATCTCAACGGCCCTGGCGTGACACGCGAAGACGTGCTGGATGCAACGGGCTGGGTGGCGCCCTGTTTCGAAATTGTCGACAGCCGCGTTCACGAATGGAAGATCAGGATTCAGGACACCGTAGCCGACAACGCATCGTGTGGCGTCTTCGTGATGGGGTCGCAACAGACCGACCCGCGCTCACTCGACCTCGCGGGCGTTTCCATGCAAATGTGGAAAAACGATAGCCCGGCGGGATCGGGACTGGGATCTGCGGTGCAAGGCCATCCGGCAGAGGCAGTTGCCTGGCTGGCCAACACCCTGGGCGCTCTGGGCATTGCATTCAAGGCCGGAGAAATCATTCTCTCGGGCTCGCTGGCCCCACTAGTGCCGGCTGCGGCGGGCGACAAGTTTCGCATGCACATCGAAGGTCTGGGCGGTTGCAGCATCCAATTTTCTAAATAACGCAAGGACCCCATGACGCAGAAAAAAATTAGGTGTGCACTGATCGGTTCGGGCAATATTGGCACCGACCTGATCTACAAGATTCAGCGCAGCCCGGTTCTTGAGCCGGTCTGGATGGTGGGCATCGACGCCAGTTCCGAGGGACTTCAGCGCGCACGCGATATGGGCCTGAAAACCACTGCCGACGGCGTGGATGGCCTGCTGGAGCACGTGGAAGCCGACGGGATTCAAATCGCTTTCGACGCTACCAGTGCCTACGTACATGCTGAAAATAGCCGCAAACTCAACGCGCTCGGCGTGCTGATGATCGACCTGACACCCGCTGCCATTGGCCCGCTGTGCGTTCCGCCGGTCAACCTGCGTGAGCATGCGGACAAACGGGAAATGAACGTCAACATGATTTCATGTGCCGGACAGGCAACCATTCCAATCGTCCATGCGGTAAGTCGAATCCAGCCGGTGGCTTATGCCGAAATTGTGGCCAGCCTGGCCTCACGGTCAATAGGCCCGGGCACGCGTGCCAACCTCGACGAATTTACCTACACCACATCCAGCGCGATTGAAAAAGTGGGCGGCGCGCGAAAGGGCAAGGCACTGTGCATCATCAACCCGGCCGATCCACCGATGCTGATGCGAAACACCATTCAATGTCTGTGCGACGACGAACCCGACCAGGCCCGAATCAGCGAATCGATTCTGGAGATGATCCGCGAAGTGCAGAAATACGTGCCAGGCTACACGCTGGTGAACGGACCGCTGTTCGACGGCAAACGGGTAGCGGTATTTATGCAAGTGGCAGGTCTGGGCGACTATTTGCCAACCTACGCCGGGAACCTGGACATCATGACCGCTGCAGCCTGCCGGACTGCCGAGATGTTTGCCCAGGAAATTCTGGACGGAACCATCACCCTGAAGCCCTCAGCCACTGCGGCTGCCTGAAACACAAGGTCCCCATGACAATCAACCTCAAGGGCCGTAAGGTCCAGCTGCACGACATGTGCCTGCGCGATGGCATGCATGCCAAGCGCGAACAAATTTCGGTAGAACAAATGGTCCGCGTGGCAACTGCGCTGGATGACGCCGGCGTGCCCCTGATTCAGGTTACGCACGGAGCGGGCATGGGAGGTAATTCGCTGCAACATGGCTTTGCCCTCGCCAGCAATGAAGAGTATCTGCGTGCGGTCTGCCCATTGATGCGTCAGGCCAAGGTCTCGGTGCTACTGATTCCTGGCCTGGGCACCATGCGCGAATTGAAGTCGGCCTTTGAATGCGGCGCTCGCAGCGTGCACGTGGCTACCCATTGCACCGAGGCCGACACCTCTCCACAGCACATCGCCTTTGCGCGCAACCTGGGCATGGACACCACCGGCTTTCTGATGATGGCCCACCTCAACTCTCCCGAGGGCCTGGCGCAGCAGGGCAAGCTGATGGAAAGCTACGGCGCGCAGACAATTTACATCACTGACTCGGCCGGCTACATGCTGCCTGCCGACGTAACGGCGCGCGTCAATGCGATGAAGGCTGTGTTGAAACCTGAGACAGAAATCGGATTTCACGGCCACCATAACCTGGGTCTGGGAATCTGGAACTCCATTGCAGCCATCGAGGCGGGTGCCAGTCGCATCGACGGCTCGGTTGCCGGACTGGGTGCTGGCGCGGGCAACACACCGCTGGAGGTTCTGCTGGCCGTGTGCGAACGACTGGGAATCGAAACCGGAGTCGATCTGTTCAAGTTAATGGACGTGGCTGAAGACGTGATCGTGCCAATGATGGACCACATTGTGCGCGTGGACCGCGACTCGCTCACGCTTGGATTCGCCGGTGTGTATTCCACTTTTCTATTGCACGCGAAACGTGCGGCGGCCCGATTTGGAGTCTCGGCACGTGACATTCTGGTCGAACTCGGCCGTAAAAAAATGATTGGTGGTCAGGAGGACATGATCGAAGACACCGCCATGACCATGGCACGGTCACAGGGACGATTGCTCTAGTCTGAAAACCGCAACCGTCTTCACCAATTCATCGGCCTGACTCTTCAGGCTACTCGCGGCGGCGGCCATCTGCTCGACCAGAGCGGCATTTTGCTGCGTGGCCTGATCCATCTGAACCACGGCTTCGCCAACCTGAGAAACTCCGGAAGCCTGTTCATTGCTGGCAATGCTTATTTCTCCCATGATGTCCGTTACGCGGCGAATTGAGCTCACCACTTCGGTCATGGTGGTACCGGCCACATTTACAAGGGAGGTTCCACGCTCCACCCTTTCAACACTGTCATTGATGAGGGTCTTGATTTCTTTGGCAGCCTCAGCGCTGCGACCTGCCAGACTGCGAACTTCGGTTGCAACGACGGCAAATCCCCGGCCCTGTTCTCCCGCGCGCGCAGCTTCCACGGCAGCATTGAGCGCCAGGATATTGGTCTGAAACGCAATGCCATCGATGACGCTGATAATGTCGCTGATCTTGCGGCTGGAATCGTTAATGTCCTTCATGGTTTCCACCACCTGCCCCACTACCTCGCCACCCCGCACAGCGACTGTAGAAGCGTCCATTGCAAGCTGATTTGCCTGTCGGGCAGCGTCGGCATTTTGTCTGACTGTCGAACCCAACTCCTCCATGGAGGCCGCAGTTTCTTCCACCGCACTGGCCTGACTCTCGGTTCGCGCAGACAGATCCTGATTGCCCTGTTCAATTTCTGCACTCGCGTTGGCAACCCCTTCAGATCCACGGCGCACTGCGGCTACCACCTCAGACAAGCCTGATTGCATTATCTTCAGTTGCAACAGCATACTATTGTGATCGCCCGGAGCGACGTCAATTTTCCCGGTCAGGTCGCCCTGAGCGACCAGACTGGTAATGTGCGCCGCCGTGCTGGGCTCACCTCCAATAGGCCGCAGCACCAACCGGGTCAGGAGCGCGCTCAGGCCAAACGAAACCGCAACTATGGACACCACCGCAATCAGAATGGCAATGTTCCGCAAGCGGTTTGCACCCTCCAGAACCTTATCGTCTGCCATGGTGGTCATGAACGACCAGGGCGTCTTGGTGGCACCTATCTGGACCGGAACATAAATACTGGTAGCCTGTGTCTGTAATTTGTCGCTGAATCCGTGGGCGTCATACTTCTGCCCGGCCTTTACTGCGGCCTTGACCGCGGTAGCCACTTCCGTTTTTCCAATGTCCTGCGCAATATTCTTTGCATCGATATCTGCAACAAACACACCGGCATTGGAAATCAGGCTGGCATAGCCCGTATCAAAAAGCCGAATTTTGCTGATCTCATCCTGAAAGTTGGAAAGCGTCAGGTCGACACCTGCAACGCCAACAAACTTTCCACCAATCCGGATCGGTACGACAACAGACGTCATCAGAACATCTTTACCTGCAACTTTGTACAGATAGGGGTCCAGCAGGGTTTCATTACCGGACTTTTTGGCAAGCAGGTAGTAGTCTCCGGCACCTGGTTTTTCATAATCCACCAGTGGTTCTACCGCCGCGGCGCCAGACGCGCGATTCCAGTACGGGATGTATCGCCCGGATGCATCGCTTGCCGATTTGCCAGCGAACTCGGCGTCCTTGCCATCGAACGCATCAGGCTCCCAGCAGGTCCAGACTCCGAGAAAATACGGGTTGCCTTCCAGAACGCTTTTAAGCAAACCATCTGCCGAAGCACGACTGGCACCACCAGCAACCTTGAGGCCCGCCAGAGATTGCGAAACCACACGCGCGGCATCCATGGCTGCGTCGATCCGGGCCGAGACCTGACTCGCATGCGTGGTGGCCAACTGCTGGGCGTAAAGGAACGACGTTTCTTTTTGCAAGGCTGTGGCCTGAAAGGTGAGCACCGCAATGGTGACCGCAAAGGCCAACAGGACGCCCCCTCCAACCAAAAACAAGAGCTGTGCGCGCAGAGTAGTTGGTTTCCAGATTGCCATGTTCATATCCTTGGATCAGGTTGAATGGAACGCACTTGCACGCATTATCTACAAATATCGTCTGCGCGTGCCTCAAGGGCAGGAGGGATTAACCCGGAGAGGAGGCACCAGTCCGGCCAGGCTGAATCAGGCACGCAATCGATATCGGATCGGCAAGGTCTTGATGGTGCCGACAAAATTGCTTTGGGCAAAACGCGGTTCACCGTCGAGTTCGATGTGCTCCACCCGCCCTAGCAGTTCCTTGAAAAAGGTGCGGATTTCGCTGAGTGCCAACAAGCGCCCGAGGCAGAAATGCGCTCCGAAGCCAAAGCCAATCTGGCGCGCGTTGCGCCGCTCAACGTCAAAAACAAACGGGTCGGGGAAAACCTCTTCATCGCGATTGGCCGACAAATACATAAGTGCCAGACTGTCTCCGGCCCGAATGTTCTGCCCCCGCAACACACAGTCTTCGGTGGCGGTGCGCATCATGTGCCGTATGGGTGTGGTCCAGCGCACAATTTCTTCCGCCGCACTGCGCTCCCACAAACCCGGATCAGATTGCAATTTCTGCAGTGCACCTGGTTGCTGCAACATCACCAGCAAGCCTCCTGCGAGCGCCGATGCCGTAGTCTCGTGTCCTGCAGTGGCGGTCACCATCAAATAGGATAGCGTCTCCAACAGGGCCATCGGTGCGGCATTTACCATGCCGTTGGCAATCACACTTGCCAAATCTGGCGTCGGTGTGCGCCGCCGCTGCTCCACCAACCGTCCCAGATAAGCCATGAAGTCGACAAACGCGCTTTGGCCATGATCGTTGCTCTGATCCTGCAAGTCGGGATCGTTCGGTGCAAAGATCTGCTGCGTGCTACGCAATACGTACCCGGTTTCCGACTCGGGCAAACCCAGTATGGACATGATCACCGCCAGCGGCACGAAGTTGGCAATCTCGGTTGCAAAGTCGCACTGATTGCCGCGCTCCTGCATGCGGTCCACCCAGGTCTTGCAGATAGCGTCAACCCGATCCTGAAAACTGGCCACGCCAGGCCCGAGGAACCAGCTCTGTGTGACGTTGCGGTACTGACGGTGGTCGGGGTCGTCCATGTCCAGCAATGTGCGCACCGCAGCGGTGCGTTTTCCCATTGCGGCGATGGTCTGCTCCTCCACGACCTTGGGAACAATGGTGATGCGCGGTTCATTGATGAAGCGACTGTTCTGCCGCTCGACATCCATAATGTCGGCGTGGCGGGTCAGTGCCCAGAATGGCCGGTACCCCGGCATATCCACCCAGGCCACCGGCATATGTTGACGGTAATGCGCATAACGCGCATGCAACAACTCCGGTTGGGCATATACCTCGGGACTCACGATATCATTTTCAAGAACGTTCATACGCACCCTTTTCCTGACAATTAAATTTCAAAGTCGTGCCTTGTCACGCAACGAGCCCAGCAACAACACCAGCGTGGAAAGCATTGCAAAAACCAGCACACTGCCGTAGCCACCGCCGCTTGCGAGTTGTCCGGCCAGACCGGGGCCAGCCATCGAACTGAGTGCGAAGGCTGCCGGAACCAGCACGATGGCGCGTCCACTGCTGTCGCTGCGTGCAATTTCCGCGGTCTGCACAATGCACCCACAGGTAAAGGCAAATTCCCAAACCCACGCACCCAGGGCAAAAAGAACAAAACTCTGTGCTCCCGACAGCAGGGCCAGGCCCAGACCAATCAGCGCCAGCACCACCCATGAAGCCCGGCGCACACCCAGACGTTCACCAATCAGCGCCATGCAAAACGCAGCGGCGCTACCCAGCAACTTGAGCACGGCAAACACCAGCCCGGTTTCAGTTGGTGCCATGTTCAGCCCCGTGCCAATGCGCTCCAGAAACGCCCACAAACCGATATTTCCGACCAGATACAAAAAGAAAACCATCAGTTCAACCCATGCGGCGCGCGCGAAGCCGAAGCGCGGTTGGTTGTCCTGCGACGTTTGCACCGCAACCAGCGGATGTTGGGGCACCCAGAAAGCAGACACGCCCAGCACAAGTACCACTGATGCGAGCGCCAGCGCTGCACCGGGATACCTGAACTGTGCAATCACCAGCGGTGGCAGAGCAAACAGCACTGCGGCAGTCACCGACAACTCCACGCCCTGACGCACGCCGTAGCCGCGCACCTTGTTGGGCAAGTCGGAAATGATCCGCACGCCCAGGCAGGTCATGGTGGCAGAAAAGAACCCTATCAGAGCCCACATGACATACAGCAGCGTCAGGTCGTGCACCTGCGAACTCAGCCCGAAGGAGGCGGCTGTAAATACTGCGCCAACCAGCGTCAGTACGCGCCAGTTGAGCAGATTCATCCATATTGGTGCCCCCAGCGTGCCCAGCAGATAGCCGGCAAAGCAGGTCGAGCCCAGCAACCCGGTTAAACGGGGGTCGAGGCTGAAGCTGTCGGCCAGACTTCCCAGCATCACGGGTAACGCATTGAATGGGAGCCCACCGATGGTGGACGCCACGCTGGCCGCTACGATGTAGGAAACAAGCTTGTGCGGATCTGGCGTTTGTTTATGGGTCATGGGGTAAGGCTGAAGATCTTGAATTTTTAAAAATCACCCAACCCGCCATTACATGTAGATCATCACGAGGTCGTTGATGACCGAGGGCCGGTCTTGACCCACCACGTGGACATTGATTTCCATGGTGAGTTGGGTGCCGCTTTTGACCGCCTCAACCGATTTGATGCGGTAGCGCCCGTGAATGCGACAACCCGCCGGCACGGGACTGGGAAAGCGCAGTCGGTCTGAGCCGTAATTGACGATGTTGGTATAGCCGGTGACCTCGTAGTCCATGGGCATGGTCAGCCGGCTGACCAGCACCTGCACCAGTGCGCCATGGGCAATGGTGGTACCGAAAGGACTTTCACGACGGGCCCGCTCGGGGTCGGTATGAATCCAGTAGTTGTCGCCAGTAAGGGCGGCAAACTGGTTGACCATATCCTGCGTGACTTCCACCGCATTGGACCAGTCGGAGTAGTTCTCAGACACCAGGGCACGCAGAGCTGCGAGGTCCTTGCAGTCGATCTGCTTTCTGGATGGCACCGGGGCGGCAACGGCAACCGCCTCAACTGGCACCGCATCCGTGGTAATTACCGCCGGGTGTCCGCCATCCCCGGGGGTGTAGCGCAACAGCGTCACGCTGCCGGGCCGCTCGTCAAACACCGGACGCCGGCGCATTCCAACACGCAGTGCAGCCGGCTCAACACCTACCAGAGTGGTGTTGATGTGAACGCCTTCATCAAGCTCCACAACGGCCAGCATCTGTGGCATCTCATCGGTAAACTCCGGCAGTGTTGGCACGCGGGCAACCGTAAAGGTGTAAAGCGTGCCATGCCCACTGACCGTGTGCCACGCCAACTGGCGCGAACCACAGACCGGGCAGTGGCTTCGCGCAAAGAACAGCCAGTGGCCCTGGGCGCATTGCTGGATACGCACCGTATGCGCTTTGAGACCATCCCAGAAAGGGGCACTGATGCTGGTGGGCTGAGGCAAGGGCTTGTTCCAGCTCATACGCTTGCTCCCTGAAGAATCAGGGCACCCTGCTCGCTCATCACGCCGCCGGTTCCTGAGACGTACGCCAAGTCATGACACGACAACTGCCGCACACCGGCGCGGCCCTGGATCTGGTGCATGGCCTCGATCACCTGCGTCATGCCGCCAGCGCTGCCGGTCTGGCCGAAGCTCAATTGCCCACCGTGCGTATTCATGGGGAAATCGCCCTTGAAAGTAAAATTGTGTTCGCGCAGAAAGCGCAGTCCCTCGCCTTTGGCGCAGAAGCCGGCGTCTTCAAGCGTCAACATCACAGTAATGGTGTAACAGTCATAAATCTGCGCCATATCCATGTCCGAGGGCTTGCGTGCGGCCATGGCAAAGGCCTTGCGCGAAGCCGGGCCAATCGGAGTTGCCAGCATGTCAGCCGCATAGGTGGGCGACTTGCTTTGAATATGCTCGCCGCAACCCATCACCTGTACGGCGCGGTGCCTGCAACTGCGCGCCTTGTCAGAGCGCGTCAAAACCATCGCGCCGCCACCAGCCACCGGCATCACAATCTCCAGCATTCGCAGTGGCTCAGCAACCATGCGCGAGGCCAGTACATCGTCCACCGTAATTGGCTGCCCGTAAAACATGGCGTCGGGGTTGTGGCTGGCATTAAAACGCTGGTCCACGCAAATGCGGGCCAGCGCCACGGGATCGTAGCCATGCAGGGCAGCATAGCGCTGCGCAATCATGGCGTAACCGGTGTTTTGGGCCATGTGCCCATAGGGCAAGTCGAGCTCTGCTTCGGGCGCACCGAAGCGCGTACTGTGGCCGCCATAGCGGCTGGCGCGAAACACGTCAGCGGCGTGATCATCATTCGGCGCGGTGGGCGCCAGACGCGCAGGTATCACACACACAACGGTGTCGCACAAACCGAGTTCAATAGCTGCAGCGGCGCGCCACACCATACCCACCGAACTGGCACCACCGAGGTCCACCACCTCGGCAAAATTAAGACGGACACCCAGATATTCACCAGCCATGGCTGGCACAAACATGCTGGCTTCATGGAACTGCGGGCCCAGCGTAACCAGTCCATCGACATCGCCCAGCGACAGCCCGGCATCGTCGAGCGCCTGAGTTGCCAGATCAGCCACCTGCTCCAGATGAAACATGCGTGGCGCAGTGCTGTATTTTTCCGGCTTGTATTGCGCTGCACCGACCAGCGCCGCCTTGCCTTGTAGCCCCATACATTCCTTTGCATTCAGAAATTTGAACGAACCATTGTGGCAAAACATGGCAGCCCCATCATCGTCCGGCAAGACTAGGAAAATCTGTCAGGGTTTTCACGGAGTGTCGTCCTTTCGGACGATGACCGGTGGGGTGAGTCGGTGACAATCCGACGGAAACAGGCCAGCGCATCCATGTGTCTGGAACAAGAACGAGGAGACACATTGTGCGAACCCCAATAGGCTTGGCGATGGCCGCTTTGATGACATTTGCCGCAGTGCAGGCTTTTGCGCCCCGACAGACAGCGGCTCTGGCTGCAACCCGGCTGCCGCACGACCGACTGCAATTCAATACTTTGGTGCAGACAAAGGCGGGCCTGATTGCGGCCGGAGAACTCGGCTACGTGCTGTATTCCATCAATCAGGGCAAAGAGTGGCAGCGCGCCGCCGTGCCGATGGACCGCCAGACCCTGATCAACCAGATCACCATGGCGGCGGATGGCCTCAACGGCATTGCTGTCGGCCACGAGGGCTGGATCATGCGTACCAGCGACGGTGGCCTGAGCTGGAAGGAAGTTGCATTTGATGAACACGACGGGGTACCGCTGATGAGCGTGGCGCATCTGCCCTCAGGAATCTGGATTGCAGTGGGTGCCTTCGGCCGCGCATTGCAATCAACGGATGATGGCACGACCTGGAAAACCTTCAGCTTCGAAAGCTCCGCAGTACAGGACAAGCACCTAAACCGCATCGTCGGTTCGTCCGATGGCCAACACTGGCTGGTGGTGGGTGAGCGCGGCCTGGTGCTGCGATCGGACGACGGCGGCAACCACTGGAAGGAAGTGACACCGTTTTACACCGGTTCGCTCTATAACGCGGTGGCATTGCCAACGGGCGGCTGGCTGGTCTACGGCATGCGTGGAAATGCTTTTGTCAACAGCGCCGAGCCGACCAAATGGACCACATGGACCAAATCCAATATACCGGCACCGATTTCTTTTTTCAGCCACGCACTTCAATCTGACGGCTCTCTGTTGCTGGCAGGCCAGGGAAACATGCTGGCCGTCAGCAAGGATGGCGGCTTGAACTTCAGCCTTACGCACACAAACGGCCGCGCCACACTGACCGATCTGCAAATTGGACCCAACGGCGAAGGCTGGCTCGCCAGTGATGCGGGCCTGCAGCGCTGGCCTGCACAAGAAACTCCAGCGCAATCCCTGCCCACAAAAACCGATGGAAGCACCCGATGAGTCTGCCAGAAGCCACTACCCGCACCCAACGGCTGATCGCCACACTGGCGCATATCACCATCGCCAGACGCAAACTGATTTTGATCCTGACATGCGTGCTGACGGTGCTGCTGGGCGCTTCCGCTCTGCGCACCCATCTGGACGCCGGATTCAACAAGCTCATCCCCATGCGCCATGCCTACATGGCTGCATTCCTGGAGCATGCCAGCAACTTCTCCGGCGCCAATCGGGTGCTGGTCAGCGTCCGTTGGAAGGGCGAGGGCGATATTTACAACGAGGAGTTTCTGAAGACACTGCGTGCGGTCACCGACGAGGTTTTCTTTATTCCCGGCGTCAACCGCGGTCAGCTGTATTCACTGTTTACCGCCAACGTTCGATACATCGAAGTAACCGAGGACGGGTTTGTTGGCGAAGTGGTCATTCCTTCACACTTCACAGCCGACGCCGCCGGTCTGGCCCAGGTCCGATCCAATGTTGCCAAATCCGGCCAGATCGGTAGTTTGGTGGGCGTCGACCTGAAGTCGGCAATGGTGCGGGCCGACCTGCTGGAGATCAATCCGCAAACCGGGGAGCGTCTGGACTACCGCAGCGTGGCCGAAAAGCTCGAGGGCATACGCACCAAGTTCAATGACCCACACATCGAAATCCACATTGTCGGCTTTGCCAAGGTATTGGGCGATGTCATGGAAGGTCTGATGATTGTGATTGGCTTCTTTGGCATCGCTTTCCTGATCACCACGCTGCTGTTGTGGCTGTACGCGCGCTCTGCCAATATCACGCTGGTTGCGCTGACGGTGGCGCTGCTTCCGGTGATCTGGCTGCTGGGGTTGCTGCCGCTGCTGGGCCTGGGCATCGATCCGATGTCGATTCTGGTTCCATTCCTGATCTTTTCGATCGGCGTGTCGCATGCAGTGCAAATGACCAATGCGTGGAAATACGAATACCGCATGGGTAATACGGCCGAACAGGCTGCCAATCTGGCAATTCGCCGCCTTGCGATTCCCGGCACAGTGGCCCTGCTGACCAACGCTCTGGGCTTCATGGTGATCATGATGATCGACATTCCAATCGTGCACGAGTTGGGCGTGACTGCGTGCATCGGCGTATTGCTGATGGTGATCACCAACAAGGTGGTATTGCCGGTGGTGCTTTCGTACCTGCAACTCAAGCCCAAGCTTGAGGATGCCAACACCAGGGGTGCAGAGCAACATCCGGGCTGGTGGAAGGTGTCGGCCCTGGCTGAGCCCAGGCCCGCACTGCTGACGCTTGGCGTTTCACTGGTTCTGCTGGCCGGCGGCACACTGCTGTCGCGTCAGTTGCAAACCGGCGACATTGGTGCCGGTGCCCCCGAACTGCGCGCCGAGTCGCGCTACAACCGTGACAACGCCGCCATCATCCGGGACTACTCGATCGGCATGGACGTGCTGTCGGTCTATGCCGAAACCAGCAATCTGGATGAAGCCTGCCTCAACTGGCCGGTGATGAATGCCATCGAGCGCTTCGACGTCGCGATGCAGGGCGTTGACGGCATACGCTCGGTAACCACCATCGCGGGTCTGGCCAAGCTGGCTGCCGCCGGAAATAACGAAGGCAACCCGCGTTGGGCGGCGTTGCAACGCACCGAAGCCGCCTTGCGCACGGGGGCCAAGGCAGCCAACCCGGAGCTGGGCCTGAACACCGATGGCTGCAAAACCATTCACCTGCAGCTATTCCTCAAGGACCACGAAGGCGCCACCCTGCGGCATGTTGTTGACGAAGTTCGAAGATTCATAGATGCAGACAAGACACCCAACCTCAAGTTCCGTCTGGCCGGGGGCAACGCCGGTGTGGCAGCGGCCACGAACGAGGCAGTAGAGCAGGCTGAAGTGCAAATGCTGATTGCCATCTTTGGCGCGATCACTCTGCTGTGCTGGATCACTTTCAGAAGTTGGCGGGCGGTGCTCTGCATCATCGTGCCACTGACCCTGGTGTCGATACTCTGCAATGCACTCATGGCGGTGCTGGGCATCGGACTGAAGGTGGCCACTCTGCCGGTAATAGCCCTGGGCGTCGGGGTTGGCGTTGACTACGGCATTTACCTCTTCGAACGTTTGCAGCACGAAGTGGAAGACCGCGGTGCGACGCTGCGAACAGCCTTTTACGAAGCGCTGCACCAGCGTGGTACCGCAGCCGTCTTTACGGCTATTACCATGTCGATTGGCGTCGGCACGTGGGCCTTTTCTGCACTCAAATTCCAGGCTGATATGGGAATTCTGCTGGCCTTCATGTTTCTCGTCAATGCACTCGGCGCCATCTTCCTCCTGCCGGCGATGGCTTGCTGGCTAGGGGTAGGATCGGGCCGAAAGGATGCCGGGCCAACGCGCCACTCCTAAGACCTTTTATTTGCCAGCGCCGCTTCCAGTTCCTGAATGACGCGCGCCGTGGCCAGAAAATCGTGCAGCAGGGTCAACGACATTTCCTGAAACTGCTGCACTGCCTCGGGCGCCAGCGTGAGAGCGTTACCGCCCTCGCGAATCAGCCACCTCTTCTGCTCCAGGGCGCGCACCTTGCGTCGAACCGTCTCACGGGGAATACCGGTGGCTTCGCTGATCGACAGCGCATTGGAAGGCAGGATCTGTTCCTGTCCCATGCCACGCAACAATTCGATCCACTGTTCCGGGCGGCGCTCGCTGACGCTGCTGAAGTTACGCAGCACACGCGAAACGTTGTAATGCGCAATTTCTCCAAACACCAGCGACATCACCAGATCTCCGTCGAACATCTGGTATGCACGACGCACGGCGTCGGTCGTAAAGCGAGCCGCGAACGAACTCAGCAACACCTGATGCTCCACCGCCAGAGTGGTGGTTTGGGGTTTGAGCTCGGCCACTTTGCGCACGGCGCGTTTGCTTGTTTTCGGCATTTTTGTCATCGGGAATGGGTACCGCTAATGTACCCATTCTGGGCAACGGATGCAGCACATGACGCATCGCCGGTCGTAGCATGAAGGCCTCCTGTTTATTGTAGAAATCAAATCCATATGCGCACCCCTTTATGTGAGTCACTGGGCATAGATGTCCCTATTTTTGCATTTACCCACTGTCGTGATGTGGTGGTCGAAGTTTCAAAAGCCGGCGGACTTGGCGTGTTGGGAATGGTGGGCTTCAGCGTGGAGCAAGTGCGCCAGGAGCTCGACTGGATTGACGCCCACATCGGCGACAAGCCCTATGGTGTGGACATCGTAATTCCGCAAAAATACGAAGGTAAGGGCCAGACCGATCCGGCCGAACTGGAGCAGCAACTCAAACGCATGGTGCCACAGGCGCACCGGGACTTTGCAGCAAAAATTCTGGCTGATCACCATGTACCCGAATGGCCCGACGACAGCGACACGCCACTCATAGGATGGACGGAGGCAACCGCCCGCCCGTTGCTCGATGAGGCGCTCAAAAGGCCCGCCGTGCGTCTGATTGCCAACGCTCTGGGCACGCCGCCCAAAGAAGTGATTGACCAGATCCATGAAAGCGGTCGACTGGTCGCCGCGCTCTGCGGCAAGATCAAGCAGGGCTTGCAACACAAGGCGGCCGGAGTGGACATCATCATTGCACAGGGGTCGGAAGGCGGTGGCCATACTGGCGATATCGGCTCCATCGTGCTGTGGCCGCAGATGGTGGATGCCGTTGCGCCGGTTCCCGTGCTGGCCGCCGGTGGTATTGGCAACGGGCGCCAGATGGCCGCGGCGATGGCCATGGGATGCGCCGGCGCCTGGACCGGATCCCTGTGGCTCACTGTGGCCGAAGCCCACGCAGAACCAGCACAGAAACAAAATCTGCTGGAAGCGACATCGGAAGACACCGTGCGCTCGCGCTCCTGGACCGGCAAGCCCTGCCGCATGGTGCGAAACGCCTGGAGTGATGCCTGGGACGCACCCGAGAATCCCAAACCGCTGGGCATGCCATTGCAGGGACTGGTTAGCGCCGACGCGGTGCGCCGCACCTCACGCTATGCGGCTGTCGGAGAAACCCGCAAGGTGCTTTTCAACCCCTGCGGTCAGGTGATCGGCCAGATTAATACGATTGAAAGCAGCCGCGGTGTCGTGATGCGCCTGCTGGAGGAATATGTTGACGCGGTTGAACGGCTGTCCGGCCTGCTGACTGCCAGCTAATACCGGAGCCCACCCATGCAGCAAAACCAGCAATCCGACTCCGGCAAGCCCTTGCGCGGCGTCACGGTGATCGATTTCTCCCAGTACCTGCCAGGGCCACTGTGCAGCCAGCACCTGGCCGATATGGGCGCCAACGTCATCAAGGTGGAACCGCGCAAGGGCGGCGACCTGTCCCGCCCATCACCCAATGGCGAGACGTCGCATATGTTTCTGCTGGTCAACCGCAACAAGCGCTCACTCAGCGTTGACCTGCGCCAGCCACAAGGGGTGCAAATTATCCATCGGCTGGTCAGTACAGCAGACGTGGTGATTGACGGCTTTCGCCCCGGAGTTATGGACCGTCTGGGGGTGGGCTATGAAGCACTGCGCACCATCAACCCGCGACTGGTTTTCTGCGCCATTACCGGCTATGGTCAGGACAGTCCGCTGGCTACGATGGGTGGACACGACATCAACTACCAAAGCCTCTCTGGCGTGCTGGAACAAAGCGGCTGTGCAGGAGGCGCGCCGGCCGCCGGAGGCTTCCAGATTGGCGACGTCGCAGGGGGCACACTCACTGCCGCAATGGGCATTCTTGCGGCCCTGTTTGATGCGCAACGCAGTGGTCAGGGCAGGTTTGTCGATGTTGCGATGACGGACGCTGCGCTGGCCCATCTGGTGATGCCACTCGCAGCCATGCAGAGCTATGGCCAAGGCCGACCGGTACCGCGCGGCGAGGACTTCACCAGCGGACGACTGCCTTGCTACGGAATTTACGAAACTGCCGACAACCGGCATCTGGCACTGGGCGCACTGGAGCCCCAGTTTTGGCATGCCTTCTGTGTGGCGGCGCAACGTATGGACCTTGTGGACAAGGGCTGGTTGCTGGACGAACCTGCCGCTACCCACGCAAAGGCTGAGATCGGTGCGCTCATCAAGTCCCGCAGCCTTGCCGCCTGGAGCAGCCTGCTGGAATCAGTGGATGCATGCACCACTCCGGTATTGCGCCTCGACGAAGTGCTGAGTCACCCGCAAACCCGGGCCCGCAGGATGGTGCTGCAAGGCCTCTCCCCCGAGGGCAAACACTATGACCACTTTGCCTTCCCGATCAGGATGAGCGGCTTTACGTTCAGCGTGGACCAGCCACCACCGGCTCTGGGCCAGCATAACCGTGAAATCCTGCTCGATCTGGGCTATGGCGACGCAGAGATCGACGCGCTGGCTAACGAAGGAGTCGCATGAAACTGGGGTTGCAGTTGGGCTACTGGCACTCCCAGCCACCGCCAGATGCCTATGTGGGATTGACGCAAACAGCCGAACAGCTTGGCTTTGATTCGGTGTGGACAGCAGAGTCATGGGGCAATGATGTGTTCACCCCACTGGCCTGGCTGGGTGCCCATACCCAACGCATTAAGCTGGGTACAGCCATCGCCCAGATGTCGGCCCGCACTCCCACTGCCTGTGCCATGGCGGCGCTGGCGCTGGACCGCCTGTCGGGCGGTCGGATGATTCTGGGTCTGGGAGTTTCCGGTCCGCAAGTGGTGGAAGGCTGGTACGGACAACCATTCAGCAAGCCTCTGGCCCGCACCCGTGAGTATGTTGACATCGTACGTCAGGTGCTGCGTCGGGAGGGCCCGGTCAGTAATCCCGGCCCGCATTACCCGCTGCCGTACCGGGGGCCCGATGCCCTTGGTCTGGGCAAGGCGCTCAAAGCCAACACCCACCCTTTACGAACTGATTTGCCCATTTATCTGGGCGCCGAAGGGCCCAAAAACGTGATGCAAACCGTGGCCATTGCCGACGGCTGGCTGCCGCTTTACTACAACCCCTACCAGCCGGAAATATATGCCAGTCAGTTGCGTGGAGCCGCACCAGGTTTCGAGATTGCACCTTTGGTTATGGTGAATATCCACGACGACTTGCAGGAGGCTCTCCTGCCGATTAAACAGACGCTGGCCTTTTACATCGGTGCAATGGGCGCGCAGGAGCACAATTTTCACAAGAACCTGATGGCACGCATGGGCTATGAGGCCGAAGCCAACCGTATCCAGACACTCTTTCTGGAAGGCCGCCAACAGGAGGCCGTGCTGGCCGTGCCGGACCGCTTTGCCGACGAAATCACATTGTCAGGCTCACGGGCCCGTATCAGGGACCGGTTGCAGGTTTGGCTTGCCTCTGGCGTAACTTCCATGCTACTGATGGGGCCCGGCATGCAGGCTAGCACCCTCCAGACGATGGCCGAACTGGTCCTGTAACCGATGCAAGCTTTTACCTACAACCTGGCGGACCTGCTTCACATTGTCTGCGACACTGTCCCCGAACGCGAGGCCCTGGTCTGCGACGCGAGGCGCCTGACTTTCCGGGAGTTTGCCGAACGCGCAGATGCACTGGCCCGATGGCTTTGCGCACAAGGGATTCAAGCCGGCGACACTCTGGGAATCCATGCCATCAACTGCATTGAGTACATGGAGGCGGTGCTTGCGTCGTTTATGCTGCGTGCCGTACCCGTCAACATCAACTACCGCTACACCAGCGCCGAATGCCGCTACCTTTATGACAACGCCGAACTCAAGGCGCTGGTTTATGGTGGCGAATTCGAACACGCCATAGCACCTGCTCTTGATGCCTGCCCCGGCTTGCTTACCCTGCTGCGAATTGGCCATGGCGCAAACCTGCTGCCACAGGCTGTCGACTACGAAGCGGCGCTGCGTTGCAGTGGGCCGCCGCTGCAAGGCATTGAGCGCAGCGATGACGACATCATGCTGCTTTACACCGGCGGAACGACGGGCCAGCCCAAGGGTGTGATGTGGACCCATAAGGCTGTTTTCTTTGGCGGCTTTGGAGGCGGCGGTAATTTTGGAAATAATGGCCCGGTGCAGTCACCCCTCGAACTCGCAGAGCGCGTGCGCGACAACGTCCCCCTGACCCACCTGCCCTGCGGGCCACTGATGCATGGCGCAGGCATGTGGAGCACGCTGATTGCCTTGCTGGCGGGCCACACCGTGTTCTTCAATGGCCGCCCCGACTTCCGGGCCGATTACCTGCTGGACCTGATGGCGCGGGAGCAAGTGGGATGCGTCACCATCGTCGGCGATGCCATGGCCCTGCCGCTGCTTGACGCGCTGCAGGCAGAACCCCATCGCTGGGACTTGTCGCACCTGCGCGTACTGTCGTCTGCCGGTGCGCTGTTCTCCGATCATGTGCGCGAAGGACTCAAGGCATTTTTACCACCCTCAGTAGTGATGACCAATGGACTTGGATCGTCCGAATCGGGCCAGGCCGGACAGGGCAGCAAGCCTGCCGGAGAGGGCCTGATTCGGCTGCCTCCGCATCCGGACAACTGGGTGGTGGTGGATGGCGTACGGTTTGCGCAACCCGGGGAGCATGGCATCATGGCGCGCACCGGTTACCTGCCTCAGGGTTATTTCAAGGACCCGGAAAAAACGACGCAAACCTTTGTCACCATCGCTGGCCGGCGCTGCGTGCTGTCGGGCGATATTGCGCGTCTGGAAGCCGACGGCTGCATTACCGTTTTCGGCCGTGATTCGCAGTGCATCAATACGGGTGGCGAAAAAGTATTTACCGAAGAAGTCGAAGAAGTTGTGCGCAGTGCCGATGGCGTATTCGATGCACAGGTGGTAGGCGTGCCCGACCCGCGGTGGGGCAACAAGGTGGTAGCCGTGGTGTCAATGCGCGCGGGACATGTCCCTGATGCACAGGCCATTCGCCAGCATTGCCGCAACCGTCTGGCGGGCTACAAGGTTCCGAAGGACATTGTTTTTGTAAATACCATGCAACGCAATCCGGTAGGCAAGGCGGATTACCGGTGGGCGCGTCAGACCGCTCAGGAAGCGCTAGCAACCCAGCCAACGACCTGAGCAGACAACTGCAATTGTGAGTACGCCACAGCAGCCTTTGCCTTAAGAAGCTGATTCCTGATGTACAGTAGTCAGGCATTTCTCGCGGGAGAACAATATCCGGTCTTTGGTCAAAGCTGTCAGGGGGTTGAGCATGCGCACAAAGATTGCGCTGACAGCTGCCGCCATCACGGCTCTGAACGTGAGTACGATGGTTATCCTCTCTGCGCAGAACCAATACGCTGCGGCGCAGGAAAACGGTTATCTGGCGGCTGACAGCGCTGCGGCAGATGCCGCCCAGCAGGTAATTTTGCGTTTATCCGGGGCGTATGCAACCGCCCTGAACAACGCAAACGTGATCATGGGGCTGCACAATAAGGGCCTGGCTACGCGGACCTCCGTCAATGCGATGCTGCGTAAAAATCTGGAAGATCACCCGGAGTTCGTAGGCATGTATACGGGTTGGGAACCCAATGCCTTTGACAACCTGGACAGAAAATTCAAGGGCAATACGGATCAGGGTGCGACTCCAAGCGGGCAGTATATGCCTTACTTTCAGTGGGATTCCGGACAAGTCAGACTCAACGCGCTAGTGGATTTCGAGAAGCCCGGCGCCGGAGACTACTACCAGATTCCCAAGCGCACCCTGCGCCCTTCGCTGATTGACCCATACCCCTATCAAATCGGCGATAAACAAGTCCTCATGAGCTCGGTCATTCTGCCTCTCATGTCAAAAGGGAAATTTATAGGCATTTGCGGTGTTGACATTGAACTGGAACGACTACAGGCGGAACTCTCGGCAATTCGACCTCTAAAAACTGGACAGGTCTACCTTTACGCAGCAAGCAGGCAGCTTGTCAGTGGGCCGGAAAACTCAAAGCTTGGTTCCGTGGTTTCTACCGATGAAATATCCAACGAGCAATGGGACATGGCAACGCGCTCGGAGGACTACCGATTTCAGGATGACAGGGGAATGAGCCGATTTCTGCAAGCGGTTCAGGTCAAGGGACTGGACGCCATCTGGATGCTGGATGTTCGCATTCCACGCAGCACCATTCTGGAACATGCACAACAAAGCAGGAATGTAGCGATTACCGCAGGTTTAATGTTTCTGCTTCTGGACGTCACTCTGATCGGATGGATTGTTTTGCGACAACTCAGGCCTCTGTATGACATCAAGGCAGCCATTGAAGGGACCGGCGATGCCCTGTCGGCCAATACTCCGGGACTTGCACGGCTACTAAACCGCGCTGATGAAATTGGGATGGTTGCGAGGTCGTTCGAAGCGTTAAAACTCAAGCTTTCAGATTCTTTTGATACTCTGGAAGCAAACGTTCATAAGCGCACTCAGGAATTGTCCAATGCGCTCTCGAATCTCAAACGCACACAGAACAGTCTTATCGAACATGAAAAGCTTGCTGCTTTGGGGGCGATGGTGGCTGGGGTCTCACATGAACTCAATACTCCAATTGGTAACGCACTCACCATAACAACGACTTTGCAGGCAAAAATAGCGGAGCTGGAAAAGGCATTTGAAGCAAACACATTAAAGCGATCCACACTTGCAAACTCCATCAGCGACCTCAAGGAATTGCTGCAATTGTCGGTGCGTTCACTCATACGCTCGAGCGAATTGATTTCCGACTTCAAGCAAGTGGCGCGTGACCAGACATCAGAGCATCGACGCACATTTGATTTGCGCGGTGTGATCGATGAAAACCTGTCGACCTTGATGCCTGGCTTAGGCCAATACGGAATGCGGGTCGACAATCAGGTGCCCGATGGCATAGCCTGTGACAGCTATCCTGGACCACTGGGGCAAATTGTTAACAACATCGTACAAAACGCGGCCTTCCACGCCTTCAAGGAAGCCGGGGGGACCCTCACCATAACCTCCGCACTGAACGACGGTGAAATTACCCTCGTTTTTCACGACAACGGGGTTGGAATGAGCCCTTCGGTGCAAAACCACATATTTGAGCCCTTTTTTACAACCCGATTGGGTACCGGGGGGTCGGGTCTGGGACTCTCCATCGTCAAACGAATAGCCACCAATATTCTTGGCGGCAACATCACGGTGAGTTCGAAGCCGGACGTTGGCACCCGATTCGAACTCACCTTTCCAGCGGTTGCAACGGTGCCTGCTCTAGAGTAGCGGCACGAACATGCTGCGAGGACCGCCCTGGATGCTGGCCACGTTGTCCATAGTGACGGCTGCACTGGGGCGAGCCTCGCCATGGCTGCTGACCTCGCCAAGCGCCCCAAGCGGCTCGGCCTCCATCAGCCAGCGCAATAAATCGGGGCGCTCGGGTGGGGTGTTGGCCACAAAGCGGGCATCGCTGGCCAGCAACCTGCCCACCACTACGCCCCGTTTGGGTTCGCCGCGCTCATGGATAACCGTATAGCTCTCGATGCGGGCCCTGCCCTGTGGCGTAAGGTCGAGTGTGGGAGAGACCAGGGCGTCGAGTTCGGACTGGTATTGAGCCGGATCAGTCCTTGACCAGGGGCCAGTGCCAGGTTCGGTGGAATAAATGCCAACCGATTGCTTGGACATGAATCCACCGTTGCCGCTAACCAGCGCGTAACGGCCCCTGGCACGCCGCAACCATTCCACGGTTTCGGCCACCGCATGCAGAACATAGGCGTTTCCCGGGCCCCCGAAGAACGGCAATCCGCCGGTGACGGTCAAAGGGCGCGGATCGTCTTCGTCCAGACCCAGCGCATCACACGCCATTTCCACGGCGGAAGGAAAGCAACTATAGAGGTCAAAAAAGTCAATCTGGGCGAGTCGCACACCAGCTTGCTCCATTGCCTTGCGCGCAGCCAGCGCCAGGGCCGGAGAACTGTGAAAGTCGACGTGGTCCAGCGTACGCAGCTTGGCCTTGGTGTCTGCGCAGCCACGCAGGAAAATCCAGCGCGAGGAATCGATGCCCAGACGTCGGGCCAGACCGGCCGACGTCAGGATAACCGCCGCTGCCTGATCCACCCGGTCATTGGCATTGACAACCCTGGTATACGGATGGCAAATCATGCGGTTAGCCGGCGAAGGGGTAACCAACTCCCGTGCCGTCATGGCACTCGGCGCAGCCGCGAGCGGGTTTTGACGTGCCACCTGATTCAGCCGCGCACACAGGTCGCCCATGGCCAGCAGATGCTCGGGCAAGCTGCGCCCGCGTCGCCCGCGGATGGCGTGCTCAAACAATGCATAGGACGAGGTTGGCATTCCAATGCCGTGCGAATACTCGTAGCTGCTGACAAGGTCATCACCCTGCCCCAGATCGAGCATGTTGCCGTCCGGGTTCTCATTCCAGTCGAGCGCCACGCCCTGACGCTGCGCCACGGCAGAAGTGCGCAACGCCTCGCCACCCGCCAGCAGCACCGCCTGTGTGCGCCCCTGGGCAATTTGTTCCGCATAGTCATTGATCATTTTCTGCGGCAAATTGCCGCCGACCGATGAATACACCAGATGTTGTGGTTGCAGACCCAGACGTTGCGCCAGCGAGCAGGGTGGCTGCGTCGATTTGCCCAACGGCGAGGGAGCGAAACCCATATCCACAAACAGCTTGAAGAATATCAGGGTATCGACGGCCTTCCCCAGGCTCTCCGGCTGGCCACTGTCGCACAGCGCACGCCGTGCCGCAACGGCTGCCAGATCAACCGGGGCGCCGGGCTCACCGAGAAGCGCCTGTGCCGGGCAGTACTGCCCCACTCCGACGAGGATGGGCGTGTTGTCGTCAATGGTGTGCATGGTCGTACTCATACAAATCCCATGTCGCGCGCTGCAAAGTCCAGCATGATGCCTTCTGCGCCACCACCGATGGCGTGGGGCAGTACATCACGGTAAATGCGCTCGGTCTTGCAGCCCCGGATGTAACTGGCGCCACCCATGATATGGGCACATTCGCGTGCAACAAACTCCAGCGTCCGCGTGGCCTGTACCTTGCACAGGGCCAGCGCGCCAACATCGAGTTTGTCGTGCATCATGGCCCAGACCAGCTGATCGGCATAGGCTTGCGAAGCATTGATGCGCAGCATCATTTCAGAAAATTTGTGACGGATAACCTGATTCTTGATCAGGGCCTTGCCAAACGTCTCACGCTGCTGCGCCCACTCGAATGCCTCCGATACGGCTGCACGAGAAAACGCGCAACAACCGGCCGCCAGACCCGCGCGTTCGTTATTGAGATTTTTTACCGTGGCCATGAAGCCGGTATCCTGCGGCCCGAGCAGATAGTCGGCGGGCAACTCAACGTTGTCAAAATAAATGGTGGCGGTGTCGGAAATATGCCAGCCCATCTTGTCGAGTTTGGTCTGGGTAAAACCGGGCATGCCCTTTTCGACCAGAAAGAGGCTCAGGCCGTTGGCGCCGGGGCCACCGGTTCGCGCCACCACTGTGTAGTAATCCGCACGCATTCCCGAGGTGATAAACGTTTTGGAGCCATTGAGCACCCACCTATCGCCTTTTTTTTCAGCGCGTGTCTTCACGGCTGCCAGATCTGAGCCACCTGAAGGCTCGGTCAGGCACATGGCCATGATCTTTTGGCCCGCCAATACCTGCCTGGCAATGCGGCGCTTGAGTTCTTCGCTGCCAAACTTGAGGATTGGCACCAGAGCGACCCCGTGCATCATGAGCGCGCCCAACAGTCCGCTGGCACCGGTCTGGGCCAGTTCATTGGCGGCCACGATAGCGTGAAACGCGTCCACGCCTTCGCTGATGCCGCCATATTCTTCGGGAAATCCCAACTGGATGATGCCCACTTCGGCGGCTCGCTGGCTGAGTTCGCGCGGAATTTCACCGGCTTGCTCCCACTTTTCAATGTGGGGCATGATTTCCTTGTCGACGAATCTGCGCACCGTCTGCGCCAACTCCTCGTGGCTGTCGTTGTAGTAGGGCGAGTTCTTGCGCCACGCATCAAAAAAGTGGATTGTCATGTCTCAGTCGTAATTAATGGTTGGAGGGGTGAAGGGCATGCAACGGTCGGGCTCAGATAGCCCGGCTTTGGCCAACCCAGTAGTTGCTGCGAATTTGCGAACGCAGGACCTTGCCAGCCTCAGAACGTGGAACCTCGTCTACCACCTCCAGACTGCGGGGCCATTTCTGCTTCGACAAATGTCGTACACAAAAATCCATGATGGAGGTGCGCAACTCCGGACCGTCGGCAAATCCGGGACGCAAAGACAACACCGCCCTGACCTCTTCGCCCAGATCGCTGTTGGGTACTCCCACGCAGGCAACGTCGCAAACCGCCGGATGACGCGCCAGCACATCGTCAATTTCCTGCGGGTACAGATTGATGCCGCCAGAAATGATGACCTCGGCGCTACGCCCAGTCAGGAACAGGTAGCCATCTTCGTCCAGATAACCAATATCGCCGGCGGTAAAGTGCGTATCGCGCAGGGCATCGGCTGTTTTTGCAGGGTCGTTGAAATATTCGAAGCGGCTGCCCGGATGATTCAGAAGATAAATCGTGCCAGGAACATTGGCCCCAACGGGCTCTCCCGACTCATCCAGAATGCGGACCTGGCCCGGCGAGGGTCGGCCCACAGTGCCCGGCTTGGCGAGCCATTCCTGCGGGCTGACAATAGTGCCCGCGCCTTCTGTGCCGGCAAACATTTCCCACAGTACCGGACCCAGCCAGTCCAGCATGGCCC
>Ga0007854_10000153_pt1 | contig 49757 bp, 48 predicted proteins | sample CryBogCBH12Aug08_FD_60382 | JGI IMG/M metagenome (GOLD analysis project Ga0007854, IMG submission 60382) | Freshwater microbial communities from Crystal Bog, Wisconsin, USA - CBH12Aug08 | ecosystem: Environmental > Aquatic > Freshwater > Lake | place: Crystal Bog, Wisconsin, USA | collected... | reverse complement strand
GTGAGCTGGCCATCCGGCAGATCATCAACTCGGCGGTGGTGTCCGACTCTGTGGTGGACATCTTTGATGCGGTTGGCCTGGAAAAGCCCAATATCGGCTTGCTCGATGAGGGGTTCTTGTCACAGGTGAAGAACCTGCCGGAGCGCAACCTGGCCGTGGAGCTGCTGGAGCGGCTGCTGGAGGGTGAGATCAAGAGCCGGTTTGGGAGCAATGTTGTCCAAGAGCGAAAATTCTCGGAGCTGCTTTCCGGTGTCATGACCAGGTATCAGAACCGGTCCATTGAAACCGCCCAGGTGATGGAAGAGCTGGTGGAAATGGCCCGCAAGTTCAGGGACGCGGCCAACAGGGGCGAGGCCTTGGGACTCAGTGACGATGAGGTTCGGTTCTACGACGCACTGGCCAACAATGAATCCGCTGTGCGTGAGCTGAAGGATGAAACCCTCAAGAAGATTGCCCACGAGCTGACGGAAAACCTCCGCCAGAACCTGAGCGTCGATTGGTCTGAACGCGAAAGTGTGAGGGCCAAGCTGCGGTTGATGGTCAAACGGATCTTGCGGAAGTACAAGTACCCGCCAGACTTTGAAGCTGCAGCCGTGGATCTGATCCTGGAGCAGGCGCAAGCGCTGGGGGAGGACTGGGCTGGTTGATGCATGCCGCCTCGATTCACATCGTGACCCCGCGCTCAAAGATGCAACTCGTGATGGGACCAGGTATCTCCGAAGTGATGTCAGCTGTAAGATCTCAGGGCCTTGGTCCTGCCGGGCCTTGGTTTGCGCATCACCTGAAGATGACGCCTGATGAATTCGATTTCGAAATTTGCGTTCCCGTGTCCGCTCCCGTTTCGGCCTTGGGCCGTTTGAAGCCGTGGGTGCGACCAGCCGTCAAGGTGGTGCGAACCGTCTATTGCGGCCCATTCGAAGGCCTGGGAGCCGCTTGGCATGAGTTCTCTGCTTGGATTGAGACCAACGGCTATCGGACAGCAGATGACCTTTACGAATGCTATCTAGCAGGCCCTGAATCAAGCTCTGACTCCTCTAATTGGCGCACAGAGCTCAGCCGGGTGTTGGTTTAAGAAGACGGGGCGTCGGGTATGGCAACATGCTCCCCGCAACTGCCAAAAACCCGAACTATAGCGTTGCACCAACTACTGGTCTGAGATTTAGGACCGCCAACATAGACAGGAGGAAATCGTCTACATACGCCCTCTTTGTCTCAAGCACTCAAACTCCCATGGTGCCAGGCCGGCTGCAGCCGCATCGGCAATCTCTTCCGGACAGTAGCCCTGTTCATTCATTTCGTAGAGAAATTCCCAATCGCTCATGCACCCTCCCCCATTTCACTAGGTACGTTGGACTGGTGAGTCCGCCATTTGACTTGCAATCTCAAGCAGTTGCTCTGTTGTTGGCTTATCCCAAGTCTCGCCCATAGCGGCCTTCGCAAAGTAGTCAATCATGATGTGGCGCACCAAGTTGTGGTCCCAGCCACTAGTCTGCATGCGCTTCACAAGTGATGGGTGAGCCTTTGTATTGACCATGTGATCAATCAGTTGCTTGCTCAAGTCATTGATGACATCCGGTTGAAGTTCTCGCAGCATTTGAGCTGCCTTATTGCGTTGACGCCTCAGCCACTCCTCTTGCCAAGAAGCCTTGACTGCATTTTCCTTCTTCGTATCGACTTGAACCTCTCGAGACCCTGATTCCACCGTTTCCGATGTTTGTTGTTGCTCGGCCGCCTTTTGCAAATGATCACCCTCAAGACGCACCTTCAAGTATCGGTACGCATCTCGCACTGGCTCCGGAAACGAGGACTCAATTCGTTTTTCTAGCGTTTCTAAACCTTCAGTGACTGCAGCTGCTCCAAACTGGTTAATTAGCTCTTCGGCCTTTTCATCACTTATGCCAGTTTTGATGGCCCTATTCACAGTTGCCATGTCGATCGGTTTGATCTTTGCTTTTAACGGCAATGTTGCCTGAGCCTTTGGCTTGACCACGAATTGGATTTCACTGATATTTTTGCCGGTTTTGTGCTCAACGAGCTCTACTTCAATGTCAGTGATGGCATTGATCTCGGCAATGGCTGGCTTTATGGAGTCACGTTTGAAGAAGCGGTACTCCATCTTTGCCAATCGTTCTCCGTTGGGCTGTCCAGTCAAAACCGGCAACCACCAGCGCCACTCTTGGCGTGAAGTTCGACCTATTGCCCTGTAGCGACTACAAATTTCATACAGTGCTATTCCGCCATAGGTGTGCATTTGAGAAAGCATTCCCAACGACAGGCGGGCGAATACGCTAGGTTCAAGCAATTCCTGTTTTATGGGTTTGGCGTAAGACCACTCCACCCATATTTGCCCTCTTTCCTTTGTCAAAGTAGCATGCGATATGAGAGTGCAAACTGTCCATTTGGGTCCCTCACCGGTAGTCGGGGAGTTCCACTCGACGCTCGTCGAAGCCATTGACCGCAAATGCTTCTTTATCAGTTCCATGTCATTGGAACCGTAGTCAATGCCGGTCACGATTGAGGCCAACGGCACACAGTACACATCCTTGTCGATTCCAATGTCCTGCGACATGTCTAGCATCACGTTGTACATCTTTCGTCCAAGAACCGTTATCTTTCGGGACACTGGGACGATAGCCAACGTGTTGACCGGCTTTCTCAAAAGGTCATTGTCATTGGCGGTAGCTACTGATGTCATCTGTTAATGTGCTTTCAATACCTCACTATATGTGAAATCATCGTTTCACGTAAGTTCCTTCTTTGCCCTTGACTCCAACTCCTGAAAAGTCTCACGTATGCATCCGTCGAAACCGCCAAGTCTTTGTCTGAAATCGGTACCAACAATCCTGAAAAGTCTCACGTATAGCCTGTTGGAAGGCCCCCTGCCCTACCCTAATTCGACCTTGCATCCCTTGCCCCAAGGATTTTGCCCAGGTCGCTGGCACCAACTTTGAGACTTTCACGTATTCACTCACGTATTCACCTGTTATCCCTCACGCATTCGCCTGTATTCACACACGCAACTTCCTGTTTTTCTTCACGTATCCACCTGTAAAGGTACACACAAAAGCATGTAAGTCATTGATTAAATTGATGTTTTTCGCTCCTAAAGGTATTAAAGAGGTTAGAGAATTAAAAAATTCCTAAAGCAACGCCGGAGCTAAGCGGAGAAAAAACGGTAAACCTATTGATATGCCAGTTCTAAAAAAAGTCCCGTTGACCGAAATTTGTGTGATAGAGCGAAAATCGTACAATGCAGCCATTAGCTCAAAACACCTGGCAGAACATGACAATAGTCAAGAACATCAAATATCCGTCAATCAGTCTGAAAGACATCAAAAACCAAGCTGAGTTGTCTGCTGACATGATGGATCAAGTTCGAACGGCGATGTTGAACCCTACATCCCGAAAAAAGGAACTTGCCATCAATTTGAGTCAATTAGCGACCTACTGTGGTGTCGAGAAGGGTACGCTGATTCATCGATCTAAGAAGGGCGATCTTCCAGAAGGCCGTCTCAATACAAACGGAAGTCGACGTGAGTACACGCTGAGTGAGGCCCAAGTCTGGATTCGTTCCTATCGCCAAGACAAATTGCGTCCAACAAACGCTGAAGCGATCACTATTTCGATCGCCAATTTCAAAGGCGGAGTGGGAAAGACAACCACAGCAATGACCCTTGCTCAAGGGCTGACACTGCTCGGTCACAAGGTGCTAGTCATTGATACTGATCCACAAGGATCTTTAACAACATTGTTTGGCATCCTGCCAGATACAGAAGTATCAGAAGAGGACACCATTCTCCCTCTGGCCCTGGGATCGGAAACATCCATTCGTTATGCAATTCGAGAGACGTACTGGTCTGGAATTGATCTTGTTGCTGCAGCTCCTTGTCTCTTTGGCGCGGAGTTCGCCCTGCCCGCTCGTCAAACCCAAGAACCGGACTTCGAGTTCTGGAATGTACTCAACCTTGGAATAGACGACGTCCGGCAAGACTATGACGTGATCATCATCGATAGTCCTCCGTCATTAAGCTATATCACGATCAATGCATTGATGGCCAGTAATGGAATGGTGATGCCATTGCCTGGAAATGCACTTGATTACGCTAGTGCCAGTCAATTCTGGAACTTGTTTTCTGATCTAAGTGACGAGATGTTGACAAAGCGAGGCTTGGACAAAGAGTTTGATTTCATCCATGTGCTTTTGTCGCGCATGGACTCGTCAGATTCCAGCAGTGACATTGTTCGTGGTTGGATTCAGGCCACTTACAAGGAAATGGTCTTACCAGTAGAAATCCCCAAGACAACAGTTACTAGCAGTGCTAGTGCAGAGTTCTCCACCGTTTACGACATTCAAAAGTATGACGGCAACGCTCGCACTTTCAAACGAGCTCGTGACGCCTACGATCAGTTCGTAGGTTATGTTGAGAGCTCGATTAGAGCTGCATGGTCCAAGCAAGTTGAAGGAGGCCTAAATGGGTAAAGAGCTAAAGAAGAAAGCCAGCCTGGTGCTTGGCCCCAGAGCTGCTATTGCGCCGAATACCAAAGATGACGAGGCTGTTAGGCCTAAGACGGCTATCGGCGCCATGGCTCAGTTCACCAATCGTCAGTCTGAGGCTCTGAAAGAGGCAGAAGGTCTACGAAATCAGGTAAATGAATTGCAGTCAAAAGTTGCAGAAGTCGACGCTGTCAAAGCAACTATCAAGGTGCTTGAGGTTAAGGCGCATAAGGCAGACCATCTTGAGGCAAGGTTGAAGGAATTTGATGGTGCACTGCCCGTGCGCAAAATTGAGCCTTCAAAGATTGTTCGAAGCAAATGGGCCAATCGCCATGAACACTCATTCAAGGACGCCGAATTTGAACTGTTGAAGAAGGAAATCGCTGACTCTAGTGGCAATGTGCAACCTATCAAAGTTCGCGCCTTGAAGGACAATTCTGGCGGCTACGAAATTGTTTTTGGTCAGCGTCGTCATCAGGCCTGCCTGGAACTCGGTCTGGACGTTTTGGCAATGGTGGACGACCTCGACGAAAAGTCACTTTTCATAGAAATGGATAGGGAGAACCGCCAACGCAAAGACTTGCGCCCATTCGAAATAGGAGCCATGTACAACAAGGCGCTCGAGGCTGGATTGTTTACCTCGGCACGCCAGTTAGCAGAAGAAATTGGAGTTGATCAGAGCCAACTCACAAAGGCCCTAAATCTGGCTAAGTTGCCAGCGGATGTAGTCAATGCCTTTCCAAGTCCATTGGATTTGCAGTACCGGTGGTCTTCGGATTTGGTTGCAGCAATTCAGAAAGACCCGGACTTTGTCTTACATCGAGCTCGTGAGATGACGTTGGCAGTCCCACGACCCAGTGCAAAGGACGTTTTTGCCCGGTTGATCGAGGGGCGAGGAACCGTTCCTCAGCCCAACAAAGAACCAATCATGCTGTCTGGAAAGGGCAATCAAAAAGCCGCATTGGTGTTTGATTTGCCGAATGAAGCTGTTCAAATCAAACTGTCGAACATCTCGCCGGCCAAGTTTGACAAGCTCCAGTCCATCATCAAAGATTTTCTTTCTAAGTAGAACTTTGACCGAATGCATGAATGGTGAGGAACCGTTCCTCACCATTCATGAATCCAATAAGGCACCAAGCCTTATCGTTGCCCTAAGCGGACAGGTCTAGTTCGCCCCAGCCTCTTCCCAACTTGACCTGGCTTTATGACCGGAACGGTCAAAAAATTCGTCAACCCGACCCTCAAGTGAAAGCCTTGGACAACTCTTTGACCCGACGTTGCAATGGTGCGCGGCCGTAAATTGAAGTTGTCGTCTGAATGCTTGAATGCCCCATTTGCGCCTGGATTACGTCCAAAGGGACTTCTCTGGCAATAGCTCGGGTTCCAAAGGTATGGCGTAACCAATGCGTCGATGCTTTCGCCAAATGCAACCTTTCATTTGTCGGCAGTCGAGAGGCTGAAACTGCGCGTGAAATCCAGCTCCGAACAGTCTCATATAGTGCCTGGTAGCCAACTTCATCCATGGGATCTATCGTCGAAGCCAGGAGAGGGGCACTTGGTGGAGCGGTCTCAATAGTTCCAATATTGCGAGATTCAAGGTAGTGCTGTAGCGCATTGAAGGCCTGAGGTGGAATCATTGCAATGCGGTTCTTGCTGCCTTTGCCGTGAACTTCCATCATCCAACCCTCTGGTTCAAGCTTCAGATCCCCCAGTGTGGCGTTGAGGAGTTCTGAAGATCGCAGCCCAACTGCTTCTACAAAACGAAGAATAAAGAGAATGCGTGATCGGGAAGGCGAGGGCAGTTGATCCTCTATGAAGGACAGAACCTCCGTAAAAGCGGCTTCGGAAAGCGCCTTTGAATCCAGCATTCGTTCTTGCTTATCGTCTCCGGTATCCGTATTGACCAAGACCCATGGGTTAGAGCTCAGGTATTGGGCAGCAGCCAACCAGGTAAATAGGCTGGCAACAATGACGATGGCTTGACGTTGACTCTTGTGAGAAAGCTGTCCACGAAACGGTGCCCATCCAGGTTGGTTCGGGGAGGCGCGGTCTCTGGATATCCATCTCTGCGGGGTGCATTGAAGAAACGCCATGTAGTCACGACAGTCGTTGATCTGCATGCCGTTCAAACGCTTGCCCATGCGCTCGTACTGCAGCCACAGCAGCAGCCTGTTGGCCTCACGCGCATAGGACTTCCTGGTGGCCTCAGATCCGGCGCGAGCGGCAATCCAAGCATCGATAGCTTCCTGATCGTTGTTCACGACCAGCATGCGGCCAGTTGATTGGGGCGGGGCAGGGTAGGGAGCTACCAAGGCTGGCGACGGGCTAAAAAGTGAATCCGTCGCAGAGAGTGCAAAGACGGGTTTGGCGGGCAAAATTTCGCGCGGGAGGAGGGTGGACAAATGAGATGCAATGCGTCGCGCTTTTTCGGCGCCGACACCTGGCAGTGATGAGTACCATTTGCCGCCAGCACTGATTCGGCGATTTAGGTCTCCCAGGTTCAGCATGCCTGCGTTGATGATCTTCTTGGCTGTTACATCATCAAACCAGCCCGATATCAGGTCAGAGGGGGAGGGCGTTTCAGCGGCCAATCCCTCCATGCGCTTGATTAGGGCGAGTTGACGCTCACGAAGACTTTGCCGCCGATTGGCCTTCAAGTCGACCGGGTACGCCTCTGCGTAAAACTCGGTCTGCTCTTCCTCTGACCACCCGTCAAGTCCGCGTTCCTCCACGAATTCATCCAGGCTAGGTCGGGCGGTGTCCAGGCCCAGCTTGATGGATAGGCCAATCAAACGCCAAGCGGATTCATTGTGGCGGCGGGCGACTGCGCGAACCGCATCGACCACCTGGCGGTGCGCCGTTACGCACTCATGGCCATGCTCAATGTTGAGGTACAGACGAGCTGATTCGACTGGATCAACGGATTCGGCCACTGCACGAAGATGCGCAAAGTGATGGCGGCCCAGCCGGTGGACGTAGGTCTTAACGGGGCGTTTGGTCGGAGCCATGCATTAATCCTGCGAGAACCGCTCCAAGCCGACCAAAGAACTGGCCATCACTTCGCCGCCATGGCGGGTGGGATCAAAGGTTTTCAATTTCTGGGCAAGCGTCGGCTAAGCTGCCTGAACCGGTAAAGAAGGTGTTTTCACTGGAGAAACGGCCTTGGTCGGATGGGGCTTGGAAGCTATGTAGCGGTAAGAGCTCAATTTGACCATAATTTTTGAACCTAAGATAATGGTAGTAATCTTAGGGCACTTCGTGTAATCGGCAAGCGGGCAGGGCGTTAGAAGGGGTCCCTTCGTTTTCAGTGCAATAACTGGCGAGAGCGTTCGATTTGGTGGGGTGTGCGAGCGCTAACATTTGGTTTACCCTAGGTCAGCAGATGGCAGCAGAATGAGGACCTCTGATCTGGAGGCCATCATGAAAATCGAACTTCATCTGGATATTACGAACGACAATGGAGTCTGCCAATCCATTTCGCTAGGAGCAACGGACATGGAATCCGCGCCCTCCATAGACGCCTTGGGGTTGAGTTTGGCGAACGGTAAAGCGTTCCTATCCAAGCTTCAAACCCAAGTGGTTTGTGCCCAGATTGCAGCCCTCAACTCTCGCAACCGGATTTGTCCGGTGTGCAAATCTCAGCGGCACGTCAAGGACTATCACCATGTCGCCTTTCGCAGCCTGTACGGTAAAGTCTGCGCCCGAGTCCCAAGATTCGAGCCGACTTCTTGCCACTGTCAAACAGCACCGCAGTTGCGTCAGCGATGGATGTCGGCAGAGCTAGAGTTCGTTCAAAGTCAGCTGGCCGCCACCTTGGCTAAATGAGCCCATCCCCTCGAAAAGGTAAAACGAGCGGATTTTCCCTCTGAAACAGAGGAATTGAGGCCAAAAACGTGTACCCGCTTCGGGCTGGAAGGAGCCATTTACATTTTTAGAACATTTTGCAACCACCTGCCAGTGCTGTCGTTCGCAATGACTGCTTTGTGTTCACCAACTTTCTATCAAGCGGATGGCATTAATAACCGTGCAATCCCCCTGTTTCCCTCGGTCACATTTGGGTCGTCACCAGGGTTGGCTGATGTAGGTCGTTTATCAGACTTGTTGCGTTTGTAAAGCAGGCATACCAAATGGAGTTGAGATGATTGCCAAAAACCAAATGATTGGGCCTCCTACTGTACCAGCGTTCAGTTCTATGACACCCGAGGTGACCATGGCAAAGAGAAAAGTAAGATCCGCGATGCCTATGATAAAGACGCCAAGGAAATAGGCGGTCCAGGAAGCGCGATTCACTATCAGCCATGCCACTGCCAACCCCAAAACGCCATATCCACCTACATCAATGCAGAAATTCAGTAGCAACTGACCTTGTGCAAATGCCGTAACCGTATCGGTAGTATGTACATACGCTGCGCGGGGAACCTGGCTTCCACCCACTACCGTATTCCAAAGACCCGGTGTGCCGGCAGTAAGGTATTGGTGTAAGCCTTCATAGCCGACCCAAATATGCAGGATGCCCCACAAAACAAAGAGATAAGCGCCCAACTTTGCGGCGCTACCTACGCTTGTTTTTGATTTGTGTGCGCCGTTAATGGCAGAGCTTAGTGGTGTCATTGCAGATTACCTTCCAAAAGTATGAGCTGTGAAGCAAAGTTTGATTTTTCGATTGCTAGATGTTAGGTGTAGATATGCAAGACTACAGGCACTAAAATGAAACGTATCGTCTCAAAATAGGAACGAAATGAATCTGGATGACTTGTCCGACTTTGTACTTGTGGCCTCCAATGGTGGCTTTGCCCATGCGAGCCGGACGAGTGGTCGTTCTAAAGCGAGTTTGTCTCGAAAAGTGATGCAACTTGAAGCGAGCTTAGGAGTCCGCCTATTTGAGCGAAGTCATAGGTCAGTCCATTTGACGCAGGACGGGGAGTTGCTTTTTAAGAGCACCTCAGGGGCGCTTGATGATATTGAAGAGGCTGTTGAAACCCTGCGTGACGGACGTGCGCAACCGAAGGGTCGATTGCGTGTCAACGCGCCATCTCTCTTTGGGCTCATGCTGATGGGCAGAATAGCTGCTAATTTCAAGACCGCATATCCAGACATCGATTTGGAGGTGTCGATGAACGACCGCGAGGTTGACCTTGCGAGCGAAGGGTATGACATGGTGATACGGGTCAATCCAAAGCCAGACTCAGAGCTTGTGGGGAGCTGCATTCTCAAAGATCAGCTTTTAGTCGTTGCAGCGCCTTCTTTGGTTAATCAAGTAGGGGTTCAGCCCTACCCTGGGCAGCAACCGGTACCCGTGGTGGTCAGGAGTTCTGCTCGCAACAAAGTAATCTGGAAAGTCGACGGAAATCCCGTTCAGGAATTTGAAACCAAACCAGTTCTTGAATTACCGGCGTTCATGATGATTCGCGACGCTGTACTTACTGGTATCGGAGCAGCCAAGCTTCCAAGCCTACTTGTAGAGAAAGATATAGCGGTGGGCCGTCTGGTGTGTTGGGGACAATCGGAAGCTGCACCTGCTGAATTGTGGGCGTTACACACTTCGCGAAGACTGGCAAGCGCGAAGGTCAAAGCTTTCATGCAGTTCTTAAAAACTGCATTGCCACTGTAAACAGCAAAGTGTATTTGCCTCTCCCCTCATTCTGGTCTGTCCGCATCGACCTGTTTTGCCGCGCAATTAAAAATTCGGCAAAACACGGCGCAAATTTTCACACCGCAGTTGCCAGCACTGGTTACGTTCGCTCATGCGAAATTGCTATCAAGGCGCAAGTAGGTGTACTTCCGAAGAGTCACCCAGCTGGGTGGAGAGCGCGCTTGAGTGCGACAAGACTGTCGCGCCGAGCATTTGCAGCGATATGAGCTTCTGGTGCGATATTGAATACGTGGTAAGCACCTGGGTATACGTGTAGCTCCACTGAGACGCCATGCCGCATAAGCCTTCGTGCATACTCCATGTCTTCTTCTAGAAACAAATCGAGTCCACCGGTAGCAATGTATGCCGGAGGTAAATCGGCGAGGTTATCCGCCCGGGCAGCCGCTGCGTATGGGGAAATGTCGGCGGAGCCAGGTGTAACGCCAAGAATCGATGACCAGCCGAAGGCATTGCTTTTGGGTGTCCAGATGAAATGACCTGTAAAGGGGTGCGGATCCGTTGAAACGCAGGTCCGATCATCCAGCATTGGGTAGATTAGATGTTGGAACGACAGCTTGAATTCGCCGCGGTCTCGAACAAGGAGTGCAAGAGCAGCCGCGAGTCCACCTCCCGCGCTCTCACCCATAACACCGAGTCGGGTGAGATCGATGTTTAGCTCATGCGCATTAGAGACAACCCAACTCAGTGCTGCGTAACAATCCTCTATCGCTCCAGGAAACTGAATTTCTGGTGCCAGCCGATAGTCAACGGACACAACTATACACTTTGCTTCGAGCGCAAGCTTGTGATGCACGGGGGCAAGTTCGGCAGCGGAACCTCTTACAAACCCGCCACCATGAATGTGGAAAATGCATGGGAAATGTTCAATGCCATTGCGCGGTGTGTAGATCGCAATGCCGACATCCGGGGCGCCGATCGGGCCCGGAACCCATCGTTCCATGAGAGTTACCGCTTCGGCAGCCCGGGGATCAGTGGGGAACGGAATACCTGCGGCACGAACGGCAGGGAGTATCTCTTCCGTCAGATCGATAGTTGGAATGAGTTCGAGTAGGGCCAGGAGTTCCGGGTCCACAAGGTGCTTGCTCATTAGATTATCCTTTCCTGGGCCGGGGCGGCCCTGCGAGTGTTGATTAGTTGGTTTCGTTTGACCGTGTGCTCACATGCTGCGCCCTAGGTACCAGCCCCTTGAATACTGGCCAAACGTAGAGTTCCACTGCCTCTACAGGTGTAATGCCGCGGGCAAAGTATGGCAACTCATCGGAGGCGTTGATGAGTGCCATGATGGCATGAGCACCGATGTGGGCGTCGATGCTGCGAATCGATCCGTCTGCAATGCCATCACTGATCACCGACGCTATACGGGTAACTACTCGATCTATGCCTGTCATGATGACCACTTGGTCGGAGTCGCTCATGTTGTCGACTGCTGATGCACGTAGCAGGGGCGCATTCCCCAATATTTGGTGCTTAACAAGCGTGGTGGTCAATGTCGCCAAAGTCTGCAGCCCAGTATTACCGACTGCTTCCGCTGCGATGATCGTGCGTCGTATTACGTCAAAGGTGCGTTCAAAACAGGCGAGTACGATCTCATCCTTGGTCTTGATGTGGTGGTAGAACGCTCCTTTGGTCAGGTTTATGCGTGCCGCAATTTTGTCTACTGATGTTCCACGGTAACCCTCTTCGTTGATTTGGGCACACGCGGCACGCAGGAAGATTTCGAAGCTTGCACCATCCGACGAATCCAGTTCTGCGAGTCCGACAGGAATCTGCACTGGCGTCCAGTCCGCGCCCGTTGTCGCAATGCCGTCGACAAGGATGTTAAAAAGGCGTTCTCCGAAGCGCGCGGAGTCTTCCGGATACACCTTCCTAAACCACACTGGCGTCCAGTGGACTTCGGCTAGTAGAAGGTGTGCGGCAGAGCTGAGGGCCAGCTTAAGTTGTGGCTGCACACCATCATCAGTAATCAGCCCACGTAAACGCCGATACATTTCAACGTAGGCCTTGTACACAGGCAGGATATTGAGAGCACGTGCATCGCTGAAAGAAGGAAATTCCTCCACAGTTCCTTGTGCAGCACGGGACCTGAAATCAAAGTACGCTGACAAGAATATCCCAACGCGCTCACGAACCGAGCTACCGCCATCTGCCGAGGAGAGGAACTCGCCCAGCCGTGCGATACCTTGCATAAGGCACGCGGCCGCGAGCTCCTCCTTCTTGTTGAAGTAGTACTGGATCGTGGGCGCGGTATATCCAAGGCGTGCACCTACGGCGGCCAATGTCATCCGACTGACTCCCTGGCGGTTGAGAACAGCAATAGCTGCCGCAACAACGGACGACTTGCTCTCAGCGTAACGATGATTGCTTCTACCTGCTTTTGCCATAACTAGTTCATTTCTCTTGGCTGCCAACTTGAGTCGAAGGGTAAGGCCAAGAATTAAGCCGCTGACCAAGCTTGCACCACCTCGCATGCAAACAAGGACTCTTCATGAGGCCGCAGCGTAAGGCTTTGTCATCATTAAATAACGTCTCTATTCTAAAGAATAATTCATCATATTTCAAGTATGTCAGCGACTATGACAAAAAAGTCATTACTTCTTGCCCTTGTTGACCTGGTTTGACGGTCGGAATCAAGAAAAGTCTCCTTCGAAGGCGTGTGACTGGCCCTAGTCATTGCGAAGAGGAGGTGGCGCCGTTTTGCGGTCATGGTCGAACTCGGTTTATCAGGCCTAAGGCAGCTTTCGTGCTGTTTGCCAGGCTTGAAGAGCTAGAAGAAAGCCCCTGTATCGGAGTTCTAATGGAATACCCTATAACCAGTTCAACATTCTTCAAATAAGATTAATGCACATGTGCGCCGGATGCTTGGCAATTTGGCTGATGCGGACATAGCGTCGCGGTGAAGCCGCAAGGCGCAAATTGCAGGACTGCGCAAGCAGGTCCACCAACGGCCGCAGGGCCATAACGATGTGCTAGTACTAATTGGTGAGAAAAGGAGTACCGGAATGAGAGCGTTCATATTTAGGACAGTTGTATCGGCGTGCGGGCTCAGCATTGGTGCTGCAGCCTTGGCGCAGTCGGAAGCGCAGCCAACTGCGGGCACAACTGATGCCCAAAAGGAAGGCGGGGCAACGCTGGGCCAAGTTGTGGTGACGGCACAGCGGCGTAACGAAGTTCTGGCTCAAACCCCGATTGCAGCTAGCGTGCTGTCCAGCGGTGATTTGGCCAACAAAGGCGTGGTGACAGCGGACTCCCTCCAGTTCGTCAGCCCCTCCGTGGCAGTCAATAATTTCGGCCAGGGACTGGAATTCAACATCCGAGGCATAGGTAAGGCTGAGATGAGCGCCTTAACCACTACAGGTGTGATTACCTATCGCGACGCAGTTCCCAGCTTTCCCGGATTCTTCCAAGGAGAACCCTATTTCGACGTATCGAATATTCAAATCCTTCGAGGTCCACAGGGCACAGTAGTTGGCCAAAACTCAACTGGGGGAGCGGTCTTTGTAAACACCAATAATCCGGTGATTGGTGGAGACTACAACGGATATGTCACCTTGTCCGCTGGAAATTTCAACGACGTTGGTAAACAAGGTGCATTGAACATACCAATTAGTGAGACATTGGCTGCGAGATTTTCTTTTTTCGACGAACAGCGCAATAGCTTTTACAACGTCAAAGGGCCAAATGGGACCGCCTATAACAGCAGTCCACTAGACATGCACGAACAGGCCGCAAGAATTGGAGTTCTGTGGGAGCCGACTGAAAAACTGAGCATCCTATGGAAAACCGATGTGGATGATCTAAACATGGGTGCATACGTCGTATCAAAGCCACGAAACGGTTTCAGCACACTCCCCGGAACAAACACCCCTAACCCAACCTACAGCGATCTGTTCAACGTAAGCGCAAACGCACCGATGGAAGCGCGCGATCAATTTACACGAACAAGCATTAAGGTTGACTATGCCCTGGATAGCGGAGTCAAACTTCGCTCTGCCACAGGTTATGCGCATGGAACATCAAAGTGGATTGCAGATTTTGACGGAACAGCAGATGGTATTCCTGCAATCGGTCCATTTCCAGCGACACCTAACAACTACACCTGGTATTCAAACACATCGGAAACACAGGTTAGTCAAGAGTTCAACATTATTTCACCTGACAATCAACAGTTAACCTGGTTGGCGGGCCTATTTGCTGTGCAGAATAGATACGATTTCGACGCACCAGATGGCACTTTTGCCGCTAACTACAACACGACATTTAATGGCACTCCTTTTGCTCCATTTTTTCAATACAAATTTAATGGAAACAACCCCCAGCAGTCTCAGGCGTTGTTTGGACAAATTGGGTACGCATTAACACCTAATCTGAAAGTGGACCTAGGTGTACGTTACACCGAAAGTAGTTCAAGTAATAATTTTGAAATCAACCAACTTGGCACAAAGATAACACAAAATCAGTCAATTTCCGAACAGAACACGTCATACAAATTGTCGTTGGGATGGAAGCTTGATTCAAATAACTATGTGTATGCAACAAATTCAACCGGCTTTAAACCAGGCGGACTAAACATACAGTCTGCTCCAAATGTACAGGCCGCTCCGTTCACTAAAGAAGAAATCCTCTCTTACGAGCTTGGGTGGAAAGCGAACACGCCGGACGGAAAAGGGCATCTCACAATGTCTGGTTTCTATAGCGAATACAAGGGATTTCAAGCTAGTATTGGCAATCCAGTCGCACCTACCATTGCTGTTATCGGAAACGCAACTGGAACTACAACAATTTCGGGTATTGAACTTGAAACTGACTACAAATTTGGTGGTTTGACAATTGACGCTGGAATAAGCTCAATTACTAGTTCATTAGGCCAGTTCTACGCGGTTGATCAGCGAGTATCAAGTCCAATAGGATGCAATCCCAATACGGGTCCGGCAACAGCCGCATGCGTGAATTTGCAAGGACGCCAGCTCTCATATGCGCCTCCTCTTACCTACAACTTGTCAGCAAAATATGATGCTGCAGTTTGGGGTGGCAAACTGACGACAGTGCTTAGTCTTGCTCATATTGATGCACAGTGGGCATCGCTATTTCAAAATACTATTTCCGGTGATCAGTTAGCTGCTAGGGATATTGTGAATGCACAAATGACCTATCAGCATGGAAAGACATCAGTGACTGTATACGGAACAAACTTGACTGACCAACACTACGTCGCTGCGCACTGGTTGGTAAGTGCCGGAAATCTTGATTTCGCCGGTCCGCCTCGCCAATACGGGTTGAAGCTGAGTCAAGCGTTCTAACTTCAAAGAAATACGGATGCTGGCCTATCCCATGCCAGCATTCGTAAGCACAAAGAATAGCCGTGCATGCCGCATATAAAGTGAAGGTTTATGACCTCGAGAAAATAAGCAAGGTTATCTGCCGAAATGTGCAAAGAATTAGTAGAAGAAACGCTGAAATCAATAGAAAAAAATGAACCTCGGAGTGGTTATGAATTTCATTAATAACAAAACACCTTACGGAACCGGAACAAAGTTTTTCTATGGCATTGGATCAGTGGCATTTGGGATTAAAGACAATGGATTTGGGGCAATACTACTGTTGTTTTATAACCAAGCACTTGGACTAGATGCCAGGATTGCAGGCCTCGCAATTGCTATAGCGTTAGTTGTGGATGCTTTCCTGGATCCACTTATAGGCTACGCGTCTGATCGTCTGCATAGTCGTTGGGGGCGGCGTCATCCATTCATGTATGCAGCTGCTTTGCCCGCGGCTCTAGGGTATGCATTTCTATTTTCACCGCCAAGCGGATTAAGCCAAGGGGGACTCTTTGTCTATCTTCTAATTTGTGCCATCCTAGTCAGAGCATTCATAGCACTTTTTGAAATTCCGAATTCGGCATTGATAGCGGAATTTACACAAAACTACGATGAGCGAACTAGCTATATAAATTGGCGCATATTCTTTGGTTGGATTGGTGGCCTAGCAATGTCGGTGGCTGCTTTTGGGATATTTTTAAGTCATGGCGTCGGGAACACTCCTGGAACACAGGTTCCGGGAAACTATCACGCTTATGGCGTCGCAGCCGGGATCATCATGTTCATTGCGATGGTGGCATCAGCAGGCGGCACACACCGAACCATTCCATTTTTAAACCGTCCGTCAGTGAAGAACGGACATGGGACTTCACAAAACTTTCTGAAGGATGTAGTGCGTTCCTTGTCGTCAAGATCGGCCGCCATGATTTTGATGACTGGAATGTTCGTAATGCTATCGACGGGATTAATAGGTGGTATAGCACCTTATCTCTATAGCTATTTATTTGTACTGCAGCCGCAACAAATTTCTATTTTGTATGGTTCTGCATTCATATCGGCAATTTTAGCGGTAGCTGTAACTCCCTGGGTTTCAAGACGTTTTGAAAAGCGTGAGGCATATATATTGGTCGCTATAGCTTCCGTATTGACTACTCCTATTGGAGCCGTGCTTCAATTATTTGGAATCCTACCCTCCGGTAACTCAACTGCCTTGATCCCGATGCTATTCACTCTGAGTGTTGTGGGAACTACATTTCTGATTATTCAAGGAACTCTGTATTACTCGATGTCAGCCGATGTTATTGAAGAAATTGAAGTGAGAACCGGCCAGCGTGAAGAAGGCATCTATTTTGCAGCAAATATCTTTGTCAGAAAATGCGCAACCGGACTAAGTGTTCTGGTTACGTCTGCATTGCTGTCTTTGGCTGGGTTTCCGGAAAAGGCGATCCCAGGTACCGTAGACGTGTCTGTAATTAATCATTTGGTAGCGTACTTCATAGGCGCATTTATTGTGCTTAATTGTGCAGCGATATTTTGTGTAATGGTATTCAGAATTACCCGGGAACGCCATACAGAGAACTTGACAATTTTGACTCGCAGGAAAGAGAAACGTGCTGATATATCGTAAAAACCACGGTGCACCTTCGAAAAGTGAATGTCCCAACACTCACTCAAAAATCAAGACAAAAATCTTCATGAAGCAAATGACTAATCTCTGCAAGGTAGTTGTGCACGAAGTCGAATTTGCAAAAAAACCGCGTTGGCATGATGGCAATCTTTGGTGGCCAGATATGCACGGTAATACGGTAAATAGATTGTATGGCGACAGAATAGAAACTGTCTGCGAAGTGCCAACGGGTCCTTCGGCGATAGGTTGGCTGTGCGTGTGCTCTGGGTAGGAACGACGGCCGCACGTTTTCAGTTTGGATCGCCGATTCTCATGATCCACACCGGCAGCGAACGCAGCGCAAAGGTCGGATAGTCTCATATGAAGTGTCAGTACCTGGAATGCAGAGAAGCTGACAGTTAAACATGGCGGTGATGTGTATTCCCAATTTGCGAACAAGAAACCATGTAATTGAGAGTTGCACTTCGTACTATCGCCTGTATCGAATATTTGAAAATTCAAACGACCAATATTAAATTCAACTGATGATCATGTGTAATTTAAATGAAACTGATGACTTTCGAGCTGCAACACGCGCATGGCTTGAAACAAATTGTCCGGCTGAAATGCGCTCACCGATGAAAAGTGATGGTGACATCTGTTGGGGAGGACGCAACTGGAAATACAGCTCGGACGCTCAACGATTGTGGCTACAGCGTATGGCACATCGCGGCTGGACCGTTCCGACCTGGCCTAAAGAATATGGGGGAGGTGGATTGTCAAGATTGGAAGCTAACGTGCTGGCACAAGAAATGGCATATTTGGGCTGTCGCCCGCCGTTAACAAACTTCGGCATCTCGATGCTGGGACCAACACTGTTTAAGTTCGGAACATCTGAACAAAAATCCGAACATTTACCAAAAATCGCACGTGGCGAAATTCGATGGTGTCAAGGCTACTCCGAACCCAATTCAGGTTCAGACCTCGCCTCACTGACCACTTTCGCCCAGGACTACGGTGACCACTTCATCGTCAATGGCCAGAAGATCTGGACCTCCTATGCAGATCAGTCCGACTGGATTTTTTGCCTAGTACGTACAGATAAGGCAAATAAACACAATGGAATCAGCTTTGTTCTGTGCGACATGAGAACGGCAGGTGTCAGCACCAAACCGATCATGCTTATTTCTGGGAATTCTCCGTTCTGTGAGACGTTCTTTGACAACGTGCGTGTTGAAAAGAACAACCTGATAGGCACTCTCAATGCTGGATGGAATGTCGCCAAATACTTGTTGACGCAAGAACGCGACATGATCGGTGCAATGGGCGAAGAGTCGGCCCCACCGTCTGTTTCCCAGACCGCCAAAGCGAAAGTTGGTTTAGACCCACAGAACCGGCTAGAAGATGCCCAATTACGTGCGCAGATCGCTGAGTTTGACCTCGACGAAGCAGCGTTTCGACTCACATTGGAACGTGTTGGTGATATGCAAAGGCTCGAAAAGGCACACGCAGCCATGTCGTCAATGCTCAAGTATTACGGTGCTGAACTCAACAAGCGGCGTTGGGAGCTGCTAATGACCTGTGGCGGCATTGATGAACTAGAGTGGGAAAGCAAGAAATCTCAACAAGGATTTGTTGCGCGCTCATGGCTACGTTCCAAGGGTAACTCGATTGAAGGCGGAACTAGCGAAGTGCAACTTAACGTGATCGCCAAAAGAATTCTCGAACTACCGGGAGCATAAGCGTGCCACTTATATTTACTGAAGAACAAAACATGTTGCGGTACAGTGCCCGTGACTTCATGGCTGATAAAGCCCCAGTGTCTCAACTTCGCCAACTACGAGACACCAAAGATCCGATTGGTTTTTCTAAGGTCGTGTATCAGAACTTTGTAGATATGGGGTTCACAGGCGTTTTGGTCCCTGAAGAATTTGGAGGGACGGGACTCGGTCATGTCGAAGCCGGCATCGTGATGGAGCAAATTGGCCACCATCTCACGCAATCACCCTTTCTAGCATCCAGCATCGCCGCCGTCACGGCTTTGCTCCAGGCCGGAACCGTGGCACAACAGAAAACTTGGTTGCCTGGGTTAGCGAGCGGTGCAGCCATTGCAACAATTGCGATCGATGAAAAGTCCAAACATCGACCAACACAGATTGCTTTGCGCGCAACACCGACCGAAACAGGCTACACCTTAAACGGTGCCAAGACATTCGTACTTAACGGCCATGTTGCGGATATCCTAATCGTAGCTGCCAGGCGTGCGGGGGACGCAGGTGACAGCGAGGGAATCACCCTCTTTGTCTTAGACGCCAGAGCGCAAGGTGTCGAAATAGAGCGCACCGTGATGGTGGATTCCCAAAATGCCGCCAGAATTACTTTCAAAGAAGTACAAGTCGGTATAGGAGCCGTCCTAGGCCCTGTCGACGCAGGCTGGAAAACATTGAACGCGGCTCTCGACGCAGCTCGAGCCGCAGCTGCGGCAGAGTTACTCGGCCTCGCAGACGAGGTCTTTGACCGAACACTGAAATATCTAAAGGAACGCAAGCAGTTTGGTCGGCTAATCGGCGAGTTTCAAGCCTTGCAGCACCGCGCTGCATTGATCTACTGCGAGCTTGAAATTACCCGATCGTTAGTGATACATGCTCAGCAGCAACTTGATGCAAGTGCAGATGAGGCGAGCCGAGCAGTATCAATGGCCAAAGCGCGGGCCGGTCGTACCGCAACTCTGGCCGTACAGGAAGCAGTGCAAATGCATGGCGGAATCGGAATGACCGATGAATTAGAGATCGGATTCTTTATGAAGCGCGCAAGGGTATTGAACGAGTTGTTTGGGGACGTGAATTTCCATCTCGATCAATTGGCGTCTCAGCACGGCTACTAATTTTGACAATTTACTTTCAATGAAATCATGAACAATATTCACTACGAAGTTACGGACGGCATTGCCGTCATCCGATTGAATCAACGTCCAATCAATGAGCTCAACCACTCTTTGCGCAGCGGGATCGTCACTCATATCAAACGCGCAGAAGAAGATGAAACCGTCAGAGCCATTATCCTTATCGGTTCGGAAAAGGGCTTTTCAGGTGGCGCAGATATCCGCGAATTTGGGACCGATGCAGCCGTTGCTGAACCCACGTTATCAAGCGTTATCATCATGATTGAAACTGCCAAAAAGCCTGTGATTGCGGCTATTGACGGAGTATGCATGGGCGGCGGCCTGGAACTGGCACTCGGATGCCACTTCCGTGTTACGGTACCAAATTCGCAGATTGCCTTTCCAGAAGTCAAGCTGGGATTGCTCCCGGGGGCTGGAGGTACCCAGCGGCTGCCGCGGCTGATTGGTATCGAACCGGCGCTAAATATGATCCTGTCTGGCAACACGATTTCATCGGATTCGATGCGAAATACGCCGCTGTTCGATCAGTTCATCGAAGGTGATCTGCTGCAGGGTGCAATTGCTTTCGCTAAAGAGGTTGTTGTCGAACATCGCCCTTTAAAGAAAGTACGTGATCTTAATGCAGCACACTCCAAGCCTGCAGCTTTCTTCATGTACGTAAGAAGCATCGTTGGCGCCGCTTCCAAAAAATATCCTGCACCGCTTAAATGTATTACAGCTCTTGAGGCAGCATTAACCAAGCCGTTTGACGAAGGCATGAAGATTGAAAGAGATTTATTTGCCAGTCTATATGTCGGGGAAGAGTCTACCTCCTTACGCCACTTGTTTGTTTCTGAACGCAAGTCGGCAAAGGTCGATGGTGTCGATGCTGGAGTCAAACCGCGTGCTATCAATAACGTAGGCATTGTCGGCGCAGGCACAATGGGGAGTGGAATTGCTATAAATTTCCTTCTCGCCGGTATTCCCACTGTCCTTCTGGATACCACTCAAGACGCACTAGACCGTGGCGTCAAGCACATCAGCGATTACTTCCAAAGCCGAGTTAGCAAAGGAAAGATTAATGCCGATCAAGCAAACGCTCTCGCTGCACTGCTGAAACCGACTCAAAATTATAGCGACTTCGCTAACGTGGACTTGGTGATCGAGGCAGTATTTGAAACCTTGGCGGTTAAAAAAACGGTCTTTGAAGCGCTTGACAGCGTATGCAAGAGCACGGCCATTCTCGCCTCCAACACATCGACTCTGGACTTGGACAAGATAGCGGCGTTTACCAAGCGACCAAAGGATGTAGTCGGCACACACTTTTTTAGTCCAGCCAACGTCATGAAACTTCTCGAGGTAGTTCGTGGTGCCCAGACAGCAGACGACGTACTAGTAACCATTATGCAGGTGGCAAAGAGAATTAAGAAGACAGCGGTCGTGTCTGGTGTTTGCGACGGCTTTATTGGTAACCGGATGCTTGCAGGCTACAGCAGCGAGGCTACCAACATGCTGGAGGAAGGTGCCACCGTTAAGCAAATCGATGATGCGTTGGAGGAATTTGGTATGGCGATGGGCCCATTTCGCATGGGCGACTTGGCAGGCAATGACATTGGATGGCTAATCCGCAAGGGTATCAGCTGCGAACATCCAGATTTCCAGTGGCCAACAGCGACCAGGCTGGCGGACCATCTCTGTGAGTTAGGACGATTTGGACAGAAAACGCGATCAGGTTGGTATCGCTATGAAGTGGGTGGCCGAGCCGCTATTCATGACCCTGCAGTCGATGCTCTTGTGGATGCGCATCGTAAGGAGCACGGAATAGTCCCTCGTAAATTCAGCAGTTCTGAGATAGTGCAGCGCTGCATCTTTGCTTTGGTAAACGAGGGCGCTCGAATTCTGGAAGAAGGTATAGCCCAACGTGCCTCAGATATCGACATTGTCTATGCCTTTGGATATGGCTTTCCTCTTACTCGAGGTGGTCCCATGCTATACGCCGACAGTTTGGGTCTGCTCAGCGTACAGCGCTCTATCGAAAGCTTCGCCGCTAGCGACAAGTCTGCCTTGAGTGTCTGGAGACCTTCTGTTCTGTTGACCACGCTAGCGGCCGAAGGAAAGACATTTAATTAATTGAACTAAGAGAACTAATATGACAGACGCAGTAATTGTTTCCACCGCACGAACTCCTCTTGGAAAATCATGGCGAGGTAGTTTCAACATAACACACGGTGCAACACTGGCGGGACACGCCATCCATCACGCAGTGCAACGTTCAGGCATCGACCCGAACGAGGTTGAGGACGTGATTATGGGTTGCGCGTTACAGCAAGGTGCGACCGGTATGAATATTGCCCGTTATGCAGCACTAAGAGCGGGGTTGCCTGTCACGGCCGGTGGTACTACGGTCGACCGCCAATGCGCTTCAGGATTGCAAGCCATTGCTATGGCTGCAAATCGAGTAATCATGGACAAGGTGCCGGTGATGGTTGCGGGTGGGGTTGAGTCCATTTCCTGTGTGCAGGGCACTATGAATATGACTTACATCCAGGACGAATGGATGGCAGAGAATCGTTCGTCGTACTTTATGTCGATGCTTGATACCGCGGAGGTCGTCGCCAAACGCTACAACATTGGTAAGGACGTACAGGACGCCTATGGCGTACGCAGTCAGCAGCGTGCTGCAGCGAGTAGTGCGGCTGGACTATTCAAGGCAGAGATTGCTCCAATCACTGTGACTATGGGTGTAACAGATTCAAATAACAGCTTTGGTATGAAGCAGGTGACCGTTACCGACGATGAGGGAATACGAGCAAACACTACGCTTGAAGGCGTGAACAAAATTCGTTCAGCTAAGTCGGGTGGTGTCATTACGGCAGGCAATGCAAGCCAGTTTTCCGACGGTGCGTCTGCTGTTGTTGTTATGAACTCTAAGTTAGCTGAACAACGAGGCATTTCGCCACTTGGCATTTTCCGCGGCTTTGCCACCGCCGGCTGTGAGCCCGATGAAATGGGTATCGGTCCAGTATTTGCCATTCCGCGTCTACTTGAGCGCGTTGGGTTAAAGGTGGATGATATTGGTCTGTGGGAACTCAACGAGGCCTTCGCAGTACAGGTAATTTATTGCCGTGACAAGCTTGGTATACCGGATGAACGTTTGAATGTAAACGGTGGCGCGATAGCCCTGGGTCATCCCTACGGCATGTCAGGTGCAAGGATGGTTGGACATGCACTAATCGAGGGCAAGCGCCGTGGTGTCAAGTACGTGGTCATTACCATGTGTGTTGGAGGCGGAATGGGGGCAGCAGGATTATTTGAGGTAGCCTGATGTCAACAGCAGACATTACTTCATCACAGAGAGCAATTGTGGCGCAGGTTGCGCCACTCTCAGTGGCATTTTGTGACCTCCCAGCAATGATTGCACAAAGTGCGATAGCGCGCCCAGCTTCAACAGCAATTGTCGATGGAATACTACGTATTGATTACGCCACACTTGACAAGATGGTTGACCAGATCGCTGCTTCATTGCAGCGAGACGGGATAACGCCAAAGCAGGTTATTGCCATTTGCTCAGCAACAAGTGCCGAGTACATCGCGGTGTTTCTTGGAGCTTTGCGTGCGGGTATTACGGTCGCACCTTTGGCCCCCAGCGCAACACCCGAGCAGCTTATGGCCATGCTTAGCGATGCCAACGCTCAGAAGTTTTTTGTAGATGGTGCAACGTTTGACGCTTTAGTTGCGGCTGGTATTGAAATCCGAAACGTAGTAGCGCTCTCCACATTGGACATCTTCAGACATCAGTCACTTAAAAATTGGATAGTGGGCGAGTCAGTCAAGCCAATTGCAGTCATGATCGAACCCGACTGGGCATTTAATATCATTTATTCGTCTGGCACAACAGGCACCCCTAAAGGAATCGTTCAATCGCATCTAATGCGCTGGATGCAAATTCAATATTCTCCTTTATTGAGCTTTGGTCGTGACACATTGACGATGGTGGCTACACCGCTCTATAGCAACACCACGATGACCACAGTGCTGCCGACCCTGGCCTTCGGTGGTTGTCTGGTGCTAATGGCTAAGTTTGAGGCACGTGCATACTTAAAACTTGCACAGGATGAGGTCGCAACCCATGGAATGTTGGTTCCGGTGCAGTACCAGCGCCTGATGGCACTTGAAGATTTTTCTCGGTTCGATCTCAAATCATTCAGAGTTAAGTTCTGTACAAGTTCTCCCTTGAGTGCGGCACTCAAGGCAGACGTCGTCGCACGGTGGCCTGGAATACTGATTGAATACTATGGAATGACTGAAGGTGGAGGCACCTGCATGTTACTTGCCAACCTGCATCCCAATAAGCTTCACACCGTGGGGCAACCTGTTCCAGGTCATGACGTCCGATTGATTGATGAGCAGGGGATGGAGGTTGACAAGGGAAAAATCGGTGAAGTAGTTGGGCGATCAACATCAATGATGACGGGTTATCACAATCAGCCAGGAAGGACCACTGAGACCCAATGGTTCGACCCACAGGGCAATCGATTCATTAGAACTGGTGATGTTGGACGGTTTGATGAAGATGGCTTCTTGATCTTACTTGACCGCCTCAAGGACATGATCATTAGCGGCGGATTCAATATATTCCCGAGTGACCTTGAAGCCGTGTTGAACCAACATCCAGATGTCGCAAATGCTGCAGTCGTGGGCGTACCGTCCACGGAATGGGGTGAGACGCCAGTCGCCTTTGTGGTTCGCCGATCCAATGCAGTAAATAATGCAGACGAGTTTTTGTCGTGGGCTAATCAGAAACTAGGAAAGACCCAACGACTCGCGGCTGTTCGACTTGTCAATGAACTGCCTCGCAATGCAATAGGAAAAATTTTGAAGCGTGAATTGCGTGATTCATGGATCGATTCCACTAACTGACCAAGGTGTTATTGATCTATCCAAAGAAATGAATATATTTATGAACAAAGATACAAAAATTGAATTTAGGAATCGGGTTGCGATTGTGACGGGTGCAGGTGGTGGTCTAGGGCGTCAACATGCTTTGGCGTTGGCTGCAAGAGGGGCGAAGGTAGTAGTTAACGACTTTGGACGTCCAAGCGCAGATTCTGACACATTGACTGCAGCTGATACTGTTGTGAATGAGATCCTTTCGGCAGGGGGAATGGCAATAGCTAGCAATGCATCAGTGACTGATGAAACTGCGATTGCAACAATGGTGAAAGATGTGATGGAGCGCTGGGGACGTATCGACATACTTATCAACAATGCAGGAATATTAAGGGATAAAAGTTTTGCCAAAATGTCGTTGGATGATTTCAGATTGGTTCTGGATGTTCATGTGATGGGAGCAGTGATATGTACGAAAGCCGTTTGGGACATCATGCGGGCACAAAATTATGGTCGTGTTGTGATGACGACTTCTTCATCCGGCTTGTATGGGAACTTTGGCCAGGCAAACTATGGCACGGCAAAGATGGCGCTCGTAGGTTTGATGCAAACCCTGTCCATAGAAGGTGAAAAAAATAACATTCGAGTAAATTGTCTTGCTCCAACGGCCTCTACGCAGATGACTGAGGGCTTGTGGAGTAACGAAATAAAGCAAGCCTTCCGACCTGAGTTTGTTACTCCAGCGGTGCTCGTGCTTCTTGCAGAGGACGCGCCGAATAGAACAATACTATGTGCCGGAGCCGGAGCATTTGAAGCGGCGCACATCACGCTAACTGGTGGTGCATACATTGGCCGGGGCCTCGACGCAGCGGAGCTCCTGCGCGAACACCTATCGCAGGTGACCGACCGCAATTCGGAAATTGTACCCCTTGACGCGGTGGCTCAGGGAACCAACGAAGGAACTAAGGCGGCGGTCTTTTCCACCGCTGGAATATAAACAATAGACAGCGATCTGACATCGTTTCCCTTGTCTCGAAGGCTATTGGCCTTTGCAGCACACACGACATTGAAAAACCTTGGAAACTTCCTAGGACTACAGAATTAAATGTGTATCGGAAATATTGTCCTGATAACTGATGAAACTACTATTTTTAGGAGACATGATGCAAACTAGACTCAACAAGATTCTCGCAACTTATGCCTGCGCTTTGGTACTGATTGTGCCAGCTGGGCCGGCTATGGCACTGGCGGCGGGTGAAGTTCCAGTAGCGGTACAGGCGGCACCTCCTGAGTCGGCCTCAGCTTCAACGGCTGTCGAGGTCGCTGCATTGGCGGTGAAGAGGATGAATACCGCAACGGACAATCCTTATGGGATCGAAGCTTTGTGGAAGACCTCGGACAGCATTGCCAAGACGGTTTTGATTCTGCTCGCAATCATGAGTCTTTCGAGCTGGTACGTCACAATCGTCAAAGTGATCGATCAAGGAAGGATGCTTCGGCAAGCTAAAGCGGCTTCCACTGATTTTTGGTCCGCAGGCACCATCGAACAAGGAATGAATGCTCTTGAGGAACGTAGTCCATTCCGTTTTGTGGCAGAAGCAGCCACCAGTGCTCTTAAGCGACATGAAGGGCTGCGCGGACACATTCCATTGAACGAATGGATCTCCCTGGGCATTCAGCGCGCGGTTGATCGTGTCCAGGGAAGTACGCGCAGGGGGCTTTCTGTTCTGGCAACCGTTGGATCTGTCTCGCCCTTTGTTGGCCTATTTGGCACTGTCTGGGGCATTTACCACGCGCTAACCGCGATCGGCATTTCTGGTCAGGCATCTATCGACAAAGTTGCGGGTCCTGTAGGAGAGGCTTTGATCATGACCGCAATCGGTCTGGCAGTGGCTGTTCCTGCGGTGCTGGGATACAACTGGCTCGTCGGACGAAACAAAGACGTTATGGACGAACTTCGCGCCTTCAGTCAGGACCTGCATCCGGTTGTTCTTGGAACGGTGAAGAATTAAAGACGTACAGCCAAGCCATTATCGGAACCGCATTGGCGGGACGATTCCAACTGACCACGATAGGAAAACACTATGTCCATGAGCGTTGGCTCAAGCGATGACGGCGAAGACGCCGTCATGTCCACCATAAACACAACGCCTCTTGTGGATGTGATGCTGGTGATGCTAATCATCTTTCTCATCACTATCCCTGTGGTCACGACTTCAATTCCTGTTGCTTTGCCTAAGGAAAGGATTGAGTTGCGGGAGACCAAGCCGGAAAACGTCATCATCTCGGTTGATCGGACTGGCAACATTTATTACTATGAAACTCGGGTGCAAAACGTTGACAAACTGGTTGAGCGGCTCAAGAAGATAAATAGGTTGGAGCCGCAACCCGAAGTGCAGGTTCGGGGCGACCTCAATGCCCAATACGATGGTGTCGGGCGTGTTTTGCTTGCCTGCCAGCGTGCCGGTATTGTGAAAGTTTCGTTCATCACTGAGCCGCCTGCGCTGGGTGGCTGATACACGAAAAGGATAGTCATATGACGATAAACCTAGGAACTTCTAGCGATTCGGGTGACCCCGAAGTCATGATGGATATAAACACCACACCGCTGATCGACGTCATGCTAGTGTTGCTGGTCATGCTGATCATTACGATTCCGATTCAGCTGCACTCGGTAACCTTGGAAATGCCTGTGGGGACACCTCCCAGCACGATGATGAAGTCGGAGAAAATTCAAGTTGACATTGACGAAAAGAGCGTTGTCTACTGGCAAGGGCTACCAGTCAACGAGGCTGAGCTTAATGCGAAGATGGGCGCCGTCGCACGCACAAACCCACAACCCGAAGTACACATTCGCCCCAATAAAGTGTCACAGTACGCCGTGTTTGCGAACGTGTTGGCCAGCAGCAAACGCTTGGGATTGACCAAAATTGCCGTAATCGGTGCGGAGCAGTTTGTCCAATGAACTCACTAGGAATGAGCAGAGACTTCCAGGGAAGTGACCCGTCGCGTCGCTGGAAGGGAATTGCAATTGTGTTGGCAGTTCATACGCTTATAGGCTGGGCGTTGATCTCAGGCATGGCCCGCAGCGGACTAAGTATTTTAAAGAAGCCGCTAGAAGCAGTTGTAATACAGGAAGTTATTATTCCACCGCCACCTCCGCCACCAATTACGCCACCAAAAGAGATCAAGCAGCCCAATGTCAAAGTTGATGCTCCTCCTCCTCCCTTTGTTCCACCACCGGACGTTTCTACTCCAGTTACGACTACTGCACCGACAATCTTGGCAACGACTGTTGCACCACCGCCGGCCCCGATCCTGATTGCACCACCACCACAATCTCAGTCGGCTCCGGTGCCGGCAAAGAATCGTCAGGACATTGCTGTGGCATGTCCCACGCAGGTCGCGCCATTAATGCCTCAGAGAGCTATCGACGATGGAATCAGTGGAGTGGTAAAGGCCAAAATTGAGATAAGCAACGGGGTTGTTAAAGACGTTGTGATCCTGTCCGGACCGCGTGTTTTCCATTCGGCGGTCAAAGCTGCGGTAATGCGCTATAGCTGTATCTCCGACGGCGACATAAGCGCTACCCAGGACTTCACTTTTAAAGTGGAGTAGCTTACGTTTATTAAAATAGTCTTTGCGGCAGGCTAGTAGATATCTGGTTGCTACACTCACCGTGGAATAGATATTGCTCACGTTGGTAACAGAAAAGCAATTGGCTTACTAGCACCACCGCCATGCAAAAATTGATGTTGACGTATTGCACCTCCGAACGGCAGTATGTTATCTTGGATGAATTTTTTACTACGAAGAACGACTATGCAGTGTTGAGTTAATCCAATTTTTATTAGGTAACGATATCCCCTGGACGTTATCGATTTTAGTTTTGGCGAAGTTCGTCAATCGATCAACTCGAAATTCGCCGGTGTTATTGGTTCAGCCTGTATGACTCGGTTTAAGTTGCTCGATGAGTGAAGTAATGTCTGCAATTGAGCAGGAAATATTATTGTCTTCCTCTTCCAAACGTCAGCTCCCGCGGCACAGGCGTAGCCTTAGCCAGTGCCATCCACACGGCAAACGGCAGCTGAGCTGATGGCCTCTTCGGTGCCGCCCGCACCACGTCAAGCTTGCCCGGACGGTCGATGTGTTGTGGCGGTCATCGATCGGCAGGTGAAGGTGCTGGGCTCTGGTTCGCCTGATGAACAACGGCTCAATGCGCTCAAGTACGTCGTTCATTTCGTCGGTGATGTTCATCAACCGCTGCACGCCGGCTACCAGGACGATCGTGGTGGCAACCAGTACCAGCTGCAGGCGTTCATGCGTGGGTCAAACCTCCATGCGGTGTGGGACACGGGGCTGATCAAGTACCTCAACGAGGATGCTGATGCCATGGCGGTAAGGCTTGCGGGGAAGGTTGCTGCTGGGCAGTGGACGGCCGTGCAAGCAGCTGAAGAGTCGTGTCGGATCGTTGGAACTGCGGGGTTCTATCCGGGAAGGCTGGTGGACGGGGCTTACATCGAGCAGTTCACGCCGGTGATGGAGGGGCGGCTTGGCCTGGCGGGTGCCAGGTTGGCTGAGGTGCTGAATCGGGTGATGAGGTAGGGGAAGGGATGCGCTGCCGCGCGCTGCTGAAGGGAAAAGAAGGTGGGAGTCAGGAGTCAGGAGTCAACAGGCCCGGGTACAAATACGCCAAAGCGGGAGTGATGCTGCTGGATCTGCAGCCCGACTCGGTGTTGCAGGCAGAGCTCGACTTGGGAGACGGCAGGACCATGGATGAACTAGATGAAAAAACTCGACTCATGACGGCCTTGGACACCATCAACAAGCGCTTTGGCAAGGGCACTATGAAGATGGCGAGTGCCGGATTGGCGGGAGATCGGCGGGTATGGTCCATGAAGCAGGAAAGGCGCACACCGGCGTACACCACCAAATGGGCCGACATTCCAGTGGCCAAGGCTTGATAGGGAGGGTAATCCGTGGAACCCAATGATTTTTCAGACCTCAAACGCACCCACGCACGCCGGCTGCGTGAGCTCTACCGCTCAGCCGGCTGGCCCTACCAGGATGTCATCGAGATTGAACTTCTAGCTGCGGGACTGTTGGAACGCGTGCCGGATCGTAAAGGTGTGGATTGCATGCGTGTGACAGATGCTGGCATCCAGTACTTGGCAACTGCTGCGCAAAGCAACCGAGCATCACTGTCGGCGCACAACACCTTGGTCGACACGGTGGCACAAACCATGATCCGCGATGGGCGCATCGTCTGGAAGGGACTGGCGCTTCGTGCCGCCTTGCCCCCGGAAGCTGAAGAGGCTGAGCCAAAGGCAAGATGGCGCATGTGCATCCCCGATGTGTTCTCTATACGAAACACTACGGTGCCGGGCTACTTGGAGCCTGTTGTGCATGAGATTAAGGTCGCACGCGCTGACCTCCTTGGGGACCTGAAAAATAAGGACAAGCGCAGCGCTTACCTGGATCTCGGTGGCCAGTGTTGGTACGTGCTCGGGTGCAACGCCAAGGGCAAGCCCATAGCCGAAGAGGAGGAAATTCCACAGGAATGCGGCTTCATGGTTTTTTGTAATGGCAAGCTGGAGGTCGTGCGGTCGGCTCCCAAACGGCCGGTCACGCAACTGCCGTTTTCAGTATGGATGGCGCTTGCAAAGGCAACGCCAGCGCAACAAGCGGCAACTGAAGTCTCGACGTTCGTGGAAACGCACGGCCATGACCAGTCCTCCACTATTAGAAATGAAGGGTGCTAGGGCGACGATTCGGCCAGCAAGTTACTGATGTCGATCTTCAATGCTTCAGCCAGCTTTTCAATGTTATCCAAAGAGACATTGCGCTCGGACCGTTCAACGGATCCCACATAGGTTCGATGTAGCCCAACGAGATCTGCCAATGCCTCCTGAGAAAGACCATTCCGTGCCCTGAGCGCACGGAGGTTCTTTGCCAGCCTTTGCCTTGCACCAAATTTCTTTTGTTCCTGCGTTTTCATGCAGGTAGGTTCTTGTTATGATGCCTTTACGTCTACAGACTTTGAGTAGCATTTACATCATGGACATACCCTATACGGACCTCGAAGCAATCATCGAATTGGTGAAAGATAAAAGTGCCGAAGCGGCATTGCCTTGCAACCTGCCAATGGATGTGATCTACCAAATCGCACGCGATTCAATGCTTTTTAATATTGCTAACGAAGCCAATGACGACGACGCTGATGTGCCGTTGGGAGGAGCCATGTGCCTCGTGTTCCATTTGATGGCAATGCGTACACAAAAGTTGTATGGTGCTGTTGAATTCGATGCATCAGTGGACCGCATTGGGCATTGGATTGAAAAGTACTTTTACTATGTGGAGTGCGAACTGAGGTACCGGGTCAACAACACACCCCTCCCAAAAGACGCACAGTCGCTCTTGGCAGAAATTGATTCGGAATTGATTGCCATTTATGGACAACCAACACAATCGTTCTGTTAGGTCGGCATGCTTCGTAGAAGTTAGCAATTACTTCGATCTCATCTACGCGATCCGATCGACTGGCAAGGATCAAGATTTGCCCTTGATTCGAAAGCTGTCCAAAACGTGAGTTACGTAGGTTTTCACCCTGCATCGTTTGGGGCAACCCAATGAGTTCAGTCCTCTCTAAATAGAACTATTGGTTCACTACCATAGGATTAAGAACGTCACTCGAATACGATATCCAGCATACGCCTTATAGGTCGTCCGGAGTCAAGACGTATCCATCAATGCATACATGGTTATCGAAAACCCAGTTTCGAAAGTCTTGAAGTTCGGCCAATCGACGAATTGCTGCAGCTTTGGCTCCTAATTCAGTCAGATTCCAGACGCGTTCGGGTATTTCTTTCCTCTTTCCGTCGAAAGTATCCTCTATGAAAGTCAACCAATTCTTGGTTTCAGAAATAGGTTCAATTCTTAACCTGTATGGAGATCGATTTGTTTCAACAGACCAATGCGCAGAAAATCCCCCATCAAGATCCAACCACTCATCAGGACGTGCCAATCGTTTAACCATTGCATCCAAGGTATAACCTACTTTATTAACGATAGGATCATTAATCTTAATAACGGCGCCTCCTTTTAGAAGAACAGGCAACCCAATTAAATCAACAGTCTGACCTGGACGTAGTGAACCCTCAATCGCTCGCTTCAACCTTGAGAAATGATCTGTTGGCTTTTCGCCTCGACCATCAAGAAGTAAAGGATCGTGATAGACGATGTAGATTTTTTTAACCAAAATCTCACCAAATTCAATACCACCATACAAACTAGCCTGAAGAATAGATTTAATAAGTTGTCTTTTATCGCCGGAGTATTTGTTTGCTCGCTCAACCTCTATAGCTATCCATTCTTTCGATCCGTCATCGTTGATGAATTCGAATAGACCGTCTGGTATTTTCGGTTTTTTGGGAAAATCGCTTCTAATCTCCAACTCAGATTTAACACGATAGCCAGATCCCATGCACAGGCTCAAAAACGAATTGGCAATAAGATCATGTTCCCAGGTATAGGAAGGCAGCCAACTGCCTGGTATTTTCACCTTGACGTGGTCACCTATTTTTTTCCCACTAACGGCCTTGATACCATGTCCTTTGATCAGAAAATCTGCACCAGCTTTAGTTAAAAGGAAAGCTGGGCCGTGGCCGTATGGCAGCGGCTTCGACATGACAAGCCCACTTTTTAGCCAGCGCCTGGCGATTCGAGCACCTGCAACATGCCGGGTCGGGTTGTGTGCCCACAAGACATTGCCTATCTCTCTTGCCCTAAGCCAGCCGAATTTGTTGATGGCTTCGAGACCATCTCTGTCGTTTTCAGCGCCGGTAATATGAGGTGATAGACCCTGAAATGGAGGTAGAGAATTATGGATGTCATCGCCAATTTCAGGTGTCTCTTGCATGTTCATTTACCTGATTATGGGGGGTAAACAGGTAAATCTGACGTTTTCTGCCTATTTTTTGATCGTTTAAGCGCCTGTGGCATAGTCTTCGCGGTTTCACCGCTGCGTGAAAAATCCTGACCAAAGGGCTGCTTCGCAGTTTTTCTGTCGAAAAATTCCCCTTTTTCATGGGCTGGACGCCCATGATCACGATTTTCCTGTGCCTTTCGGGCTCACGCCCTCCAGCGGGCAGTTCCTGCCCTCGGGGTCCCCCTGCTACCGCAGGGCAAACCCCCTTTTCCGCAGATCTCGCTCCCGCTCAATCTTTGAAGGGGATTTGCCCTGCGCTACGCTCAGGGACGGGCTTTGCCCCCAACCCAAACCGTCGCGCTGGGGCGCTCCTAAACCATGCCCGAGGCTCACGCCTGGCCGCTGAACGCGTCCACCCTTACGGGTCGTTGGCAAGGTTTTTTGTGTCGGCTCCCCCGTTGCCATTGCCGACCCATCGATCCGGGCAAGCCGGATGCGACGGGCCCCCGGCATGCCAACGCTTCGGCTGTCGCCTGCGCCCCATGTACTCGCCGCTGAACGCGGCTTTGTCATGGGCCCCCATCGCGGCCGCCAATATGTACCAAGTGATATCACACTTGCTCATTCAGGTGAATCGCGGCGTCTATGTAGATCTTGGCCTTGCCCCATCTGACCAGAGCACTACTAGCGCTGATGCCCCTTGCTATTAGCAGAGACAATTGGCGCTAAATGACTTGATTTGGCGCTAAATCAGTTGTGTATTTGGCGCCAAATATCCGTAATTGGCGCCAAATACAGAAACCATGGACTAGCGTTGATTCAGAGACATCAACGACCAAAATGGCTTGCCTTTTAAGCTTCGAGGCCAAGAACAACAACAAGATTAACTCGCGCGAATTAAGTGGTCTAGGAATACCGCTATTGTGTGGCGGGCAACTGCTTTAAAAACCTCGTGAATGCTGGTTTTGCGTCATCCGGAATCACCTGCAGGAAGGGCTCCAGATTTTTTGCCGTCAAAAATTTCCTGCAACTGACCAATGATTCAGTAGCACGGTCAAAAGTAGCCTCAACTGTACCTACCCATTTTGCTTGTCGACGAAGTTCTGACTGAAGTAGTTCGTCAATTTTTAATAGTTCAAATGCTTTGATATGTTCAGAAAGATCTATTACTAAAAGCTCACGCAAATCATTATCCTTGTATAAGGCTTCTATCCCAACAATAGTTGCAATAGGCTCATCAACATACACAGGTCCAAACGGACGCCGTCCCTGCGATAGTTCCATGGAATTGATTTCCGCTTCAGTTGCCATGCGCTCCTTAGATAGTCGCGATGAACCCGTCCTGATCATTGAGCCGAGTTTTCGTGATACTTCTGAAAACTCCCTAGATCCCTCAATCAATTGATGTGACGTTTTATAAGCCCAATCCGCTCCGAAATCTTGGCCTCGAAGGATTTCAATTTTCTGCTTGAATTCTTCTAGATTGAAGCGGAATGCCCAGAGAGTGTCACGGTCCCGCTTTTCTTGAAGATCCAGATCAAACTTCCGAGTCAATGTTTCGAAATCAACTCCGAAGTAACTCTTTCCACACATGGTCCCCATGTTAGTTTCTCTGCCGTCTGTCGTGACAGCAATATACCCTTTGTTGTGGGGGGTGTGGCAATTAGACAAGCCGCATCGAACTTTGTCTCCAAACGCATAACTGCCAATAATGGCAGAAAGCGTATGAGAGTTTGGGTCTAAATCCTGGGTGAAACCTGGGCGATTAAGAATATCCGTCCAATTACTAACTTGGATTAGCTCTTTAGTCGAATTCAGAACAATCAATGGTTTTCCTTTTGGAGAGTAGCTTTAGATCCTACTGCCTAGCATTGGGTTGAACCCGGCGTGAAAAGTTTCTAAGTGAAATTCAATAAGGCCTTCAGTTCCATCAGCTTTCACCGCCGCCCTTTTGTTGCTCCCATTTCCGCATAAACTCGATGACGCGCTCCCCTTCTCCTGTCTCGAGCAAGTCAAGCGGGGTTCGCCCTTCGTAATGTGGGTTGGACTTCCCAAGCCATTGAAAAACTTTGCTTCGAGAGCCCAATTGGACTTCCCCCAACTTCAGGACTTGATGAAGGAGGTCGGGGCGTGCGAACCAGGAGTCAGGTTTGATGGCCGGCCTGCGGCTTCCCGCTGCCACAACCCGTGGCAGCTGGGCTGATGCCAGTTCGACTCCAGTGATGTGGGTCCTAACCCAATGTGCATATTTTGCCAGTTCGGCGTTTGGAACTCGTTCATGATCCGTTGTTGGGATGACCAGGCCAATGACGGCATTTGTGTGGGCCTTGATCATTTGCAGGGCTGGTGCGATATCTGTGTCATTGGTGACGATGACAACATGCTCAATTTCCCCAAGCAATGCGTCTTTGACAGCATGCAGAGCGAGATTCACGTCAGTCTGCTTCTCTTCGAGCTTCCATACATCAGTTGACTGGCAGTCGCGTGGCCACGTCTTCGGAGCAACCGGGTCAATGAATTTTGCTCTAGCCTCGGTTAGGGAGTAATAGCCCTTGATCGTTTCGATTCGGCCAGGTTGGTGTTTATTCAGAGCTGCGTGGTATTGCTCTTGGCACCTGATGGAATCAGGCGCTTTGGCCGCCTGTTCCAGAATCGGTGCAGTGAAAAATTTGATTGCTACAGGTTGGAGATCAGAGGCGAGTGACTGACCATTGATGGACGCAGCAACTGATGGCAGGATGCTTTTTTCAAAAAGCGCCAACAGGTCGAGCCATTTGAGATGCGTTCCCTTCAGGCAACCGTAGTACAGGTTGTAGCCATCAATATAGATGCGTGTCCGAAGCAATGCGTCTCCCCCAAATGAAAAAACCGGCTTTCGCCGGCTTTTCCCCCCGCGCTTCAGATGGACAAGCCACACAGCCGTCGCGGATTAGTTGTTGTGGTGAATATAGCACGAGAAGGGGGAGGCGTCAATGCCGCCCGGGCGTGACAAACGTACCTCCCTGTGGGGAGACGCGGGTGCCCTACTAAGCAGATACGAGGTGAACCACACCACAGCTAACAGACTCAGCAGATAAAGACGGGGGGAGGTTCTATTGCCTCCCCTTCGTGGACGCCAAGGCATTGCCGTTGAAACCACGTTGGCCACATACTTCAGTCAACGTGAAAGGCCCCTACCAAATGACATCGAAAACAGCACAGGCACCTGCAGCTAAAAGTACCGATAAGGTGCTTGAGGCGAAGTGGGGAAAGTCACTGATTGCAAACGGGTTCACCGCCATTCCTGACGCCATTTTCCGGAACCAGAAAGCGTTGAAGCTTAAGCCGCTGGATGTACTGATCTTGTTGCACTTGGCAAGCTATTGGTGGAAGCCTTCAGAAAATCCCTGGCCCGCCAAGGGGACCATCGCTGACGCCGTGGATGTTGACCCTCGAACAGTCCAGCGTGCAATCAAAAAGATGGAGGACCTAGGCTACGTAAAGCGCATAGAGCGTAAGGCAAAGGCGGGCGACAACTTGACCAATCAGTATGACTTGCGTGGCCTGGTGAAGGCGGCTACGAAATTGGCAGAGGAGGAACTTAGCAGAAAAGCCTCGCGTGCAGCCGAAGACAAGAGCCGTCGCGCTTCACCTGGAGCGTTCGCCCTGATCGAGGGGGGCAGAAAAAGTTAGGAGGTTTACTCGGTGCAAAAAGCGGTTACGTTGGGCACACTACCGGTAGTGGCTTGTATTGCTAGTGGACACCAGATATAGTGTGTGCGCTGGATGCATATCCAGCTAAATCAGAAGGGTTGCCCAGAGTTCGTACCTCCGAGCAACCTTGGTAGGAAACCGATTACCCGGTGACACCTGCCACCTCTCCTCGAGGAAAGTGGGCGAAGCATAGAGCAATCTTGCTAAGCTGACAATTGGGGTTTTGAATGACCGGGGTGTTTCGCTGTTTCTAAGGAGAACCCTATGACAGCACCCAAGAAGCCCGGTTCAAATACCGGCAACCAAGGCGGCATCTTCCAAGAGGTAGGGCCACAAGGGGGCAAAAAGCCCAACTTTGCGGCCGTCCCTGACAGAAGACCTCTGCCACCAACCACCAAACCAGGCCATGGCTGGGTTCCGGTGAAGGTGACACCCAACAGCCATCGCTGATCTGTTTGGTGGAAGGGGCGGCTTAGGTCGCCCTTTTTGATTTTGTTCATTATTGATAAAATAGGTTATCAACAATGATGGAGTCCGCATGACCACCATCACGACTTGGGATCTGTCAAGGTCTCTGGGATGCGCCAGGTAGAGGTACTGCGGCGCTGGAAGAGTTTCAAGCTTGCTCGGAGGTGGTCGTGACAGCACCATGAATGCATCGATTAGCTACGAAGTTGAAGATGCAAAAGCACAGGAAGAAACGAGGATTTAAAGGTGATGTTGATAAACGGCGTGTACCCAGCGCACATGACATCTGTTCGGTCATCGTGGCCATGGCATTACTGGCAAAGGAGATCCTGTCTTGGTTGAAAACCTTGTTCCCATAAAGACCGCTGCCACGCTGCTGGCCGCAGAGCGCTTTCAACGCCTGGCCGACGTGCCACCCGAAGCCCAATGGTTTGCCAATCTGGACAGTGCGCAGACCCGACGTGCCTACAAGAACGACCTGCAGGCTTTCATGACCTTCACGGGCATCGTGAGGCCGGAAGAATTTCGCTCGGTCACCCGCGGTCATATCCTGGCCTGGCGTGCCGACCTGGAGGACCAAAAGCTGGCCGGGGCCACGATCCGGCGCAAGCTGGCGGCTCTTGCCTCGCTCTACGAGTACCTGTGTGAAACCAACGCCGTTACCCACAACCCGGTCAAGGGTGTCAAACGCCCCAAAGTGGACAGCTATGAGGGAAAGACCCCGGCGCTGGGGGACGCGCAAGCCAGGCTGTTACTGGATGCACCGCCTGCTGACACGCTCAAAGGTAAGCGTGACCGGGCCATCCTGTCGGTTCTGCTGTACCACGCACTACGGCGCGAAGAACTCACCAAGCTCCTGGTGAAGGACTTCAACCAGGAGCGCCGAGGGGTGCCCCATCTACGGGTGCAAGGCAAAGGCGCCAAGCTGCGGTACATCCCCACCCACTCCAACACCCTGCGCCTGGTCAGTGAATACCTGGAGGCCGCAGGCCACGGTCAAGACCAGGACGGGCCACTGTTTCGTCCCATCGTCAACCCGCGAGCTGGACACACCGCCACAGCGTTGACGCCAGGCGGCGTCTACACAGCCGTAGTCGTGCGTTACATGAAGCAGGTGGGCATCCTGGGAGAGAACATGGGACCCCACGCATTGCGTGCCACGGCTGCCACCAGTGCACTGGAGCACAACGCCGACATTGCCAAAGTCCAGGAGTGGCTGGGCCACGCCAATATCAGCACCACGCGGGTCTATGACCGGCGCGGCTCCAAACCCGAAGACAGCCCGACTTTTCGAGTAATTTATTGATTGGAGCCAATGGTTGGTTCCATTGAACGGCTGATCTAATTGCCAACACCTGCAAGACTCCCCAAGTGCAAAATGGCCTCATCAAGGGATAGTCCCTGATTCTCTGCAACCTTATGTAAAACGGCTGCAGACATAAGGCTCATTCCCACACCAACCACCTCGTTTGGGTCGTCTCCTTCTTGCCAGACCACCGAACATGCTGATCCAGATGCACTCGATCCTAGTGCTAAGGCGACTGCAATTGCTGCATCGTCATTCAGCCGATGACGAGTAACACCATTGCCGTCCTTGATGATGCTGAACATAGCAAGAAGAGGGACTGGATCTGCAACGCCATCTCCAAATTTGTCCTTTCCCATGCGATGAGGGATCTCTGTCAATACCGGCATGAACGCCTTGAGCCGTTTTCCAAATGAGCGCAGCGCCCCTTCTACCTTCTTGACCGCCGACATCATGGTTTCTTCGTCATAACGTTCTACCAAGTATTCCGCGACTTTGTTGATAGACAGATGACCGCCGCCAGCTTTAAAGCTTCTTAAATGGGCCTCAAGTACACCAATTTGGGTGATATTGAGTGGCCGATAGGTGATGGCCTGCACGATTTCTTGCTGTGTTTTCGTCAGTTTTGCCACATCGTTTGGTGCCGAAAGTTGTAGCTCCGTGGTCTTCTGCTTGTGTATGTTCGACGGAGTAGACGCCTCTTTGAGGAAGGCAAGTACGGCGTCCTTTTTGGACTCATCAACAGGGAAAAATATGGCGTATTCGGTCATGCTGCATTCCTTTTTAAGAAAAACTTATGTTCTAAAACATAAGAATGATTTGATGATAGGCGCAAAATGTGCTCTCGTCAATTAAGAATTGCTCATGTATTAAAAATAAGATTTTCTTAAAAATTGGAACGGAAGTGACTGGTTGACCCAAAGGCCTTACCTCGGTGGGTAGTGCTGCATCCTGTCCTTTTGTACTTCTGCCAAACCTAGCGTGCGGGAGATGGATGTAGCCCTTTGGCCCCGTTCAGTATTAGCACCACACGGGTCTATGAGTTGCGTGAACCAAAGCCTGAAGACAGTCCGACTTGCCGCGTAATTTATGGATGGGATCAGACGGTTTTTGAAGGCACACAAAATTTATTTTATATGCGCCATTTTCCGCAGCCATTTGGCTGCGGAACGTGTTTATAATTCATTCATCGCCACCAAACATTTGAATGCAACATGACAAACACACTCAAGACCGTCACGAAAATCTCAGTGAAAATTTGGAAACCAATCTTCGAGAAACTGGAAACCAAGCTAGAGGCCGCATGCCTTCGGCGTGATGCGTACCTGGCCAAACTGCTGGCGGTTGAGTTGGATCACTTGGACGATGAGGTGTCCATCCCCAATACGCAAGCAAGCTGTGACTACGTTTTGTCTCAGCTCGAAGCGTTTGATCGAAAGCTTGTTAGCTTGGCATTGCCTCAAGAGTTGATCAACCGGTTGAATGAAATTTGCAAGAGCAAACGCATCGTGCGGGATGCTTTCTTCAACAGGCTATTTCTACTTCTAGCCGCAGCTCCAGCGGTCGTAGATGACCTGCTATTTCAGGACTTTGCGGATGACTGGCGTAGTGATGTGTGGAGCGAATACAAGCATGAGGGGCCATTTTTTCAGAATGGCTTTTATCCGCTTGAGCCCATGGTGGACCCGTTTTGGGCAGTGCGATGTGGGATGGATATGTATGCAGAGAAAGCCGGTTTCGAAGACTATGTTGAGCCCATTAGTGGGAAGTCCATACGGATAACGCGCGATCTGGCTGGAGTGCCGATCCCGGTGGATAGTGTGTACACCACCGTGTTTGCAAGAAAGTCGGGAGCAAATGACCTACGTGGTTTGAGCTGCTATTTGCCCGATAGGGACATTCCTGGTCACGATGCTGAAAAGGCGCACCAGGCCAAACTGGATGATCTTCTCGGCAAACTTGGTCTGGAGAACTGATCATGGGACAAACTAAACATGCATTGATTCGCGCTCAGCAGCGCGGCATCCCTCCTCTGGTTGATCGCTGGCTTGATGAGTTCGGAGAGGAGGACCACGATGGCCATGGTTATGTTCGCCTGTATTTCAGCCACCGCAGCGTGCGGGACATGGAACGTGCACTTGGCCGTCAGCCAGTGTGCCTTTTCAAGCGCTACCTGCATGCTTACAAAATCGAAAGCTGTGCTGATGGAGCGACGATCACGAAAGGTTGGCGGACTCGCCGGATTCTGAGAAGTTAAGTGGGTGCCTATGGTGTGTTTCAAGTACACCCCCACCCCCAAGCCTTGTTATGAGATTCTTTGGGATTGGTGTAATAGCTCGGCGAATACCGTACTTGACGTGGACACCGTCTAGACGCGGATGACCGCAGGGTGTTGTCAATGAATCAGGTAAGGCGCACGCCTGCGTACACAATGGATTGGGACGATATGCCGGTTGCACGGGCGTGATGTCAAAGTGAGGTCATGCGCTGTCGAGCTGTTGCGTGGCATACCTTCATGTCGTCCTGGACTATTCCCTCTGGGCTATCCTGACCAGCTTTTTGCAACACGCTGGAACGATGGCATGTCCAACGAAACCTTTGAAGAATTCAAGACCCGCAAACTGAGCGAGCACTACGACGAAGTACTGGTTCGGGAGTGGGCCCCAAGCTTTTCCAATGAGCCACATGAACACACTTTCGATACGGATGCAATCGTGGTCAAGGGAGAATTCTGGCTCAGCATGAGCGGGAAAACCACGCATTACAAAGCCGGTGATGGCTTTGCGGTTGCCCGCGGTCAAGCCCACTCAGAAAGATACGGCCCAGAGGGGGCGGTTTTCTGGGCTGCTAGGAGGACCTGACCGGCGATTTTTGTGTAGTAAAGAGCACACCTTCCTGGAGCCTTGACGAAAATACGCAATGATTTTTAGTAAGCGCAATATAAATCATTGCATCTTGTATTGTGGAATGCAGTTATTCCTTTATAAATCAACGGTATAAAAGTATCGGTACGGGATTTAACACAGGAGGCCGAAGTCGTCTTGGCAGTTAACTTCCACGAGAAAATGCTTAAAAAATAAGCAAAAAAGCCATTTTTTAAGCATTTTCAAAGGCCCACCAGGTCGTTTTTCTAAAAAAATTGAGCGGGAAATTCTCAGCGGTACAGGAAAAAACACAGATCGGCTTAGCAGAGCTAGGATTTACGCTATCGGTTTTCTGATGTCCAATGGGCATGATAAAGACCGGCAGACGCCAAACTCAGCAACAGGTCGCGTAACAAATTCGGAGACAGAACATTGGCATCCAGAATTGCCGTGTAGCGCGCCGAACCCGCCATCAGTAGCCCAAGCCCAATTCTTGCGAAAGGTCCGTCAGTCGCTGGAGAGCAGCTTCCGACTTGTGCTTTTGCATCTCCTGGAAACGCACCAATTCCTGGAGCTCAACTCGACGATGGCGCCCTACCTTGCGGCACTTAAGACCTCCGTCTTCAATCTGTTTGATGACATAGGGGCGTGACACATTCAAGAAGCCAGCAGCCTCTTGTGTTGTCAGTTCGTGTTTTTGCGGCATCAACAAGATGGGTTGCTGTTGACCCATCAACCCCAGCAAATCGGCAATCGCACGCAACGCCTGCGGCGGAAGTTCAATCGTTGGTGACTTATCAGTGGAGTCCCTACCCTCCTCCACCAAAACAATTTTCGGCGCACGAGAGTGATCCAGCGCGGCCATGATGCAACGCTGTGCAGCTTTGGCCATTTCGGCTTCATGCGCATTGCTCACCGGTTCCAGCACGTTGTTGTTGCTCATCACTAACCCCATGTTCTTGATCGTTTTAGCGTGTGCCAATGCGGCTATTTTCTATAGATGGCAAGTATAGGCACTTTCCAATTCACAAACGAAACAAATGAATTAATGACGTTATAACGTCATGTATTAGAATGTTCTAAAGACGGCCATTTCGGGCGTGGGTATAGATAGCACCTATGGGAAAAACCATCAATCAGGCGAGCATCAGTGCATCGACAACGACGGACGTTGCGCAGGTACCGACGCCGCGAACACGTGCTCGTGGGCAAAAGCCATTGGTGGCCATGACATTCAGGCTGTCCCGGCAGGACTGGGAACGACTGCACTTGCTGGCGGTAACGGACGGGGTCAGCATCAATACGCTAACTTTGAGAGGGCTCTCCAGATTGCTGGAAGAGCGGGGTCTCCCTGGAATCACTGTAGGCTGATTCTGCGCACATGGAGCTGCCACCCATGAAAAAATTCATGATTGAATCAACAAACAACCATTGGGCAACTAGGCTCTGATCGAACAACGATAAGTAGAAGACACAGGGAACAAGAATGCTGGACGACATCAAAAAAACACTTTGGGCCACCGCAGACAAGCTGCGTGCCAACATGGACGCGGCTGAGTACAAGCATCTGGTGCTGGGCCTGATCTTCGTGAAGTACATCTCGGACACGTTCTCTGCGCATGGAGCGGAACTGGCCAAGCGTCTGAGTGATCCGAAAGACGATTACTACTTTGGTGATGCCACGCCCGCCCAGATTCAGGCCGAGCTGGAAGACCGGGACTATTACAAGGAGGCCAACGTGTTCTGGGTGCCGGAAGCCGCCCGCTGGGAGGCCTTGCGATCTGCAGCCAAGCAGATGGACATCGGCAAGCGCATCGATGAGGCACTGACCCTGATCGAGACGGAAAATCCGAAGCTCAAGGGCATTCTGGACAAGCGTTACGCCCGTGCGCAGTTGCCGGACGGCAAGCTGGGCGAGTTGGTGGATCTGGTGTCCACCATCGGCTTTGGGGACTCCCCAAGTGCAGCTCGTGATGTTCTCGGCCAGGTCTACGAATATTTCCTTGGCATGTTTGCCAGTGCAGAGGGTAAACGCGGCGGGCAGTTCTACACCCCGGCCAGCATTGTCAAGACACTGGTTGCCATCCTCAGCCCGCACAGTGGCCAGGTCTATGACCCATGCTGCGGATCAGGAGGCATGTTCGTCCAGTCAGAAAAGTTCATTGAAGCCCACGGTGGCAAGATCGGTGACGTGTCCATCTATGGGCAAGAAGCCAATCCGACCACCTGGCGACTGGCGGCGATGAACCTGGCCATCCGTGGAATCGACTTCAACCTCGGACGTGAGCCGGGCGACACGTTCACCCGCAACCAGCATCCCGACTTGCGTGCGGACTTCATCCTGGCCAACCCGCCTTTCAATATCAGTGACTGGTGGCATGGAAGCCTCACTGGTGATCCCCGTTGGGTGTACGGTGACCCACCACAAGGGAATGCCAATTACGCTTGGCTGCAGCACATGCTGTATCACCTGAAGCCCACGGGCCGGGCCGGTATCGTGCTGGCCAACGGGTCGATGTCCTCCAGTCAGAACAACGAAGGTGTGATCAGGGCTGCAATGGTGGATGCAGACGTGGTGGAGGTCATGGTGGCCTTGCCTGGCCAACTGTTTTTCAACACACAGATCCCGGCCTGCCTGTGGTTCCTGGCCAAGCAGAAGAAGCGCAAGGGGGAAGTCCTATTCATTGATGCCCGCAAGCTGGCAACGATGATCAGCCGTGTGCAGTCAGAATTGACCGATGCGGTGATTGATCGGATTGGAAGCACGGTGGCCGCATGGCGTGGTGAAGACGGTGCCAGTGATTATCAGGACACCCTTGGGTTTTGCCGCAGCGTGCCCCTTGCCGAGATCGCCCAGCACGGCCACGTTCTGACACCGGGCCGGTATGTCGGGGCCGAAGAGGTTGAGAATGATGACGAGGCTTTCGCTGTGAAGATGCAAAAGCTCACCGAGAAACTGGGGGAGCAGATGGCCAAGGGTGCGGAACTGGACGCCCTGATCCGGCAGAAGCTGGCTGGCTTGGGCTACGAATTTTGAAGGACATGTCATGACACTGGACCTGACCCCATTTATCAACGCCGTGAATCGTCTGCAAGAAGGCCTGACGCGCTATGAGTCCGATATCGCTGATACTCAAATCCGTGATGGACTTATCCAGAGGTTTGAATTCACGTACGAGCTTTCACACAAGATGCTCAAACGATATCTGGAGTCCGCCGCAGCAAATCCGACTGAATTTGAAGCGGCCGATTTCCAGTACCTGATCCGTTCCGGCAATGAGCAAGGCCTGCTATTGAGTGCCTGGCCACAGTGGCGACATTTCCGCGACATGCGCTCCAAGACGAGTCATACCTATGATGAAGAAGTGGCATTGACAGTGGTGGCCAGCATTCCCGACTTCCTGAAAGAAGCCAGGCACCTGTTGGATCAGTTGCGAAAAAGGCAGGCTGCATGAGCGGCAAGCCTTTGCTGGACCTGGGTGAGGCAGAGTGGTCCATCGTTCAAACCATTTTGCAGATGCATGTTCCAGACCGCGAGGTGTGGGCCTTTGGCTCACGCGCCAAATGGAATGCCAAGGAATTCTCAGATCTGGATCTGGCAGTTATTGGGCAAACACCTTTGAAGCCTGCTGTCTCAGCGGCGTTGGCAGATGACTTTGCGAATTCCGACTTGCCCTGGAAGGTTGATGTGGTTGATTGGGCTACCACCAGCGAGTCTTTTCGGAAAATCATAGCGCGAGACAAGGTGGTAGTGCAGTCGGCAGGCAAAGGCGCTCGGGCGGGTTTAGGTATGAGTTTTAAAACAGTTCTGCTTGAGGAATTGGCCGCACCTATAAAGTACGCAATTGTTGGAGGTCCGTTCGGATCGAACTTGGTAAGTGGAGACTACACAACATCAGGTATTCCAGTCATTAGAGGCCAAAACATGGGCGATCGCTGGGTTGGTGGGAACTTCGTATTTGTTTCTGAAGAGAAAGCCAATTCACTTGCGTCCAACAAAGCAAGGCCTGGAGATTTGGTCTTTACTCAACGTGGCACGTTGGGCCAAGTTTCACAGATTCCCAATGGGGACTATGCTGAATATGTCGTCTCGCAAAGCCAAATGAAGATCACGCTTGATCCTACAAAAGCGGATGCGAATTTCATGTACTACACATTTTGTTCACCTGAACAAATTGAGTACATCAAGAACACGTCGATTCAGACTGGGGTTCCACATACGAACCTTGGAATTTTGAAGAAGACTCCAGTTCACATTCCTACCTTAAATGTGCAGCGGGAAATAGGCAGAATGCTTGGCGCCCTTGACGACCGTATTACCCTCTTGCGCGAAACCAACGCCACTCTGGAAGGCATCGCCCAAACACTTTTCAAGTCGTGGTTTGTCGATTTTGATCCTGTTCGTGCCAAGGCAGAAGGCCGCGTGCCGGAAGCCATGGACGAGGCGACAGCTGCAATGTTCCCAGATTCTCTGGAAGAGTCGGAGCTGGGGTTAGTGCCGAGAGGATGGGCCATTTGCAGTTTGGATCAGCATGTCAGTGCAGAGCGAGGCCTAAGTTACAAAGGTGCCGGATTGACCGAACGTGGACAAGGTGTTCCGATGCACAACCTGAATTCCGTTCTGGAAGGTGGGGGCTACAAATATCCTGGGATCAAGTTCTACAACGGGGTATTTAAGGACAAGCACGTGGTGAACAGCGGAGATATCATTGTCGCCAACACAGAACAAGGCCATGAGCATCGTCTGATTGGGTTTCCGGCAATTGTTCCGCGAGCTTACTCAGGAACGGCGATCTTTTCCCATCACATCTACCGTGTAAGGCTTCTTGATGGAAGTCCGCTATCAATGTCTTTTCTTTATAGGACGCTGATGACACCTGCGGTGAGAGAGCAGATTATTGGATGTGCAAACGGAAGCACGGTCAACATGCTGAAGGTCGTTGGCTTGCAGACGCCAAAATTTGTTTGCCCATCGTCTCAGGTGTGCAAGGCGTATGAACTGATTGCATCTCCAATTCAAGATGCTATTGAGGCAAATGTTGAGCAAATGAGAAGTTTGGCCGCCCTCCGCGATACCCTTCTCCCTCGCCTGATCTCTGGCCAGCTACGCTTGCCTAACCCAGAACCACTATGTGAAGTCACAGCATGAGCACACCCGGGACTCAATACGCACTGTTTGAATCAGTCGAAGCCGTTCCGGTAGAACCGCAGGGCAAGGCGTCCGCCAACCCGCGTTACAGCGACTATGTTGTTTATGTGGACGAGAGTGGTGACCATTCACTGGCAAGCATCAACCCGGATTTTCCGGTGTTCGTATTGGCTTTGTGTGTGATTCATAAGCGCCACTATGCCGAAAAGATCATCCCTGCGGTAGAGAAGCTCAAATTCAATTACTTCGGCCACGATAGTGTGGTGCTTCATGAGCACGACATCCGCAAGCAAAAAGGTGCATTTGCTTTCCTCAGCCATTTACCCACCAGACTTGAATTCATGGAGAAGCTGTCGTCCATCATGGATGCCAGCAATTTCATCTTGATTTCCTGTGTAGTAGACAAGATGCGCATGAGCAAAAGCGCAAGCGCGCTAACCAATCCATATCACATTGCCTTGGACATTTGCCTAGAGTCTTTGCGGGCCTTCTTGGCTGAAAAGAAGCAAGATCATCTGCAGACTCATGTGGTGGTCGAATGCAGGGGCAAAAAAGAAGACAGTGAGCTGGAGCTGGAGTTCCGGCGCATTTGCGATGGAAATTATCTAGGACTCAGGCAATTGCCGTTTGACATCGTGTTTGCAGACAAAAAGACCAATTTAGCCGGGCTGCAATTAGCCGATTTGGTTGCACGCCCCGTAGGGCTGAATTACATCCGTCCGGCACAGCCCAACCAGGCATTCGACTTGTTGAAGAAGAAGTTTTACTGCGACGGCGGCCGTGCGGGGGTTGGCAAAGGCTACGAAGAGGTTGGATTGATGGTTTTCCCGCCCCAGAAAGCGAAAAGCCCCGATGAACCCACCGAGGCAATAACGCCGATCGAGAACCCCCAATCCACTTAACCGTAAGTTTAGCCTAACTGGCTTACAACGGAATAACACCATCGCTGGGAGTGAAATGACAGAGGACCAACTCGAACAAGAAGCCTTGTCATGGCTGCAGGACGTGGGTTACACCCATCTCTATGGTCCTGACATCGCGCACGATGGCCCTAACCCTGAGCGCTCCCATTACCGCCAGGTGCAACTGACCTTCCGGCTGCGTGAAGCCATCCACAAGCTCAACCCCGGCGTACCGACTGCGGCCAGGGAAGATGCTCTCAAGCAGGTTGTGGATCTTGGCATCCCTTCGCTGCTTTCTGCAAACCGCCATTTCCACAAGCTCCTGGTTGGTGGTGTCCCAGTCCAGTACCAGAAGGACGGAGAGACACGAGGCGATTTCGTGCGCCTGGTCGATTGGGCGCACCCTGAAAAAAACGACTGGCTGGCCATCAACCAGTTCTCCATCAAGGGACCACACCACACTCGCCGGCCAGACATCATCCTGTTTTGCAACGGCTTGCCACTGGTACTGATTGAACTCAAGAACCCGGCTGACCAGAACGCCAATGTCTGGAAGGCCTACGACCAGATCCAGACCTACAAGGAACAGATCCCCGATGTGTTCCAGTACAACGAGGTCCTGGTCATATCCGACGGCACCGACGCATTGCTTGGCTCACTGTCTGCCAATGGTGAGCGCTTCATGGCCTGGCGCACCATTGATGGCAAGACGCTGGACCCGCTGGGCGAATTTAACGAGCTGCAGACCCTGGTGCGCGGTGTGCTGGCTCCCAAGTACCTGCTGGACTACCTGCGCTATTTCGTTCTCTTTGAGGATGACGGAACGCTGGTCAAGAAGATTGCCGGGTATCACCAGTTCCATGCCGTGAAATCGGCCATCGCCCAGGTCATTGAAGCATCGAGGCCTGGTGGCTCTCAAAAGGGCGGCGTCGTGTGGCATACCCAGGGCAGCGGCAAGAGCATCACCATGACGTGCTTTTCTGCGGTGGTGATGCAGGACCCGGCCATGGAGAACCCAACCATCGTCGTCATCACAGACCGCAATGACCTGGACGGCCAGCTCTTTGGCGTTTTCAGCCTTGCCCATGATCTTCTGCGGGAGGAACCTGTCCAAGTCAGCACCCGGCAGGATCTACGAGCCAAGTTGGCAAACCGGCCCTCCGGCGGCATTGTCTTTGCCACCATCCAGAAGTTCATGCCTGGTGAAGATGAGGACACGTTCCCCGTCCTCTCTGACCGGCACAACATCGTGGTCATTGCCGATGAAGCGCACCGCACCCAATACGGGTTTGAGGCGAAGTTAAAGGGCAAGCCTGGGCATGAAACCTACCAGGTCGGCTATGCCCAGCATTTGCGTGATGCGCTCCCCAATGCTACTTTCGTGGCCTTCACCGGCACGCCGGTCAGCAGTGAGGACCGGGACACCCGCGCCGTGTTTGGTGACTACATCTCGATTTACGACATGCAGCAGGCCAAGGAAGATGGCGCGACTGTCGCCATCTACTACGAGTCACGCCTGGCAAAGTTACGGCTCAAGGATGAAGACCTGCCCAAGATTGACAGCGAGGTCGATGAACTCACGGAAGACGAAGAAGAGAACACCCAGGCCCGCCTGAAAAGCCGCTGGGCAGCGCTGGAGCAGGTGGTCGGTGCCGGGCCACGCATTGCCAGTGTGGCCGCTGACCTGGTGGCGCACTTCGAAGAGCGCAGCACTATGCAAACAGGCAAGGCCATGGTGGTCACCATGAGCCGGGAGATCTGCGTCCACCTGTATGACGAGATCGTCAAACTGAGGCCGGAATGGCACGACCCTGATCCAGAAAAAGGCGTCATCAAGATCGTGATGACCGGTTCTGCCAGCGATAAGCCGCTTCTGCGTCCCCACATCTACAGCAACCAGGTCAAAATGCGCCTGGAAAAGCGGTTCAAGAAGCCGGATGACCCGCTGCGGATCGTGATCGTGCGGGACATGTGGCTCACCGGCTTTGATGCGCCTTGCGTTCACACCCTGTACGTTGACAAGCCAATGAAGGGGCACAACCTGATGCAGGCCATTGCCCGCGTCAACCGCGTGTTCAAGGACAAGCAGGGTGGGTTGGTTGTGGACTACATCGGTATTGGAAACGAACTCAAGGCCGCGATGAAGGAGTACACGGCCAGCAAGGGCCGGGGCAAGCCAACAGTGGATGCCCACGAGGCCTACAGCGTCCTGGAAGAGAAGCTGGACATCCTGCGCTCGATGCTGCACGGGTTCGACTACAACGGCTTTCTGACCGGTGGACACAAGACGCTGGCCGGTGCGGCCAATCACGTCCTTGGCATCAAGGATGGGAAGAAGCGGTTCGCTGACATTGCGCTGGCCATGAGCAAGGCATTCACGCTGTGCTGCACCCTGGACGAGGCCAAAGCGGTAAGAGAAGAGGTTGCCTTCCTGCAGAGTGTGAAGGTGATTCTGACCAAGCGGGATCTGACCGCACAGAAGAAGACGGATGAAGAACGTGAGCTGGCCATCCGGCAGATCATCAACTCGGCGGTGGTGTCCGACTCTGTGGTGGACATCTTTGATGCGGTTGGCCTGGAAAAGCCCAATATCGGCTTGCTCGATGAG
>Ga0007854_10000152_pt1 | contig 49799 bp, 58 predicted proteins | sample CryBogCBH12Aug08_FD_60382 | JGI IMG/M metagenome (GOLD analysis project Ga0007854, IMG submission 60382) | Freshwater microbial communities from Crystal Bog, Wisconsin, USA - CBH12Aug08 | ecosystem: Environmental > Aquatic > Freshwater > Lake | place: Crystal Bog, Wisconsin, USA | collected... | reverse complement strand
GGTGATTCAGGCCGCATGGTTTGCCACAGGTTTAACAAACGGGGTTAATTTTCTGAATCTAAATAACTACCTGCAACTATATTAAAACATCAAAATGAAAAACTTATTATTTCTGTTTATTCTGTCCGGATTTGCTCATGCTGGAATTACCAATTCCATGATGCCTAACCCGTTATACCCCGGCTCAGATATTGGAAGGTCAACAAACGCTTTCGGTACAATATATGTTACGAATGGAAATTTCTATGGCACCGTTTCCGGCAACGGCTCCGGCCTGACGAATCTTTCCGGCACGGCAATAACCGGCAATCTGGTAATCACCAACCTGAACGTCGGCTTGGTGGTGATGCCGTTCACGAATCTGGCGATATTTGACGGCAGCCGGGGTTGTCAGTTTCTGTACACGAACACCACGAACCCGCTTGTGTTCTTCACGAATATCAACGTGGGCGTGATCTACTCGCTGGACATCATCCAGACCAACACCGGAGCAGCTGGCGGCCCGTGGTACTTCACGAATTTCCAGGGGGGATTCTCCAACAGCTTTGTCTGCTGGCCCAATGGCGTGGTGCAGCCGCCAGCTACGAATTTCGGCTCGCGGTCGCACTACACCTTCACCGGCCTGCCGGGATATTCCGGTTTTGGAACCAACATCATATTCACCAGCGCAATAACGAATTTCTGATGAAAACCGCCGAACAACTTTATTTATGAGTGACCAAGACGACAAACAACTGTTGCGCGAAATTCACACAGCCCTCGTCGGCAATGAAGACTTGGGTCAGGAAGGGATCATTAAACAGGTGAAACGCCACGAGGAATGGATTTCCGCTGCGACGATCAAAATCGGTGAATCCAAACTTTTATGAAACGCGCCAAATCAACACTAGGACGTAGGTATGGATGGAAGCCACAGCTTCCGTTTCATGGTGACAGGAAATTTTGCCAAAAAGCTGTATATCCTCTGCCCGATTCTATTGATCTTCGGCAGACTGGTTTTCTTCCTCCAGTATATGAGCAAGGAGCGATAGGTAGTTGTACTGCTAATGCAATCGCTGCTGCTTTTGACTTCTGCAGAAAGAAAGAGGGATTACCCTGGATTCACCCATCGCGGCTATTCATCTATGCTAATGCACGTCTAGCTGAGGGCACTCCACTTGACCAAGACAGTGGTGCACAGATTCGTGATGGAGTAGTGTCTGTTTCTACTCTTGGAGTTTGTCCTGAGTCAATGTGGCCCTACTCAACTATGTTTCACAGTGAAACAGATTTGTTTAGCATAAAGCCTTTGGATACTTGTTATGGTGAAGCACTTCATGAGTTGGCAGTTGAACACTTAGCTGTTGATCAGACAGCCATAACTGCTACCCTGGCCCAAGGATTCCCCGTTATCGGAGGTTTTACTGTATTTGAGTCATTTGAAATGCCCGAGGTTGCAAAGACTGGAGTTGTGCCTATGCCTCCTTATTTGGATCCTGATAATCCTCCTGACTCAAGTGTAGACAATCCTTTAACAGATTGGCCAATTGGTGGTCATGCCATTTTAATTGTGGGCTACAATCTAAAGTCTGGATCGTATCTATGTCGTAACTCTTGGGGAGACAAATGGGGTCAAGCTGGTTATTTTGTAATTCCAATGGCATATCTACAAAATCCAAAGTTAGCTAATGACTTTTGGACTTTGAGCAAAGTTGACTAATATGATAAAACTAATTGAACTTGCAGTAGAACTATTTACCATGGAAAAAGGAAAGCAAAATGGATTGCACGGTGTGAAAATCTTAATAGGTTGTGCAATGCTCTATGTGATGTACCAAGAGCATCAGCAACTGACTAGAGTCCAAGAACAGATCACGTCTATCAGACATGTATTGTACTGGAAATTTAACATCAAAACAGATTTACCCTCAGGAGATGAGGGTGAAGGTTACCTAGATGCAACATCTGCTGATATCAAGGTAGCCTCGACACAACAAGCAGAAAAAGAAAGAAACTAATTATATGTTCAACTGGCTACAAAATGCGTTAATTAAATCACTACTCCGTCATGTGCTGAGTGGTGTTGGTGTGTGGTTCGTTCAAAAAGGTTATAGTGACAGCAATGGTTGGGAACAGCTTATTGCTGCCTTCGTTACGATTGGATCATTCGTCCACTCTGTCTGGGATAAACGAGAGCAGCTATCTGCTGATGTAAAAGTGACTGTAGCGAACATCACGAAAACGGGCACACTGATTGTTGCAGCTGTTGGTTTGGGCGCCTGTACGGGCTGTTCAACAGTTCAAGCTGTGAACAATACAGATGTATCTGGGTTCAATGCTGAGGCATCTGTGCCGATTCCCGGCACCGGCGGCAGTTCGTACTTCTTGATGGTACGGTTACAAGGTGGGAACATCAAGGGCAATCAGATCATCACTCCTGTATCGTCGAACGTGCTGCACAGTGCGTCGATCGCTATCAATCAATCCGATTATGGCTCTGGTACTGTTAGTGGTAGCGCCAACACCAATGCTAATGCTGGAGTTACTGCTGGAAATCGTAGTCACAATATCTTGACGATTGGTTCCGCTCAAGCATCCGCCAGCCAGACGAACGGGTTGTCAGTTACTACGTCTAATCCTTAACGATATAGTTGGCACAGAAACTGCTGACAAAGTGTTATGTCATATCCATTAGTACCACCGCCTGCAAATGATACAGGAGCATTTACTGTCCCTCGCTATTTGCAGCGGTGGCTAGACATTAACCCTATCAGTCCACTGAGTCGTGCTGGTACATTCTTAATACTCCCAGCATTTACAACCACCAAATCATGGTTAGGTGTCTCGGATATTGTAGCTGCATTTAATTTTGAGGCACCTAACAACTTCTCTCTCAAACTTATTGTTGCTCCATCGGGAGTTAATTATACACTCTGCATCGCATATAGAGTTGGGAATATTGTAACTCGATATGTTGTGTGGTCAGCCTCGGGGCAAGTAATTAACCTAGCGATTCCGGCGTATACTGGACAGGTAATACTGAAGAACTGTAGATTCGAGATTTGGAATACATCTCAAGGTAATGCGACCCAATCTACCGATATTGATTTCACCACATCTGTCTTACAGGCTGAGGACTATCGGTATGCGAGTGATAGTGTGTTGAAAGCGAATGATGGACAAGTTAGTGTGTTTACTGATAGTAATGGATTTAATCCTCAATCAGTACCGTCAACCAACATATTAACTGGACAATATATAGCGTCTGCTATTAATCCTAATGCCGGAACTGGCCAATTCTTTGACACCAATTCAACCAATGAGTTCTTGTCTTTCACTCCTTGGGGAGCATCCGCAACGGACAGTGTGATAAATAATTACTATTATTTCCCTGTTTCATCTAATCAAGGTGGTCCATCTTTTACTTATTCACCCACCACAACTGCATATGGAGTATTTGCGGTTATCCAACTAACCGGTACATCACCAGCTGTTGGCGCTCAAGTTTTTGGTTTTGGTTCATCTGCACTTTCAGCATCTGATTTGAAGGTACTTACCAATGGATACTCACCATTCACATATAATGGAGCTACGTTAGGGGGAACGGCTAATCCTGTTACTGGTCAATGGTATATTTTGTTTCTGTGGTATAATGTTCAAGTACAGGATACTGGAGGGTATTTATTGCCTGTCAGTTCGTATGCAACAGAGCCAACATTAACACTTCATTCAATGACAGGACAGCCTGCTATGAGTGTATTCGGTCTGGGTGAACCGCTTATGGCACCTACCAATACTCAACCTATGAAAGTTGCTGAGATATTGATCTATCAGCCAACAACATTGAATCCTTTTACAAGTCCAGTTAGACAGGCAATTCTTAATTACTTAGGTTCTAAGTACAATCAAGCAGCCTTTGCATTACCGTTAACCTTCCCCTCAAACTCTGTTTCAACAACCAATTAATATTTATGTCAGCATCAACACAAGATTTTATAACTGGATTTGACTCTACTAGCTCAACTACTATAACTGGAGCCCAGCTAACTCAGCAAGTTAATCAGGCCACACCTTATGCAGATAAGGGTCTGGTTGTGGTTACAAGCGACAACTCAGGAGCACCTAACGTACCTCGTGCTGATATAACCACTAAATGGAAGAACTACATTTGGCTTCGTATTGGTGCATCCTTTGTTACTCCGTATGTATGGAATCCCAATCTTTCATCTCCTGATTCTACCTACTACAACTGGGTAACTATCGCATCTGCATCATATGGATCTCAAACCATTCCTGGATATGCGTTAATAACTAACTCTGTTCCATCATCTGCTATTACTTCTTTAGACTGGAGTAAGGTTACTGGTGGGCCAACAGCGGCAGTACTTAACAATTACAACACTACTTATATATCTAATGGATACATGAACAATACGTCACTTGTTTTTGGTGATCTTGCAGGTGGAGCGTCTGGTGCTGGGACTCAGCTGCAATCGCCTACTATTGCTGTTGGGGTAGTGACTGGGCAAAATCTGCTCGCTCAATCTCAAACTGGTGTGGCTGGCAAACTAGCGTTGGGCACTATTACAGCTGCGAATATCGCTAATAACACTATCACAGCTGCTCAGTTAGTGACGAATAGTGGTGTAGCCACTACCGCTGGTGGCACAGGTGCTGTTGATCCCGGGTTAAATATTCTCGTCCCAACTACGTCTATTGTTGGTATTCCCGGTGCTGGCAGTAGCACAAATGCATCCGCGCCCGGAGATGTGCTGGGAATATCATACAATGCCACTACGTCAAAACGTGGATTCGTTACCATCCAACGGGCACTATTGAATCTCGCTGAGCCCACATCACAGACATATGATCAATACTTAAAGGTAGCTGCCGGTGGTACAACGTATAGTTTGGCTACTGGTATTGGTGCTACCATTGGACGAATCTTGCAACGAGTGGTTGTAACCAACACATCAAGTGAAGCTGGAAATGCAGGGAATAATGGTACATCTTACACAAATGGCAAGATCTCTACTGTCATTAAGATTACCAATTTTGTCCCCATCTCAGCCAGTTCTACATTGGTAATTCGAGTTTCTGGCATAGTTATGACTAACAGTTCAGCTGATAATAGTCGAGTCAATTTATTCTATGATCCTTCTGGAACCGCTACATTCTCAGGTGGATACGCTACAGCTGTTGTGACATGGATTAGCACAACTTGGAGCGGCAATAGCACTGGCATATTGTTTCCTGATATTATTTATAAGATTACGTCAGGTCAAACTACACGTATGGATTTTGCATTTGGATTTGCTTCCAGTACATTTACGCCTACTATGCAAGCCAATGTGGGGATTGAAATCACTGAATACCTCTAATGAGCGAATTCAAACAGACATCATTTTCTGGTGGGATGAATTACCTACTAGATGACACACGCCTTCCTGTATCAATCAAATATAAGGAAGGTGATAGTGTGTATGATGTAACATACAATCAGTACAGATTAGGTTTAAACTGCCGGACGAGATTCGATATAGCTACCCCCACTCAATCATCAGTAATAGATTATTCTGCCCCCAGCGGAACTAAGCAAGGGTTGGTTGTGTTCGGCAATTACCTACTCCTTTTCGTAGCTGGTTATGCTTTCTACAGACAGATAGGAACGTCTGGTTGGTATCTCATAACTAACTTCAAAGTCAATGCGTCTGCCCCTCGCGTTTGGACGGTGGTAGTGCCGTTGAACACAACCAACTATGCTCGATTCGCGACGAAGCCTACTACTGGTCCTATAACCACAGCACAAGCAAATCAGCCGATTATCCAGATTCAACAGGCTCAATATGCTGCATCTCTCTACGGAAACTATTCTGGGGTGTTAGTGCAAGATGGTACTACTCAACCTTGGTTCATCTATATCAATGGATCTGGGCAGATTGCTGCCAGACAGACTCAAACGTATGCACAATGGAATCCCAACATCGGGACTGACGGTACATCCACAGGTCCAGATTTGCGTGAGTATGTACCGGTCGGTACATATATGGAGTGGTACAATGGCATATTGTTTATAGTTGATTCTGCGTATACCAACATATACAGATCTGTATCTGGGCGGCCATTGGACTTTGTGGTGAATGTTACCCCAGTGGGACAGGCTGGTGGAGACGCAACTACTACCTCTTACTCAGTGGGTGTCGGTGGAATTACAGCGTTGCACGCATTGCCGAATAGTGGATTGTTGGTATCCGCTGGTGGGGGTGGTATGTTTCTGGTTACACTTAATCAGTCCCCTACGGCACCCACATTGTTTGGTGAATACACGTTCAACAGACAGGTTCTGTTTAATGCGTCTTGCGTTAATGAGAGGGGGATAATTGATATTCCATCGGCGAGTGGCACTACTGATACACTATTCATCGACGCTAACGGTATTCGTTCTATGGCGGCAGCATCAGTTGATAAGGGCAATGAAGGACGTAATGGCATATTCTCAGCTAATGTTCAGGGCTTGTTCAAAGGGTTGACACAAGTGGATGGGGCCGTCTGTGCAACTTATTTCGACAACTACGCTATATTCGGAGTTAATACGACTCTCGGGTACGGATTGTTGGTGTATGATACGGTCAATAGTTGTTATCAATCTCTCGACATAGCTCAACTCAATGGTGCTGGAGCTAAACAATTTGCAGCGAATACTATCTCTGGATTGAATCTGTTTGCTATAACTACCGACGATTATCTGTATCAACTTTACGCCGCTACTGCGTATGATAAAGCTTACATCCGACTCGGTTCAGTTTGTAATCTCAACCCGAAGAAAGAACTGAAAGTGTCTGAGTGTCGAGTGATTATGACTAACATTACACAAGAGTGTGATGTGTCAGTATCATTATTCACCAATAATAGATACGATGAAACTCTCATATCGAAGATCGGATATAGTGCGCCGAGTAATATTTATACTGGTCAGTCTGTCGGTACTGACATTGGTACTCAAACTAACTCCATTCTATTCTCGTTCGTTGAAGCATCTCAAGGATGGAAATCCTGTGTCGCTATATCATGGACTGGTGGAGCATCACTCAATACGGTGAGTATCGGCACTATTGATTACACTCCCATGCAACCCTTAACTACTCAATCGAGTATCTCTCAATCGTGAGCTTACAATATATTTTACAACAAGTTGGCTATAAGTTGGGCCTCAATCCATCTGATACGAATCAACGTGCAACGTTACTCCGTTTCATCAATCCTGCTGCGAAAGAGGTTTATCAAACCTCTGATATGGCAGGGTCGTTGGATGAAATGATTCTAAAGGTTAATGCAGATCAGACTATTGCACTACCAGATTACGTCGGCCAAATTAGAGCGATGCGTGAGTCGTACTCGCAGATACCTGTTAATCTATCTCAACTTCGCCCCCACTACAATCAGTTTGCTTGGGGAGATCAGGAGTGGAGGAATTGGAGATTGAAAGGCTTGTCGTGTTTGATGATGAGTATTCACAACCAATCGCAGGTTGTGATTACAGTTGGAGCAGTAGAGACACCGAATGTTCAGGTGACTATTGTCGGCTCTACTGATACTGCGTCATCAGTTCATGAGACAGTGGTGATTAACTCTACTTCTGTGATGAGTGTGAATAGTTACAATACTATCACCTCTATCACTAAATCAACTGTTAATACTCAAGACGTGTTGTTATTTGATGTTGATGGCAATCAGTTATCAAAGATCGCGAATAACAAACTGGCCGCCCAGTTCCAGATTGTTGATGTTTCATCTGCTCCTTGGTACCCTCCGAATAGTGATCCAGTTATCGGTTGGGTTGAGGTGCTGTATAAGAAGGCCTTGCCGACGTTCAGCAACGATTCAGATGAGTTCCCTGCTCCTGGATACGATGACGTTATCATTAATAAATCTCTCCAATTATGGTTTGAGCAACAATCCAATCTACAGGTGGCGATGGGCTATCAAGAGAAGAGTACTATGTTGCTCGCGCAAATACATGAAGATGCTAACAGAGGAACTAATGACCACGTGTCATTAGTAGAGAATCCTCACGATAAGATTAACCCTCGAATTGGCTTCGGCCGAGATTGGAGATATGCTTATCGCATTACTGGACGTTGAGCATATGAACCTATCACTAGGCGACGTAGTTAACTTTGTCTTACGCAACAAGGGCGGGAAGTGTTTCCTAAATCAGAACCCTCTACAAGTTGCGTATCTCATACGTGAGGCATACGAACATGGACTATTGTTGGTTTCCATTAACGATACAGGCAATATCTCTGGCATGATTATTGCTCACTTTGATGAACCTAAGCAGGAGTTGTTTATCACAGAAAACTTGGCGATGAACATTGAAAATTTACGAGCTTTTGCTAAGATTGCGAAAGAGCGTTGGCCCAAAGCGAAATTGCGTTGGATGAAGAATGGGATCTACAAAAACCCTAATACCGATAAAATCTATGAGAAACTTTTACGCAAGTGAATTTGAGAACAATCTTCCTTTTAGGCCTCATCTATTAGCTACCCGATACTACTCAGGCGGTGCTGGAGAATCTTCTGGGTCCACCACCCCTCAGCTATCTCCACAAGATATGCTTGCGTTGTATGCTCAGGCTGTATCTCCGACATCACAGATTGTAGCTAATACTGGTCCAGGGATTACCCAGTCAATGGCCGCTAGTGCGTATGGAGCTAACCCTATTTATACCCAATCAGTACTGAATCAGCTCGCTGGTCAATCAGGTAACTATCAACAGGCTGGGGCAGCATTGGCGAATATGCAGGCCAACAGTCAGGCTGGTCTTCTTGCTAATGGTGGAGCAGCTGTTGATCAACAAGCAGCTGCGCTAGCTAATCAATACAATCCAGCACAGGCTGCTGCCAATGGTCAAGCAGCGAATTTGGTGAACTCCATCAATCTCAATGGTTTGAGTGGTGGTGAACAGGCTGCGGCTGAGCGTTCGCTCAATCAATCTAACTACGCCACAGGCAATCTGGGAGTAGATAACGCTACTAATGCTGTATCAAATGCAATGAATTTCGGCAATGCACTGAACACTAAACGTCAGATGTTAGGTTCAGCTCTAGGAACGGCTGCTAATGTTTCAGGAGCACAGAATGCTACATTCAATCCTGTGGCTACTGCTGCTGGGGCTGGTAATACAGCCAATAACTTCGGATTAGCTCAATTCAATCCCACACAGGCTAACTCTACTACGTCTACACCATTCTCATTCGCATCATCGTTTGGTAATCAGTTAGCTGGTATTGGCGCGGCGTCGAAAGGTACAACATCGTCTGGTAATGCATCTGCTGGATGCTTCCTCACCACCGCTGCGTGTGACTATAAGGGTCTACCGGATGATTGTGACGAGTTACAGACTCTCCGTAAGTTTCGTGACAAACACGTCCCACAGCATATTGTGGAAGAGTACTACCGTCTCGCACCGGCGATCACTCAATGTATTCAGAACAATCCTGAGGAGCTAGAATACATTTGGGGAGTTGTCCAACGTTGTATCGGTTATATACGTAATGGCAAAGCCTCCTACGCCACTCTCGCCTACACCAAGATGGTCAAAACTCTAACTACTCGTTATGGCATCCACGCTTGATTATCTTAATGCAATGTCACCATATCAGGGTGGAGCAGATGCTTCTCCTGGACAGATGGTTGCAGCGAATAAGCTCGCCCAGCTATCTAATCCTTTCGGCTTTGAGGCTGGAGTTCATTATGGTCAGCGTGATGCAGATGGATTCGCTCCCCTCACTCAACACGGTATGAATCACTTACAGTCTAGTGCAGCTGGACTGGCTCCTGGGACAATAGAAGACAACTCTCAGCTCATCGGTCAGAGTGTTGCCCAATCTCAGGGACAGGCAAAACAGAGTCAGGATGCTGGTGCTTCTGCTGACGGATCGACGCTCCGGCGTGGTCGATTGGGTGCAGCGTTTGATAAAATGAAAGATGACTTTAAAGACACAATAGTCGGACAAGGCAACCATACTACTGAAGCACAAATTCATGCTGGTATCAACTCTCAATCATCTGGAGCTAACCCTGCTTTCGCGACTATCGGTGCTGGGAATGGAACAGGCGGCAAGAGCGCTGATGGTTATGCTCAGAAATTAGTTGATCAAGCTAAGACATCAACCATCGGTAAACCCGCTGAAACAGAAGATGCTTTCGGTTATGCCGATTAACTAAATACTATTATGGGATACTTCGCAAATATAGGATTACAAGCACTAGGCAATGCTGTTGGTCCAGGTCAACTGTCATACAACCCCGATACTCATCAATTTATGGATGAGAAGGGTCAGGTATATCATCCTAGTATCATTGCCCGAGCACTGTCACCACAGGCAGCGGACATATACAATTACCAGAATACTGGTGCTGCTCTTGCTCAGGCGCAAAATGCCACACAGCAACAGTTGTTAGATGCTAATGCTCAACGTCAGCTTGCTCGTCAAAGGGCGGGTATTGAATCCACGGTAAACGGAATGGATCCTAGTCTCAATCCTTGGTCGTCGTATTTCAAGAATCAGCAAGGACAGAACAGTCTATTAGTTGGTCAGGTTGGAAAGTCTCCTGATCAAATGGCTCATGAACAGATGGTTCGTTCATTGATGAACGATAAACTCTCCGCTCCTGTTCTAGCTGGCGATACCGAAGCAGCAGGTCAGTTGAGTAGTGGATTAGTTGGTCAACGCGGGTCATCTGGAATTCAAGCGGGAGTGCTGGGCAATCAGAATGCGATTAACCGTCAGTTAAATGTTGAGCCAGTTAAGCAGGACTATGAATCTGCTATGTATGGGAATGAAGCTTGGAATCAGCAGCATACAGTACCAATGACTAACCTGCGTAATAATATGTTGGTTGCTGGTGCATTACGCAATACTCCAACTGATGTTAATACTCAGGGATTACAGTCTGCTAACGGGTTGATTGGAGCTGGTCTTGAGAACTCTCGATTGTTGTTTGAAAAGAATCAACAGCCTGTCAATTTCGGCACTCAGGCGATGATCAACACTCACAACAATTATGACGCTGCTCATGCTGCTGACACAACTGCTATGACTCCCCTTCAAGTGTCATATGATGAGAATGGAAATCTTATTCCATCTGGCGGTCACGTTACTCCTGGAGTTAGAACTCAGCAAGGTATTGCATCTGAGTTAATGTCTAGTCAACTTAATGGAGCCCCATCAGTTGTCAACACCGGCCCTGATGGTAAGCCCTTTCCTTCTGGAGCAGCTTATCCTGCCCCTCCGTCTAAAGGTCCGCAACCTGTTGCTCCTCGTACAGTCACTCCTCAAATCATGAATCCTAATGCGACTATTGAGGATGTGCAGAATCATCTAGAAGATAGACATGAAGCTGCACAGGCAGCATTAGAAGCACAAAAAGCGGAATTAAAACAGAAAAAAGCTGAGCATGATGCTATGTTAGCTCGCATTGAGCAGCGTCAGAAAGAATTGAAAGCCAATCACGGTGCATCAAGAGCTGGGATTGTTGGCAACACTGCATTGAACACTCTCTACGATGTTGGAACTGGTGGCCAGCCTATGCGTGATTTAGGCTCTGCTGCTGGAGATGCCTTGATTGGAACTCCTTATAAATATTGGACTGAATCTCCCTATTAATTTATGCCTGCATTACCAGAAGATATTCCGATGCTTCGTCAGATGGGTTACACTGACGAACAGATCGCTGCTATCAATCCAATTCGTCCTCAGGAGTCCCAGCTAGCTACCATCGGCAAGACTCTCCGTGCTCACGCTGGTGGTACCATTGGCGGTGGAGCGGGAGCATTAGGTGGAGCGGAGTTGGGTGCTACTATTGGTGCGCCCGGTGGACCTATCGGTATCGCTGCTGGTGGTATTATCGGTGGTACTATTGGCGCCCTTGGAGGTGGTGCTGCTGGTCAGGGAATCCAAAATGCTATCGGTGGCGAGACTCAACAGGGATGGGAACAACAGGCTCAAGCGTCTGCTGAACAGAATCCGTATACCGCATTAGGTACGGACATTGTAAGTTCTGCCCTAGCATCTGGTGGTAAGCCATCTCTCAATGCCCTCACGGCTGCTAAAGGCTTGATCGGTAAGGGGGCAATGTCTCCCGCTGCTAAGGAAGCTTTAGTTCATACCATCATGAACGCTGGTGTTAATCCGGCTATTAACACTGGTATCGGTTTAGCCACTGGGCAGGGCCTTCCGTCTGGAACTGAACTAGGCGCGCAAGTTGCAGGTGGGGCTCTGTTCAGTGGTCAAGCTAAGTGGGCAGAGAGATTGATGAATCGCGGGAAGGTTAAGAATGAGCCTGCTGCTGAAGTTACATCGTCTAGTAGCGGTATTCGCCCTGAGCAACAGGCTGCTGAACCTTCTACTGACGTTAACGATATCGTAAGCCAATTTAACAACAAGAATCCTAATGGTGAATACGAATTAGGCAATAAATCAATTTCTAAATTATTCAAAAGTAAACTAGACAGTATTCAACCAGTGCCATCTAATGACATTGACCCTGTCGAGCGTGAACGGATACTTACTATCCGTGACAGAGCATTAAAAATGGATCCCGATAAGAAGCGGGATTTCCTACACAGAGAGTCTCTAGGGAAAGCTGACGATGATTTACAGGCACTGCTGACTGGTAATCAGGTCACGCACAATTTACGCTTGGAAGACAACGAGATGAAGGCTAATCAGGAAGATGAAATTGAGCAGTATGCACGGACTCTCCAACACGGAGATGAAGTTGAGATTCATTCCGATGAAGATGAACCTTTGAAAGGGACAGTAGTTGACAATGGACAGACTAGTGTTAAGGTATTGGATCAATCCGGCACAGTACATGAAATACCGCATGATGAGTTAGATAAGCTCCCATCATCTGAAAAGGTATCGGAAGCCTTCATGAAGTCTTGGAATAAATTATCTGACGAAGCTTTCATCGAACAGAATAAGATTCCCTTAGCTAAATTGTTAACCGATAAAAAGGCTGGCAATGTTAATGCAGTTAAGAACATTCTAAGGGAAGACATGCCCAATCTATCTGATGAGCATGCTCAACGTCTACTAACTATATCTAAAAATTATGCCAATCAAATCAAAGGCTCAGTGGAAGATGTTCGCAGTCAAACACCCTCAGCTACTCCACCAGTGGCAGAAGGAGAGTCCGGTGGATTACAACAGTCTGCCGGAGACACATCAAGTAAAGAAACTAAAACGAATCAAAAAGTAAATCCTAAGTTACCTGACTGGGTTAATGAGCACATGATTGCTCAGGGAAAGAATCCTAGTAGGATGTTTAATGAGCAAGATCTATCTAATCCATCTGTCAGAGAGGCTTTGCTTAATGATCCTACACTTACCAAAGAACAGAAGGATCAAATTCTGTCTGAGACATTTGGCAAGACTAAAGTTACAAAGCAAAACCCGCCAGTAGTTAATCCTCTTACTGGTAACAAATCGTGGGTTGATAATATGCATGGAGTGTTAGACAAGATGAAATCCAATCAGAGTCCTGATCAACTCCATGCGTTTGGTTTGTTGCCTAAAGTGTGGGATACTGGGTTGGAAATGGCTAAGGGTATTATCACCGCTGGTGGTAAGATTCATGAAGCTGTTGAGGCGTTCGTGAACTATCTGAAACAGAACTCTCCTTCATTTAATGAGGATGCTGTTCGTCGATATGTTCATCAATCACTCACTGATGGAGATCGTGCATTTAGCACTAACGCTGCGGATCTTATTCGTGATGGGAAATTGGGGATTAAGCCTAACACGTCTGGTGCGTTTCACGGTACGCAACTGTTGGGCACGATCTTCAACAAGCTGTCGCCGACTGAACAAGAGATGTATAAGAGTCAAGGAGTAATTGAACATTTCCAGAATAGATACATCAGTAAGGATGATGCTATTAAATGGTTTGAAGAGCATACTCCGAAGGTGGAGGTGAAGAAGTTTGGGGAGGGGGCATTGTCACCAGAGCGTAGGGAGTATAATGCGTTGTATCATAAATTTGATTCGTTACATGACCCACACGACTCTTCGTATAACTGGACACCTGAACAACAAGCCGACCGTCAACGATTGATGGAGTTGAAAAAGACTTTAGATAAAGAATCGGTTAAAGATATTCCGTCCGCCCACTGGTCCTTCGTAGCCCCTAAAGCGGAACATGATATGCCGGGATATGTGGAGATTGCGGTGGTGAAGCCGTTGAAGATTGGTGCTTACACAAAAGACAAGACTGTAGGCAATATGCGCACCACTAGCGCAGCTGAGCGTGGCGAACAATTCCCCTCCTCCCACGGCTTCCCTCCGAACACCCTCGGCTTCTTGCGTGGGTATATGGAGACTACGCCAGCAGGGGAGAAGGTGTTTCATGTGATTGAAGTGCAGAGTGATTGGGCGCAGCGTTTACGCCAAGAAGTTGCTGACCACAAGGTTGATATCAATAGTGTTGCTGATAAGGTTGTGCCTTACGAGTTCGAAGGAGAACATCAAGGATACTATGTAAAACAGTATGGTGGCGAAACTGTGTTTCCCACCAAAGAGGCTGCTATCAAAGATTATGTAGATAAACATTATCCTGAGTCTCGGATCACGGAGCATAAGCTACAAGACCCCCTCCTCCCGCACTACGAACGCCTCGCACTCAAAGCTGCTATCGAACACGCTCGCCAAGAGGGTGCTACGAAGATAGCGATAAGTGATGCAGAGACAGCGATGATAAGTGAGGAGCATGATAAGGATATTTATCAAGCGCGTAAGTATGTAGACCGGGCCAACTATCAGGCAAAAGAATATTTCATGAAGGATGAAGATAGGCTTGACTTTGACAAGCCTAAAGCTCCTCAAGTGTTGTTGGAGAAACTCACAAAAGCTTATGAAGAACATGGAGCTAAGTTCGAACTAACTTCAGATGGGAAGCAAATCATAATGACGCGTGCACCTTTTGAAGGTGGCATGGGAATGCACTATGATAAGTCTTTGCCCAAGATTGCAGAAGAACTCACTGGGAGTAAGGGTGAGCGTGCTAGTTTTGGGGAGCATGCGAAGACGTTAGTTCCATCTACTAGTTTTGCTGGATTAGCTAATCCTGTGTTACACAACTCTAAAGTCTATGACAACTATTTTGAGGCTGATAAAGCAGCAAGGAACTTTGACGCTCCTTTCAAAGTTGCTCCTGTTGACGTTGATGGTGGATATAAACTTGCAATGTATCCTGATGACTATATTCACTACAAAAAGATAGCGAATGAACTTGGGTTTACTCGCGATAGTGATTATCGCAAAAACCTCATCTTCCGTAACCCTGATGGCACGCCGAAGACGGACGTGACGGCACGGGTATATGACATTGGCAAAGTACCAGAATCTAAACCTGCTCTATTTGGTAAACGATTCTCAATCGCCGATAAACTCGACTCATTGAAGATAGATACTAATGGCCAACTCCACGCTTTCGGTATTATTCCTGCCGTGTGGAATACAGCTATCGACATGGCTAAGGTCGCCATCAAAGCTGGTGAATCTATTCACGCTGCTATCTCGAAAGCAATCGAACACATCAAAGCTAATCACAATGCACCAGTAAATGAGCAAGCTATCAGATCTCATCTCGAATCTAAACTCGGTGAGTCGAATAAAACTACCGGTACTCCCCCAGAGAAGTCTCTCGGCATCACTCGTTCCGTTACCGATACTGTCCGTGCCAAGGGCGGAGAGAATAACAAGCTCGTCGCCGATCGCGCTCATCAAACTCTCAATCATGAATCAGAATTGAGAGGACATTTCGCAAACGGTGCTGTTCAGGCTGGCGAAGGATTAAGCAAAGAGCAACGTGATAAGTTGCGTGACATTATTGTTCAAGAACAGTCAACTGGCAATAGATATGTAGGCCCAATGGATATAGACATTCGACCGGCTTATATCAAGTTGAGGGGCCTACTCCATGAACTTGGTGTGCTCCGTTTGAAAGAGGGATTGCCGGTAGTGCAGCCTGTAACGAAGAATGGTAAGACAGTATATGTTACCCGATCCCTCAAACAGATGGAGAACTATTGGCCGTCTATGATGCGTCAATCAGTAGCTGATGATTATCGTCAGGGACGGAATGTTGAAGCCAACAATAAGATCATGTATGACCATTTGGTGAACAACAATGGTCTCACCCCAAAGGAAGCAACTACTCGGTTGCGTCAATTCAATGACGCTATGAAGGCGTCTATGGGTGATACACCTGAACAGAACTTAGCTTGGTTCAACGCGAATCGTAAAGCTATGGGTGAGTCACTCCCGAAAGAGTTCCAAGAACCTAATCCTATTCGTGGATTGCAGAGATATTTCAACCGTGCGTCCACCGACTTAGCTCACTATAAATTCATGGAGAAAGACCACGACATCCTCGCTGCTCAAGGTATCAAGAAAGATGCTTGGGGCAATAGAGTTAAGTCTGATATTAAACCTGTGAATGGGAATGATTCCGACATACAGGCATTGTCTAATCAATGGAAGCGTAGCATGACTCACGATCAATTGGAGCGTGGTATATCGTCACTCATTACTACTGCCTTTACATCCTCTCCAGCGTTAGAATCGCATAAAATTATGTCCAGTATCCCAGGTGCTATGACTCAAGCACCCGACGGGACTACTGCTATTCACGCATTGATTCATGGATTAACTAATCTACAATCTGGTTACACTAAAGCTGTCGAGAATGGAGTTGTAAAACTTGATGCTCGATCTGGTATTGATATGCTCACCGGTGGCCAAAACGCTGCTGAACGTATGCAAGGATTGGGCAAGATCATCCGTCAGATCTCGTCTATCGGCGGGTTGACCACTAAGCTGAACGCTGGATTGATGCAAGCGATGGGAGAAGTAATCGTGCCGGCTAACATCAATCGAGCGAAAGCTGGTGATATGACCGCGCTTCAACGGATGCGTAACTTGGATCCATCATTCGATCCTAAACGAACGTACAGTCCAGATGAGATGAGCAAGCTGGCTTCTCAATTCGCAACAGCGTTGCATGGAACAGGAGACATCAGGTCTCTCCCGAAGTGGATGTTGAACGATTCTGAACTGTCAGGGTTCTTCACTTTGGCGCATTGGAGTACGGCGCGGACTAATGCATTCATGAAAGATGTCTACACCCCTTTGCGACAAGGGAATGTACAGCCGTTACTTATTGCTGCTATGGGATCTGCTCTCGGTGGCTATGCAATCAAACTCTTACGAGAAGAGATTACTGGACGTAAGAATCCCATCCCGTCGTTAACTGAAATAGCCAACTCTGAGCAAGGGTTAGAAGGCAATAAAGGGCTACTCGCCTATAACTTAATGGCATCCTTACAGTACGCTGGTTTCGGTGGATTACTCGGTCAGGTTGCTAAGTATCCATTTGATATAGCACACAAAAACAATCCTCAATCTATGTCATTCCCTCTCGATGAGGTTGGATCGGATGTAATCGAACATATCAGCAAGATGACCTCCGCTGCAGCAACTGATCCTAACTTCAACTGGGCAGACGCTATTGGTGATTTCACAATGCACGTTTTATCGTCGAACATTCAACTCGCTCGCATCGCAATGAATCAAGGAATCAATCACGGGTTGATTACCGGATATCAAGCTGATAAGAAACTGTTAGGCGACAAGCTCCAACAGCTGCGCCGGTTCGATCAAGTGCAAGGGTTACCGTATGCCGATGTTGACGCAGCATCTAACCCGTACATGAACATCGAAGCTAAACGATTCCACATGGAACAGGATCCACAGAAAGCTATTGCTATGCTCCCTGGAATGATTAGCAATATCGTTAACGCTTACCACGATAATCCCGACGTGATGAAGAATAAACTCGATGCACTCAAACATGCATCGTATGATACGTTCCCGTCTATGGAATCTATGCCACTTCAGTTCGCTAAGTATATCGGCTATCTGCAGCGTGTCGAGGGCCCTGAGGAAGCTGAAAAAGCCCTGCGAGATTATTTGTCTCACAAGGCTTTGAATTCGGTTAAGGATTCTGTTATACCTTAATTAGTTGGTTCTTTCAGATACTCAGTTAATACATTATAGAGTAGGCGTAGATCAGATTTTTCTGGCACACCTACTCCTTTTTCTTGCATCTCAATCTGCACACTCTCATCTTCTATTCCTTCACCTGAGTCAATGGTCTTAGTGGTAATTTGAATCTGTAATACCTTCTGTGTAATCTTAATGTTTGTCATAGTGCGTTGTAGTGTAGCATGGAGCGTTTCGTTATAGGATCTTCTGTAAATGTTTCTTTGATCTTCTGTACCTGAATCAACTGAACTAGTATCTCTTCCATTGACTTCTTACCTTGCGGCAGCTGCTTCCAGAACTCTGTCATCAAATCCATCTGTGATGTCTTACCATGAGATGCGATAAACTTCAACACTTTATCAGTCACCTTGGCGAGAGGATTATCTGATTCGAACGTCAAAGCTTTATGCATATGCTGCATCTCTGCTTTGACTATCCCAATAGCTATCTCAATCTCATCCCACGTTAGCTCCATGTCGGTTCGCTCTAGGAAGTGTTCTTGCATAGCGACTTTCAGAACATGAATATTTAACCTAGCTCTGAATGGCAAGAGTTTAGGTGAACATTCTGCTAACTGTTCTTGTTCTTGGATCCACCAGTTGTTGAACTTATCTCTGGTTGCTCGAGAGATTTGAACTTCGCCGTATAGTCCAGCGAGCTTCTTCGTGTGAGCTTGTAGGACTTTCCTACTTTCGATTTGGTCTTTAGTGAGTGGTTCAGGGAGTCCGATATGTCGTCGATTCTTTTCTCCAAATATGAAGAACACTCGCGACGAGAAGCCTTGGTCAATAAGTTGCTGGTCGAAGATTGTCTCCATAAACTCAGGAGTTGTGCCAGCAAGAATATTGAGGCATCCACGCTTAACTCTGTCTTGACCTTTTGTTTTTGTTTTGTATTCATAATCTGTTGGGCAATCAAACAATCCTAGTAGATAATTGACTGTATCATCTGTTCGTTTCCTCATCAATGACGCTAGCTCAGGGAGCGAAAAATACATTGAGCAATGGCCATAGATATCTATCTTAGGCACACCTGATTCATCTATATGTTTGAAGTTCACACGTCTAAATGATGCACCCATCGCCTCCACTAACGCCTCATACGTTATAGCGTCTGCTGCATAAGGAAATAACGGTGGATCAATCTTCTCACCACGTTTCATCTGTTGAGTAGATTCCTCTGCATCATTAAGATTGGCCTTCTGCACCTCTGTCTCAATCATGTTTTCTTTCTCATTGCCGGCATTGCGCCCAGCTAAGAAGTCTTTCTGTTTGTGAACTTTCAATAAATCTGTCGCGGGGCCAATGATGACACCTTTCCCAACTCCAGCTGGACCTACTAGAAGTGTATAAGAGTTAGCAAACAATGGAAAATGCCCATACTTTGGGCACCCATTTATAGAGACCCTTCTTTGTAATGCTGCTCCTATTACGGATCTAATTGACCAGTCTATGAAGTTCTGTGGTGAACATACGGATGATGTGTAATTATCCCAGTGTTGTCTGTTAGTCATATCTTAATTTCTTTCAATCCCATAGGATTCTTTTCTTTAGCTGGCGCCCAGTTGAAGCCAACTTGTGTTTCTGATTTCATTCGGAATCTAACGCCGTCGAAGGGAGATTCAAATTCCTGCTCCATGAACTCTTTACATTTCTTCGCACACTCTAACGTCTCGTTGATCGGACATTGGAGTAAATAAGAATCGTGGCAATTTGTTAGCAAGTCCCAGTCCAACTTATTGTTATAGATAAACTCTGCCATATTAGCGTAAGCGATATTGGTTATCATACCTACTGTCGATTGAGGAATCCATGCTATGTGTTCCTTCATCTGAGTGTCAGTGATCTCATGTCCAGTGATAGTGTAGGGATGGCCATGTAGATTGAACAGCATCCTATTCTCTTTCACTTGTTTCGTCACTCGTCTATTCCAATCAGGGATCTCTGGGAATAGCCCACGATACACCTGCAAGAACCTACTCGCCTCATCTTGAGAAATGTTAATCTTACCACCAGACTTCGTCAAGATGTTCATGCGAAATGCATTAGCCTCGATGCCGTAGTTCGCACTATGGCAAGTCTGTTTGGCTAGGTAATAATACCGTTCGCTCATGCTCCAGTTATCGGAATCCTTAATCAATCCATCAAGATCTCGCCATCCTGGGAATGACTTCAATGCTTGGATTGGTGCAGCGCATAGAGCATCAATACTAAGCTCAGAGCTAAGAGAATGTTCTCTGGCTTTACGTTTCCAGATATCACGGAACAAGTGTAGTGCAACATAAACGTGTGGTTTAACTCCATGGATGAACAGCTGTCTATAGGCTGCTGCCTCACATAGATAAGCAACGATTAATGCCTCGGCGCCAGATTGGTCTGTCTGAACTAACGTTTTATCTTCGTCTGGTATGTAGACTTCTCGCATTGATTTCTCAATGTTCTGAAGATTTCCACCGTAGATTTTATTGATCTTCCTCGACCCGAGGCGAAAGGTTTTCGTACCATGGATCGCCCACTCACAAGTATCTCTCATACAAGTTTCCCTTCCCATGGAGTGAACCGTAGACGAGAGGTTTCTTTCTGCGTTGACCTATATATACACACTAATTGAATCACTGGGTTAGTGTATTTCAGTGCCAATTTATAGAGTGAATGTTTCCCCAACGCTGGTGCACCTGCATCAGTTTTACCTTGCACTGGATACCCCATTAGTTCATGGAAGTAACGTGCGCATTGTTTGTTCGATCCAGCGAACATAGACTTCGATCCATTCTTCATCAGTGTCAGAGAATCTTTTCCAATCAATATCTCTGCCATCCTATTGTACTGCACCATCAATCTATCATTCTCATTAACGATATCGTTAACTTTCTGCTCATCTACCCGAACTCCTATGATGGTAGAGGTTAGGTATGGACGGATACACCTCATTGCATCATCAATAGACTTGGTTAACCCTGGGATAGTTTTGGCGTAATCTGTTATAGCTTGTCGAACTAACTTCATAGTCCAAACATCCTTCGCGCAATACCTCATCCTGTCCATCATCTGCTCATGAGTCCTATATCCGTGAGAGTCTTGATCTTTATGAAATGGTTCCCATGTCCAGTAGCTCACACAATGCCCCAATGACTTCTCTACATCAGGGAAACATCTGTGCATTGCGATCAGTGTGTCATAGCATTTATATACAGGTATGCGATACCGCAATGCCAATACACGAAAATCGAAACACGAACCATTGTGTGCTACTACTGTATTGTCCCTACATGCAATGGCTAAAGCTCGAAGTATCTTATGGCAAACTGAGTAAGCCGTTTTATAAGTATGGTCGAGTATAGGCACACAATAGACGTCATGAGAGTTGCCAAAGCTAAACGCAAAGCATTGGAGATTGAGGGCCTCGATGTCTGTCTCCATATCAAAGTCAAGAATTTCATTCTTTGTATTGGTTAATAGTTTTATTACTTCATCCGCAGATGGGTAGATATGATAGACCGGGCTGTCCGAATGTCTTTGTTGAAACTTACCTTGAAGAATCTGTTTACACTTCCAGACATCACGGCGCATCCAGAAGGAGTAGTTGATTCTTTTGGTGTTGCCGTGTGCTTTGACGTTGCCTTCGTCTTCATCTTCTTTCGCTTCCAGTTCTGCTTGTCGCGATTTACAGAGTGGGTTGTGTGTTGCTTCATGATTGATTTGATCTGTTGCTTCTTGAGGGAGATAGGTTGCTATGGCTGGGATGTCCCACTTGGTAGTGAGAACTGACCCACGTAGTTCGTTAAGCGTGTTGAGAGATACGTTCAATCCATACTTCCACATGGCCGCTTCACCTAGCAGTAGTATGCATTTAGTCCCATCGAGTAATGGGGATTCATCTTCCATCACACGCACATCACATTGCATTAGATTCAGTTCTGGTCGTAAGCAGAAGTCATTGAACATTGCTCCACCATTGGCGGAGAGCAGACGGAGTTTATCGAACCGAGATGGGTTCGACATGATGATAGTCAGGCCACAATAGGTCAGTCGAGGGCGTGTTCTTAGGTGCATAATTGATAACTCAAAAGGCGGGACAACCCTTGTCACAGAGCTATCCCGCCGATGAACTATCAGTCCGCATCCTCACAGTCCGCATCATCACAGTCGACCACTTCAACACAAGAGATCCCTTTGATAGCTTCAAGCTTTTTTATAAGCTCTTTAACTTTCGGAGACTCCGCATCTTCTGACTCTTGTTCAACCGTCAGTGCCAGTTGTATTATGTATGCTATTTTCATATGATCAATACGCCTTGTCGCCGATGTCAGCCAGACCGAAGATCTCACGGATCTCAGGCTTGTTGAACAGCAACGGTTTCTTCGTCACAGGGTTGATGAGAACTTCACCCTCCCGAATACCTTTCGCCAGCATTTCTGCCGTCGGCGCTTTGCGCTGGTACTCAGCGTTGTTACGGAGTAACGCATACACTGTCTTACCTTTGAAACCGAGTGTCGGGTTCTCAGGATTGAAGTCAGTGAAGTCAAGACCGAACGCAGCGTACAGCTTCTCAAGCCGATTACGTAACGACTGAGTCTTGGTGATGTTAACGTTACCTTTGTCGTCGATGCTCACCGTGGTGTGGTACTGTGTCAGACCGATAGTCGCACCAGCGATGGTGTAAGTAACCCCAGCCACTTCCATCGTCTCAGGCGCGACCACCTCATAATTGAGGGTGATCATCGGCTTACCAGACGACTTCGATTGCCCGAAGGTTTCTTCGATGCAACGGAGAATATAGTTGGAGTCTTTGTTCCACGGCACTTCACTGTTCCATTTAGTAGTTTCGCTCATATGTTTGTTATTGGGTTTGTTGGTTTAGTTGGTTTGGGTTGTTTGGTTTTCAGTCGCAGGTTTAACTTCAATCCGATTGAATCCCGCTTTGAGTGACTCCCAATCGGGAAAATATGTCACTACAGGCGGCTGGCCTTGAGCGTTGACTACGAACAGAAATCCGTTAACGATTTGTTGGATGGTGAACTGCATATGTTTGTGTTGGTTACTTTGTTTGGTTTGGTTTGTTTTGATTTCCACGCATATATTGCGCGAAATGTTTATACCCTGCGGGAATGTACCGAGGGAAATTAACTAGTGACGACGCCTTACCGTCGAAGATGCTATCGCCTTCTAGCTGCCAGTAGTAGGTTGTGTTACGAGGGAACTCATCGCACATAGCTTTGAACTCTCCGTGAGTTTTCACACCCCATGCAGCAAGTGCTTCTGGTTTAAGGGATGAGTAATCGGCTGGCTTATCTGCACTATGACAACGGAACCAATCAGTGCAGTGGTTAATGATCTCATCGTTGAACGCTCCGGTGAGCAGTGGGCGGATCTTACCAGTATATGCTCCAGTCTCTTTATCTTTCTGTGCTGACTCATGAGCGATGAATACTACGTCACACTTGAATGTCTTAAACAGTTCAAACAGCTCGGCGAAGTAATTCTTCTTCTCTCGCCACTCTGCGTAGTCATCAATCTTATTAGTCTTCGTCAAGAACATATGTTGATTGACTTTGTACCACGCGTGATATGCGTTCTGCAGGGATGTACAACCATCGAATACAAGGGTTTGTTCCTCTGATAGTTTCGATCCCTCTCTCGTCCCCCATTCGATAAGTTTATCTTTCAACTCACCCGGTTTCTTTCCAGAGAGTTCTGGCTTATAGAATGGGATCTCAATCACATCAGCGCGACCAGCGTGGGCGCCTAAGCCTCTGTCTAAGTTCAACACGATTGGATTGGGAAACGTGAGCGCTGCCCAAGTCTTACCGACTCCAGAGTATCCTTGCAGCCCCAATCGAATCTGTTGCTTTGCTGTAACCTCAGATAGAGGTCTAGCCATCGGTGGAATGTATAAGTTGCTCATATTGCGTTAATGATAGCATTAATCAATCGTAGCCCATGAGGTACACACAGTGTTACCGTTTTTGTTTCTCCAGTTTCTTTACAAACAAGCTCAAAAGTATTATTAACCTCTGGCAATTTATCCACATTATTCTCAGGATTTTCTGCGCACATTTTGCATTTCATATATTTCCTTTCATTTGATTTTCATGTTGTGAAGTAGTCGCTTCACATCTTCTTTTAGGTTGTTTAATGTACTGTTGTTTTCGATCACATAATCGAAATGTTTGTAGTCGTCGAGTGATGTCTCTGACGCGTGGCTGTCGGTATCATCTAGCATCGGTCGCTTCACACATACCAACGTTCCTCCACATCGTTTAATCAGATCCGCTTCTGATGGAAACCTAACGTCGGTGACTATTGCAATACATTCATCGGGCGCAGATAGGATCTTCTTCGCCAGACGAATCTCCCAATAATCTGGTGTGCATAGTCTACGACGGAATTCTGTGCCCCAGCCTTGTAAGATCAATCTAAATGCTGGCTTGTTCTTCTCGATGAAGTCACGCGACACACCACAAGCTTTCGCCACCTCATCTTTCAACGCATCAGCGAAGGCGTGTTGAACTACTTCGGTGGTTGTGAGGGATTTGATTATGTCTGCGACGGTATTCTTACCTGATCGTTTCTTGCCTGCTATACCTATGAGGTTCATTCAACCACCTCATTATATTTCAATGGATCAAATGTCTTCTTCACCAGATCTCTGTTCAACACGATCTCTTCCACCTTAGGATCACTAACTCCACAGGCGTTCCAGAACATACACTTACCCCACTTGCCTAGGCAAGCCTCATTGAGTAATCCTTGTTTGGGGAACCTGTTAAACTTAACCGCGCGAGATAGTTCTTCACACTTATCAATTAGCAGATTCTCCATCTCATCTAGCTCCCTGTCGCGGTACGCAAATCCTTCCGACCTCAGCCATTTGTTCTCCGTCACATTGGGTTTGATAAATATCCCATCGATCACCGCACCAATTACTCCATCTTTAATCACAGCTCCGATCAATGAGTCAGGATGCAACCTACCGATAGTGCGCAGCGCCAGCGCATAAATACGCAGCTGTTTGCTCATAGCATATTGAGAGAAGTATTCTTTCGGATCCCAGCTAGATGTGGTCTTCCAATCTCTGATAGTGTAAATGCCGCCATTCATCTTACCGATACTATCCATAGTGCCACATAGATTCACACAGAGAGTTTCATCTTCCCAGAACTTAATACTGAATGTGAACTCAGTCATCGGTTGACCAGCGGGATCTTGCAACACTTTATAGTCATTGTCTTTCTTAACCCAGTTCTCCCATGTCATGATTGACGTAGTCAGCATATGACGTTCATCTTCCAGATGCTCCATACGTTTCTTCCCCTGCTTAGGAATATTGAACGCTTTAATCGCCGCCTCTTTCGCTGCTTCATAGTTGGATTTAGTCCTGAACATAGTATCAATATACTTATGTACCGCTACTCCATAGATGATCGCAGATGATTGTACTGGCTCTGTGTATCCATCCAATACTTTCCACTTCAATGCACGAATACATTTCGAATGACTCAATACTGTTGAGTCTAAGTTGATTGTAAGTTTGCTGCTCATTTTCTTTTCATTCCTTTTAATGGTTTAAGTACGGATAAGTCTAATGTAATCCCGTGGCTCTTAGCTATCAGGGCTGCCTGCGCCATCTTAGGATCAATAGCCATACCCATTACTTTCGGTGCTTGTTTAGGTTGTTGTTCTGGTCTTGTCACACACAGAACAGGTTTAAAGTGCTCAGCTAGCTGCTCGTCAGTCATTGCTTCAAGCTCTGTCGCTGAACATTGTAGGAGTTGCTCTAGTGTCATACTCCTTTGATCACCCTAACAGATGATTGAGTTATGTCAAACATGATGTTGGTTAATCCCTCTAGCTCTTGTGTCAGTAACACTACATCTTCCTCTTTCAGCGCGAGGTTATCACGGATGAAAGGCACACCAGTAGGGTTATCATTCTCTAGATAATCGTCTAATTCTTTCTTCCATTTGGGAGTAGATGCTACTGGCATAACTTGAACCGCGTTCAATGGTATCTCATTGCCCCCATGTTCAATGATGATCCCTACGCCTTTACGCCGTATGCACCGTATGCCATCAGCGAACTTCGCATACTTACCATCCGCTGTATCCATGTTCTGTAGCAGGAACATCTTACCCTGCTGGAAGCGGAGATACAGTGAATCATTCGACACACCCTTCACAGAGTCATACCGTAATATGCGAGGTTGACCATCTGTCATCATCCCATCAAAGATGGCTTTCGCTTGCTCACCGTAGAAGTTATTGAAGTAACTGCCATACGAACGTTTGCTCCACCCAGCAGGTCGTTTAGATGTTACCGCCCTAGTTACCGCAGCAGCAGTCACGCCATTTGGTAAGGTGATTGTTATTGGTTTGCTCATATTAAATTGGATTGAGTAGGCTCTGTCAATTTCACTACCAGTTTTTACAGTGGTCGCTTTGAGACTCACCTACTCAAATTGTTGGAAGATATTGATAGCAGGTCTTGTGCCAAGTATAACATCTTATTAGCTTTACCGTTATAGCTTGCCTAAGACTCTGTACCGCTTCACCATCTGTTCAAGTGAACGTACATTGAACGATAGGTCGAGAGTCTTGTTGAGTGACTTGGCACTAATGCCATCCATTACTTTGATGTAATCTACACCCATCTGGGCACAGAGTTCACGCACGATAGGCTCAACATCTCCTACTCGCTTCGATAGAGGGGAGATATGAATCTCGAATGTGGACAGTCGAGCATAAAGATCTTTCCTGAATTGATTACACTCAAACATCTGACGCAAATCTTTATGTGTCGCTGCGACTATGCGACAGTTGATCTCAACTTCATTCACTGACCCTACCGGACGGATGAATCGCTTACCATCAATAGGCTGTAATGCGTTGAGTAGTTTCGCTTGCAATGTGTATGGCAGATCCCCTACCTCATCGAGGAACATTGTACCATCTTTCGCAGCAACTAGTAATCCAGTTTTGTTATTGTCTGCTCCAGTGAACGCACCTTTAACGTGACCGAACAGTTCTGATTCAATTAGTTCACTTGGCATTGCTCCACAGTTGATTCGTTTGAAGTCGCCCTCCCTATCACCATGTAAGGCCCGAGCGATTAGTTCTTTCCCAGTACCAGTCTCACCAGTGATCAGTACCTCATCATTACACACAGCAAGCTTCTTGACATCTTCTTTCATCTCGATCATGTCACTATCGCAAGTGATGAACTTCTTAAGCCATGCTGATGCACCGGAGAGCAGTTCTACTAGTACCCACTCGCCTTCGTCTGGAAACCTACCACCGTTCTTCTCTAGCTTCAAGCGTAAGTCCGGTGCGATGTCTAACACTTGCTGAACTAGATCTTTCATTCCGTTCTTGAGGAACAGACGTAACTCTGCCTCTGTCGGAACCTTCTGCACTTTGTCATTTGCCATATAGTTATTTACCTTTCTTTGTTTTCTTACCACCGAATTGTTTCGCTGACCATTCACTCCAGACACTCACAGCTTTCTCACCATAGAATGTCAGTCTATGATTAGATGCGAAGGTGAGCTTAATCTTCAGTCGCCATGTATCAAGTATGCCCTGTCGCTTTGCATAGTCGAGATGAGTCTCAGTCCCACCGAACATAACTGCATCTTCTTTGAACCTACATCCACGAATGGTTGGGCCATAGGGTAGCGTGGGTGATGTATGTCCGTACTGATTCTCATACCCGAACTCACACCATTGAGCTTTACTGAAATCGAATACTATCCTTGGGTTGCGTTGGTCAGGGTGCATTATATTCCATCCTTTCTAAAGCCAACATAGATTGGCGAACGTGGTTTATCTTTCGAGCCGTGGGGTTTGAACTTCACTGTGATTACTTTCCCATGATAGCGATCCCTATTTTCCCAAATCTCTTTCCTCAACTTATCAGTTAGCCCTACTCCAGTACCTACTCGCATGGTTCCCCAGAGGTTATGGGTAACGATAAAGGCGCCCAGTGTATCCTTTGGAATTAGATTATCCTTACACGATGATCGATCCATCTTACCGACGGAGTTATATTCTTCTGCATTATCATTCTCCATCTGTTCCTCAAACCCTGTTATCACACATTCAGTCCTGTGATAGCGACAGAGTTTAATCAACCACTGTTCACGAAGAGTAGAGCGACCAAACTTATACGGTGAGTCAGGTGTACGGAAACAGATGCCCTCATCACCACGTCGCTCTGATTCAAGGAAGAACTCAAACAAACTGAGGTAGTCATTACAAATATAAAAACATACTGGCATCCCATCCATACGAGAACCGAATGATCCTATCCATCCGTCTATCTGTTGTTGACGGATTCTATAATTAGCTTCAACTCCATGCTGGTCTAATATTCCGTACCAATCAAGTATATAGAATTGAATCTTATGTGAGTCATTGTGCTTTTTGCTCATGACGATTGATTCAACTTCATCATACCTTAACCCCTCAGCACATAGTTCCATATCAAATCCACCGGGTAATTTGAGTGATCGTTTACGTATTGATTTGTTCGGTATCTCTTTCAGAGTACGAGATAGTAATGTCCCGTTGAGTCTCAACGCTCGTATGCCATCCATCTTAACTGTTGCATAAACTGGATAGCGAAGGGTTTTCATTGCTGATAGGATGTTAGCATCAGTATGTTCTGCATGAGCAGGTAGTAATGGTGCAGCTAACATTGGTTTGAATTTAGTCTTCCGATTCATTGTCATATTCAATTTCTCCTTCATCTTGGTTGTCTTCGCTGATCGGTTTGTCTAACAGCTCTTTCACTAACTCTTTAGCTTTGTTTGGTTCGCGGAGTAGAGTCATCCAGTTCTCATTCTGCCGTACCACCTGTCTCACACACTTCAATCGATGTGATACAACATGCGCTTGCTCTTCTTCTACAGTGCCTTTATAGTACAAGAATTCTTGATCTGTGTCACTCAATGACGTCAACCTAGGCACTCGTCCCATCGCTTGGATCAACTCGATCGGACTCCACGTGGGGCCGATGGTAACTTTCCTCTGACGAATAGGCACGTTCGGGATGTCTTCTTCTACTGCAAATCCAGATTCCTTACGCCGACATTTGAACGGAGAGAGTTCATCACAATGATGTAATGACAATCCAACTCCACCTGCTTTGTATGTGAAGATTGCGTAGCGTGATTTACCAGATTGAAACCGATCAATCTCACGCTGTCTATCTTCCTTCGACTGTACTCCCAACCTCCATTCCTTAGGCAAGTCCTCCAACTCTTTCGCTTCAACTTCATCGAGTTGTAAGTCTTCCATACTTATCCCAGATGCCTCTAACGCAGCTAGAGCCTCGGGGCTATTCATCAGTTGCAACTTAGCTTTCTGTTTCGCGTTGAGAGCGGTTTGACCTCCTCCCCATACGATGCTGATATCGTCTCGCGACACACCATATTCTTCTATCAAGAGTTTGACTACCGATATTACAGTCTTCTTATTCTTGACTCCTAGCACAGATGCGTATCCATCCTGTACATTATTGTACATACGTTCAGCAAAGATATCACGCTTACAATACTCAGCTGCTGTGAGGAACATCATCAGTTCAATCATCGCTTGGAACCGTGGGTTATCGGTTACTGATTCTTCTAGTCGAGCTTTCTTGATCAGATATTTCTCCCAAGCATCAGCGTATTCTTTCCTCGCAGCTTCTGATTGGAATGGAATAACTTCCACCCTATTGTGAGCATTGAACTGCCACCTCACACCCTTCACGCGTACTGTATAGGGTTCGATGGCATCCATGAGGCGACCAATCGCCGCTTCATTATATTCATGTGGTGCTGTACCTCCTGCAATGATAGCAGCAAATGTTTGCCAATTAGATGCGTCTAATCTCGTTCCAGATGGAAATCCATATTTCGATATGTCCATCTTAGTTGCTAGACAGAAAGCTTTCGCTTCTGATACTCGGGTGAATGGAGTAGCTGAGATATAGATTTGTAGTGTGTTCGGTACGGAAGAGAACGCACACATGATCTTGTGTTGTGTGCTATCTTCGTTCTTCACAGCTTGACACTCATCCAATGCTATCACTACTGGATTCAACATCGGATGCCACTTCCATTCAGTTACCTCTTCGCCGTTGATAATCTTCTGTTCACTCTTGACCCACATTGCACCAGCGCGGGAGCGTAACTGTTCGATGTTAATCACCTCATTGTCACTCGGGTGCTTGAGGTTGAATTTCTTTTCACCGACCCGTTTTGTCTGTTCGACAACAGTCGATCGTGTAATCGTAAGGTACTGCGATAGACCATAAGATTTACCATTGTGATATCCTGAGTCAATGAGTCGACGTTTGATAGCTGCATCAATGAATGTCTTACCAGTTCCAGTTCCTGCGATGATAAGAAGAGCTGACACTCTGTCGACTGTGATTTTATGCATCGCTTCCGCGATTGCTTTCTTTTGGAACCAGTAGAGGAATGCTTTTTCATTTGGTGATGGTATTAGACCGTAGTTAGATTCTTCTTCGGAACGAGCTTTGTTGGCAACGGTTGTTTCTATAGGTGTCGGCTGTGTGGTTACAACAGTTGTGTCGGTCACACTGGGCGCCTTTGAGGGTGTGATGACCTCTTGGATTATGGCAGTCGGTACTGACGGAGGCTCTGCACGTTTAGCTGCTTGCTCTTTATCTAGGTCAGCGAACAGTTTTTCACACCATTTATCTACATCTTGTTTGGTAATAGCGGTAGTCAGTTCAGGACCTTTGTAGTTATCGTTAATGTACTGTTCATTCCCACCGTGAGTATATACGTACAGTTCTCGCCAAGTAGTAATCTGTTTAAATGAGAACGCCATCTTAATTTTATTGCACAACTTCTGTACAATAAATCGTTGCTGCTTTTCGAACTTTGCTAATTCTTTGTCTGTCATGATTCAAGCCTTTCCTTGTAGTCCTCCATGATTACATTTATCTCTGATAAAGCTGCGGCAAATGGAAGTAATCCTTGTGCCAACAATTCATCCCTAACAGCTAATAATGGCTGCTGCAAGCCGCCTACCCAAAACTTATTGTAGGTAATGCCATCAACTGTGATTGGTTTAATCTTCATAGTTCTTCTTCTTTCTCGATTAGTTTCTCCACCCCAAAAGCTTCCTTCGCAACAAGTGCCGCCGTAGCTGAATCTTTAAACAGTTTATCTGCCAACAATCCAGCTTGCTTGTCTGTCATACCAGTTTGTTTCTTGATCGCTGCTACGATCAAATCTAGATTACGCGACCGTATCATACTCGCGATGCGAGTCTTGTGTTTGTATGATCGTCTAGCATAAGCTAAATCTCGTTCAAGATCATACGAACGTCTGTTCCAGAGTAATGGGCGGTCGAGCAATTCACCGTCGAAATCTTCAAACTTTATCAACGCCCGTCTGTATCCTACGCTCTCCATTACTCCGTTAAGTATCTGAGCTACTAACGGTGTAACATACACGCACTCAAGACCATCTAATTCTGTTCCTAATATAGAGTTTATTAGATCATCTAAAGGTAATGTTACAAGTGTTGTTTCTGGTTTATTCATATAAATAATTTAGGGTAGAGCGGAGATTGTCATTCTCTCCACCCTACCCTAGTTTAGGACCACCGACAAGTGTTGGCTACAGCTTAGACTGCAGTCACAGTTTCCGCAGCGGCTTCTTTGGAACGGCGAGCCTTGCGCTCTTCCCATTCAGCACGGAGAGCGTTGAGGTTGCGATCCATGCGTTCACGTTTCTCCTGAGCCTGTTTAATCAGTTCAGGATTGCCAGACGTCAGACCAGCCGTGAACTCCGTAGCAATGAAGTTCATGTAGTCCTTCTGGCCATCGAGGATAGCTTCCTGCAACTCAGACAGCTTCAGCGCACTGGACTTCAGATCGCTCCAGTACTTGCAGAACTTATCAACGCTGAAAATACCATCTTCACCAGTGGCGTCTTCAACGAAGTCCTGACCGAAGCGCTTGCAGATAACGTTCAGGAAGTTCTTGACGTTCGTCTTACCGATGAACGTGAGGGAGTCGATGAACGCTTTGTCATCGGTGATGGCGACGGAATCAGCATCAGCTTCAACCTGAAACGCTTGATACGGACGCTCAGCCCAAGCACCTTTCTTACCGACGAAGATCTTCAAGACTCCGTTGATGCCGTTACGGCTGATGGTGAGGGCGTGCGCGAGGGGGTGTGTATTATGGTTGCTCATATGTTTGTTTTGTTTGTTGGGGTTTTACTGACTTGTTCTAGTCAAGAGACGATAATTCATCTGTCACTACACAGTCTGTGTAGTAAGTAACTATTTAATTGTTTGTTACACCGGAATGGTCAGAAGAACTGCTCTTGTCTAAATTCACGGGATACACTATAGCACGAATCGTGCCAATGGTATTCATTAAATGGGTGTTACGTTAAAGATAACACTATACCAATCTTTGTTTCGATTGGTGAGAATTTGACGATTGAACGTCATGTATCCGACGGTAAGGAATGGTGGAACGGTAACGATAACTGTTGGTGGTAGGATTAGTCGGGTTGAATGGATGTGATCGTTCTTCATCCTATGTTTGTATTCAGCGAACAAATGTTCAGCGTAACGAATTAGATAGGGTACGTTCAATCGCCATTGTTTGACACAGTCACAGTTTTGATTGGGATACGTGGGACGCTTGATCGCTACTGCTGTACGATATACATCCACAATCTCACGTTCGATGTCTGCTGTTGTGAGGGATTTAACACTCGTTACTAACGATGGGTTAGTTATCCCTACTATCATTGGTGGATTTACTTTTGTCATTTTCCAATTTTGGTAAAGAGTTCAACTATTGCGCGGTACTCGACTTTTTCCGCATCGTTCAGATTGTGTTTTCGGGCGATGGCATCAAATCGTTCATCCCATTCCTTGAATGTGTGTTCTTCGCATCCAATTTTAAGCCGGCCATATTTGCAATTTGTTGCGCCGTGGCCGCGTGAATCCATGAGAAACAGAACGGGTTTAACCCAAGCATCACCATACACACGAGCATTTCCGGATACCTGAGCATTTCCGGATACCTGAGCATCGCCATACACCCAAGCATTTCCGGATACCTGAGCATCGCCATACACCTGAGCGTTGTCGTACACCTGAGAATTTCCGTACACCCAAGCATTTCCGGATACCTGAGCATTTCCGGATAAACGAGCATTTCCGGATACCTGAGCATTTCCGGATACCTGAGAATTTCCGTACACCCAAGCATCATCATACACCTGAGAATTTCCGTACACCTGAGCGTTGTCGTACACCTGAGCATCGCCATACACACGAGCATTTCCGTACACGCTGCCCCAAACGATTGCGTTTTCGATGATGTTTGATTCCTTGTCGATTTTGGCCGACTTGTGAATCCACCCACCGCCAGACGATTGCCGCCAGTCTGATTTAATTTGCGTTCCGATTTTTTCTTGTAGTTCTTTAAAGTTCATTTCTTTTCCTTGTAATTATTGGTTGCCCTCAGCAACGCTTCGCAGAGTTGGAGAGGGGCGGGTTTGATGGACAGTTCGTGGCGAGTGACAAGGCCAGTCGCTACTTGCAGGTTGTAATACCATTCACTGATGGAAATGTTATCATCCTTGAACTGCTTCTGAATCAACGGGATGATGGCGTCGTAGGATGAAGTGTAGCTGGGCAACTGATGTGTAAACCACCATTCAGGCTTCTCATTGGCAGCGCCAAAGCCTAAAGGCCTGGGCGGGTTTGATGGCATGGCATCCCAACCATCCAGCTTGGCGCAGGCGATTTTGATTTGATCTTTAGTCATATTATTTGTCGAACGCCATAATCGGTGTGGTTTTGATGTTTTTGCTGTAAGCGTTCGTGAGAATCGCGAAGTCGTTTGATGACACTGGGATTACGATTTGACCTTTAAAGTCAAGATAGGTAAAGTTGGTCTTGATCATAATCACCCCCATGTTCCGAGTATTTGTGAAACTCATTTCACCTGAAATGTTCGTCCAGAAATTGGTGTTTCTGAATGTGTTTTCAGCAAACCAATTTGTGCTATCCAGCGCACCAGCCACCGCGCTAGACGCGATAAGGGATAGAATTAGGGGTTTCATTGCTGTGCCTCCTGACAGGATTGCGTCCGTAGCAAAAACTCCAACAGTTCATCGGCTGAGAGTTCTATGGTAGTCTGTTTAGTTAAGATTGTGATTGTGCTGTGCTGTGTCTCTTTCGAGACTCCAACAACATCGGAACCATAATCTACGTTGTTCATTACTTTGATTGATGCGTTTAAGATCATTTCTTTCTCCTTCCAGTTTCAGATGATGAACAAGCTGCCCAGTCATCACGTTTAATAATCACCGTTTGACGGAATAGATTCCATCTATCATTGAGTGATAGAGATGGATCATTCCACATAGGAGTATTTCCTTGGATTGGTTTGACATTTGGATAAGTTTTTCAGTTCCAACATTAAATAATGATTTCATATTCGTGGTATAGGAAGCAAAAATCGTGCCAACGGATAGGACGTAAGCACGATATCGATAACGGGATTGTATTGTTTATAGCTCGTGTGTTGTTACCAACGCCGATTCACGTGCAAACCATTCAGTAGCTGGAGAGTCTCCAGTTCCAGTGCGGATTGTGTAACCTTTGCTATTCTCGTTCACAATCTCACCGATAATAGGCGGCTTACCTGCAATTTGCACACAGGCAAGGCGACGTTTGGGAGCGGGTTGATCTGTTATTTCAGTTGGTTTCATATAATATTAGGGGATAAAACGGAGTTCGTTGGGCAGTGTGCTGAACATATAAGTCAACGCTTCAAGTTGCTCATAAACTTGACTTTCAGTCTTTCCTTCCAAAACTCCATCAGGATTGATGTTAATACTGATTAAGTCAGTCAGTGCTCTATACGGCATGACAATCAGTTGTTGCTTACCAGATAAGTTATCACAGAGCATAACTTCCCAGTTGTTTGTTTGTTCGCGATGATGCGATGGTCTTCGAATGTTAGGTCAATATGGAACATAATCTAAACAGCACCATCACACCTTACTGGGGCGCGATAGTACTGGTTAAATTCCACCCAATAGTTCACATTGGGTGGATGTGAAAGGGCGGCTATTTAAAAATAATAGCGTAATCTGTGCAAGCGGAATTTTTGATTGTAAATCCTTTCCATTTGGCTTCAAGTTCGCGATGCCATTGGTTACGTTGTTTGACGTAGGATACATAACCATCCTTTTTGTCGTCTTCTTTAACGGGAGGGAAGAATACTGTTGCGATTTTCATGATAATATAATTTCTACACATCTACATTCATTTGGTTACTTTGTAATAGAGTTTCTCCACATCTTCATGCCATTTTGTATCTTCTGCATATGATGTATTAAGTACCAAAAAGTAGTCACCTTTCATCCCTAGTTTCACCCATTTATCATACGCTCGGTGACAGAGTTTAACACACATAGCACGCGCTACGGGTTCAGTATAGCCGTGTAACTTATGATCTACACTTGACCTGTAATGGCATCCATACGGGTATCGTATGCTATTTTCGTGACGTTTAATTACGTCTGCTAATCTATCATAGTCGATGGATATTGACATAATTGGTTACTATTTGTTCCGAATGTTATACAACGGCATTTGATACGATGGTCTGTTATACACAGTTTCCATCCCCGCTTCTACTACGCATCTCACATGTTTAGCGTCTTTACCGAAGAATTGTTTAGTTGCATTCTTCGCATGTTTACGGGTTGCACATCGCCATTTGGGCGCATTGCGTCTAGCATGAACAATGCCATTTAGACGCATCTTCTCTTCATGCAGTTGTTTAGGTGATGGATTCATACTGGTCCTACACTTGCGCACTAGGCGTGAGCGGTATTGTTAAGTTGTTCACAGTTTGATTCTCTATTACACAGGCTTATCACTGTCGTCATTCGCACGGCGAATAAAGGCTAGATTCAACTGTCAGGTCCATAATATCACGGTACTGTTATCTTACTAAGTTTGGCGACTATATTGGGATGGATGACTAACGTTTAACTAACAACTGACTCAACGGTCACATACCCCGCTATTGCGTGCCAATACTTCTCAAAAGTAAGTTTGCTACCGCTTACGGATTGTCTGTCTGTGTTGCATAGATTCATTGCACAGATACCCTATTTATCATGTCTCTTAATGAGCCTAAATAGTAAGTCTCTACCTTCCACTTGGGATGGATAAGATGTTATCTTGCTAGATAGATAAGAGTTGGGTCTTATTTCGGATGGATAGATATTAGGTGTCAATCTTTCGATTGCGTCACAATAGCGACGATAATATCTATACTCATAATTTGTCAAAGATCACGCGGGAAATAGGAGAGACTCCGCACAAGTTTTATCTCATGCAGAGTCTCGCGTGTTCTATCAGTTTTTCTTGTCCGCTTGTTCGTCCGCTTGTTCAACCTTGGTTGAACCAACGGTCGGTTTTTGTTCGGCAACCCAATCGGCAAGCTTATCAGTAAGCTTGAATTTGGTATTGCCATAACTAACCCCATTAACACCAGCCTCGCCGAAGTAGCAGACAGCTTTCAGTAACAGCAACGGATGGCTAAGGGATACACCCTTTACTTTGGTTGCAGCTTCCTTAACAGTGAGCTTAGAATCCTTCTTGCTCACCTTGCCGAGCGACACCTTCGATAACCCAATCTGACCATTGGACATGATTGCACCGAAATCAGATGCAATCTTACGGGCCAGGCTGTCGGCCAGTCCTTCATCCATGCCGAGGCATGTTTGGAGGCTGTCGAATACTTCCGCCATAAGGGGGCTGTAGCGTCCGTCGCCAAACTTACCGATTGTCACTTTGGGGATGTTGTTAATAGATGCGGTTTGATCGTTGCTCGTGCTCGTGCTCATGTTGTTTGTATCACTGGTGACTATTGGGCGGCCATTATGGCAGTTATCGCCTATATTCACCAGTAAAGTGAATCGCACTAACAACGTTAAACTAGCTGTATCTGTTCGGGAAATGTATCACTACACTACCGAGTAACGTGCCAACTAGCAAACTGATTTCAAAGAACTACCGAATCCTTAGCACCCACCATGCCAACGTCCCAATATGCGTATTTGCCAATGAATAACGATAAAGCTCATTTCCACAATTCCCAACTGTCCCATTCCTTGACACCTACTGTCCCATTATTGGATTCCCCAATGTTTTATCGTTAAATATACGTCCCATAATAGGACACAATCATTTATCACGTGATAATCCAACCTTTCACGCCCATTTATCTCCTGATAATCACATTATCACCTGATAATTAGCCAATCCCGCTTACTAGCCTATAATCTACCATCATAGTCGTATATCATATATCCCCTTATATCTCCCCCAATACACCATCCATGTTATTAGTATATACATATTTATACTATATTAGTTATTATTATTATTAGCTATTATATTATCTAATATAATTTTCAATTTTTGGGGAAAAAGAGATAACGAGGTTATACATATACTAATAAGGGGTCTGTTATATCAATCTGATATACGACTAGCCCGGTCATTATATGTACCATTATATACTCTAATGTATTACCCTTATTCAGCTGGCATAATGATAGGAGCGATTATTAACCATATCTAATGATAGAGCAGCTAATAGTAGCTTCACTTGTTCAGTAGAGCTAATGATAGCCAAGGGATATTAGATTGGCTAATGGAAAACCAGAAGGTCGAAGGCTCATCGCAACTATACCTCTCTCAGAAAATTTACAAAATCAATAAGCGGATGTGCAATATAAACCCTTTATATTTCGCTGCGCGACAGTTGGCACAATTGTTGCTATATCGATATACGACTATGCGAATCCTAACCGCAGATGAATATGAAAGACTGAGGAGCGAGAGGGATATGATAGTGAGGCTGGGAGCGAGGGCGACACCTATGGTGAGACGTAGGTTAGGGGAGATTCGCGAGACACTAAAACAAGCACATAAAATAGACTATGAATCAAGACACAAAACAAGTTAATTCGGTTTGTGCGGCGTATGGGGTGGTAATGGCTGCGTGGAATGGGGTGGTATCGTTTGTGGAGGTTGTATGAGTAATATCATTATTCCATCATCTGCCAAAGGGGGCGCTGTCCCGAACAACGTTCAGAGACGCAAAATTGATAAGGTTAAATTGGCAAATAAATTGAGTATCTATTACGATCGGGCAGATGTTCCGGTAGAGAATACAATGGACAAAGAAGCACTCGATAGGTTACATGCTGCGATTCGATATACTCAAATGTTCAAACAGCAAGAATCGTATGCGAAAATGGATGAAGAAATCACTGATGAAGTGATAAATGGGAACATCAGCAAAATGCGAGAATTAGCCAAGAAGGTTTAATTGAGCGCCCAATAGGATATGACAGCAGAACACAAAGCCATAAAAGTAGCATATGAGAATGAATCTATGCTACCTGATGAGATCGCTTCTGACAGGGGTCTAGAGGTTGCCTCTGTCAAGGCTTGTTTGATGCAGGTGTCAAGTAAATACAGAAAGGATTGTGGACAGGAGCCTGAATCAGAAGATAGGTTGAACTTCTCTAACGATGATCTAGAACGAGTGAATGAAGTTATCATGGCATTAGCATTGTCAGCCGAGAATGAGAAGGTTCGTCTTGCTGCTGCTACGTATGTGCGTGATGATAAGAAGGGCAGGAAAGAGGTGGTGAAAGGGTTCGCTAATCAACAGACAAACATCTTCATGATTAACGAACAAATGAAACGAGTTCGTGAGATGGCTACAACCGTAAAGGGGCAGATAAATGGTTGACACTAACGTAGCATTAACTCCTGAAGAACTTGCGGAACAACTCAATGCTGAGTATGCCGCAGCGGCTCTTCCACAGACTGAACCTTCACCAGTGTTCTGCTCCACTGGTCCAGTTAAAGATGCAGCCTTGTCACCTGCACCTGTGGAAGAATACCGATTAGGAGTAGATGGCGTAGATATCAAAGATCCAGTAGAGTTGCTGTTTCTACTAGATGAAGATCTGTTAGCTGGAAGAGCAAGGTTGCATGATTGGCAAATAAGATTCATGATGGACTTTGCGAATGGATCACACACGAAAGAGAGCCCTTTTCAAGCTGTAGTACAGGCGTGTAACAGTTCCGGCAAGGACAAATATGTCATAGCAGCGTGTGCAGTCTGGGCGGCAATGAGATACGTTGAGTGTGAAATACCTATCACATCATCGTCTGGCCAACAGTTGGATAGTCAAACTGGCGCCCACATAGATCGTCTAACCAATAAAGCCAACGCTATTTTAGGTCCAGTGTGGAAGGTTCAGGATAGGTACTATGAGTTCGGACATAGGGGTAAATATGGTGAACCATTACCATCTTGTATTAAGTTATTTGCTACTGATGAACCTGGAAAGGCGGAAGGTTTTCACCCTGCATCTGCTGGAAGGAAGATGTGCATCTTCACATCAGAGACGAAATCTATTCCTGAACCAATCATCGAAGCATTAGAACGTTGCCATGGATTCACTCACCGAGTAGACTGCTCATCGCCGGGAATACAGTCTGGATATTTCTATAACGTATGTCAAACTGCTGTACCAAGGGATACGTTAAACAACATTAAAGAAACCACATCATCTCAACAAATACTCTATAAAGTAACGTACAAAGACTGCCCCCATATCACCGAGTCTGAGGCAGAACGTATGGCATCTAAACTCCCTGGTGGGAGGAACAACTCTACGTTCCTTTCGTCGATGATGGCAGAGTTCGGTTCGACTGACGAGAAGGTGGTAATACCGTCACAATACGTCTGGAAAGCTGTAAAGAATGAGAGATGGTTTAAGCAACCTTTCAATACAGCAGGATTAGATTTATCTGACGGTGGAGCGGAGACAGTACTGAGCGTGAGGAATGGTAATAAACAGATCGCACAAGAGGCATTTCGTTTCGATAACTCTGAGGATATGGTAGAGTATCTGAGACAGAAATTCAATCAATACGATCTGAACCATCCTGAGGCTCTGATCTACGGAGATGCAACTGGCATAGGCAAACCTACATTAGTACGTCTCAAACGAGAAGGGTGGAGTAATATAAGATTGATTGACTCTCGCTCATCAGCCAGGGATCCGAAAGTCTATTTCAATCGTGCGACAGAACTATTCTTCAATACTCGCTTACTGTTTGAGAAGGGTGAGATCATTGTGATGAATGATAGGTTACTCATAACGCAGTTATGTGGTAGATACTATAAAATCTCAACTAAGAACGTACATCAATTGTTGACGAAGGAAGAGCAGCGTAGTAGAGGGTACCCTTCGCCGGATCGGGCGGATGCTTTCAACCTCTCATTCTGGGGATATAAGTTTCCTGAGGAAGAGAAGTCTGCACCGATACCGTTTGTTATCCCTGAGGATAAAACGAAACCAGAGATTACGCATGATTTTGATATGAGAGAATGGGCGAAGAGATCGTTAATTCCATCTTCCACCCGCCCAGATCCATCTATCGAAACACCAGATATGTCAGACATACATGAGGCTGTGTCAGACTACAACAGAAACCGCCTCTTAACAACTCGTAAATACTGATCATATGTCAAATAATCCTGACTCAAATGTAGCTCCTACAACTGTTGTGGCACTGAAAGGTGACATTACTCGCACTGAGAAAATTGAAACATACAATCCCCGTGAGCGTACATTCATCGCTAAACCTGAAAGTAAGATCTGCCCACATTGCGGACAGTTCATGCCACCGGATATTAAACCCATGAAGAACGCCATGAATGTGTATGTGAACGAGATTGGCGTGTCATTCGTCATGAATGAAACTGATGAGACGCTCAACATTAAAGGCGTACTGTTTGGTCGTGCAGATGGGCGCGATAAGAATGGCAAGCCTACGTCATCGTTCCTTCCTGTGGCCCAGACGGCCCCTGTGCAACCTGTGAAAACATCTAAATAACTACTATTATGCCACCCGAAATCGAATCCCAGTCCGACGGAGACGGAGTAGTTGTGCCTGAGGAGTTTCAGAAACAGACTCATGAGTTGCTGAGTAAGGCTACGACGAAACACCACCTAGCTCACATTCGTGAACGTGTGTATGATCACGAAGATAAAATGAGGAAAGAAGAGATGAGTAAAGGTGAGAAGAAAATGAAAGGTGCGATGAAGAAAGGTAACACTCCTACACCTGAGAACTACTCTACGGAAGCAATGCCCGGCTAAGTGTTAACAACAAACTCCCCGCTTTATGTCACCAGAAGATTCAAATCTCGATTTTATCAACAGCACCGACTACACCAAACTTGCTGATAAGGTACGCACGTTACGTGATGTTTCGTTCGATCTAACAGCTAAAATGTTAGGTGGCCGTAGGTTGCGATACGCAGAAGTTGATGTTGAGATTGAGCGTAAGGCGGGGAGAATTGCACCGGATGAAATGTATGTGCCGATTCATATTATCGATACGAACATTCGTCGTGAGCAAGCGCCGTATATTCAATTCGTGTCGCAGAGCAATCGGGCAGTGATACTGAAAGATAAAGAACAGTTAGAGCTGGACCTGAGTCTCCTGGAGCAAGATCTGACGGCAAAGTTGCGTTACGACGGTTGGCAACTACCAGAGTTCTCTAACATTGACTCCATGCAATCGTTCGGTTATGGAGTGATGGAAGTTGTACGTGACACGAATAACCCTGGAGAATTGGGCTGTGAGATGGTTCAATTTGGTGATTTCGCTTTCATTGCGGATACCAAAGACATTCAGAAAGCTGAGATCATAGCGCGTGCGTACTACTTCACTAAAACTGATTTGGTAGCGTTGACAAAGAAAAAAGATGAGGATGAGAGGTGGGATAAAGAACAGGTTGATAAAGTGTTGGCTGCACAGCCAAATGATGAACAATCACAGATCTACTCTGGTACTACCACAGTTAATCGCTCGCTGTATAAGCTGATGAAGCTTATGTTCCGTGTTGATGGGTATGTGTATGTTGCTTGGGCGGAACCTACACTGTGTTCTGACTGGTTGCGGAAACCTAGGAAGTTGTTCGTAGGACGACGTAGACTTGTTGACGAAGCTAACTCTAAGGCTGCGATCATCAAGAACACTCCTGCACCGTTACTCTCTATAGCCAAGGGTATGATGCCAGGGGTAACGGATGACCATATCGAACAGATCAAGTCTGGCGTACCTGCATCAGATGCAGAGTATGAAACCATGTATCCGTACTTCATTTATCCTTATCTGATTACGGAAAACAACACCATCGCGTGTTTGAAAGGGCGCATCTTTCTTGATCAAGATGTTCAGTCTGGAGCGACAAGTTTGTTGTCATCTACCCTCACACAGGCTCGGAGATCAAGTGGACTATACTTTAGTAAGGATACTACTGATCCTAATGATGACTTCTTGATGCAGAAGAATGTCTATTTCCGCACTGGAGCATTGATTAACGGTAAGATCAAAGAGTTGAAACTAGACGCGCCTGACGCGCAAATGTTCACAGCTATCAATACGTTAATCTCTGCCAATCAACAGGAGACATCACAAGTCAATTATGCTGAGAACAATCGTCAAGGTGATAGTCGGAAGACCGCAGCAGCTATTAAGTTCTCTGCTCAACAGCAGACATTATTGAGTGGTGTTCAGGTAACACTGTTCTCAACTGCAACTAGGGAGAAATACCAGTACATGTGTGACATTATCCGTAGCCGTGTATTGGCTGGATTAATTAAAGTCTCTCCCAATCTCATGCCATTGTACCAGCGTACATGGTATGTCAAACCGGCGGGAGATGTTGATGTGATTGAGAAGCAAACTATGGTACAGACCATGATGCAAGCGTGGCCAGTGATTCAACAGACAGCTGCTGCTCAACCGTTCCTTAGCGACTTACTCATGCTGATGTTTCCGAATAACGCACCGAAGTATATTGCAGCTATGCAGCAGGCACAGCAACAGCAGCAGTCGGCGCAGGCTCAGCAATCGCAACAGATGATGGGCATTGCTAAGGGTGCAGCGGATAAGGTAATTCAGCTGTCGAAACATCCTGAGTTCTTCTCTGAAACTGGTAAGATTCACGCATACCCAGTAATTGAGCAAGGTGCAGCACAACTTGAACAAATGATGAAAGGACAGAAATAATGAACTCAGAAGTAGAATTTACTCCGCACAAGCCACAGTTCGACATCAATCAAGTGTTGACATTACAACACACTGAATGGCTGGGTCATCCAGTAACATCTCAGATGATCTCTCACATGCGAGATCTGAGAGAGAAGTACACTCGTGCACTAGCGGGGTATTCGATCGATTCAACTGTACCGAATGAAATGTTCCGTATGTACAGTTATGGAATCAAAACTATTGATACAATTTTAGCGCTAGTTACGACGACAAGTGAGTTCGTAGCTAAGGCTGAATCAAACAAACCTAAACAACAGTAAATGACATAATATGAGTGAGCCATTTAAACAATCAGGACAAGCAAACAACATCACCCCTCCATTCTCAGAACCAGTTGAGATTCCGGAGAGTGTGAAGAGTCAGACATTTAACTTTGATCCATCGTTAGTTGAGACTAAACGGGATTTAACTGAGGTTAAAGTTGATGGGAAGCCTATTGCTGAGGTACCGACTAAGGTTGAAACTACTGGACCGGAGTCTTCTAAAGCAACGAAGGATGAGTCGAAACCTGTTGATCCTGATAAACCTAAGTCTTCTGAGTCTGCGGTCGATCCAGCGGTGGTGGTTAAATCTGATTCTACACCCGCCCCAGCTACAGCTGCCGAAGGGAAGAAAGATGAGACTGCGAGTAAGAAGATTACGCAAATCTCACCTGTTAAGAAGGATGGTCAGGGCGGAGAGCAGGACGTGTTTGACTATACGAAGTATGCTGCTGATGAGCAAGATATGTTGAAGAATATGTCTAAGAAAGCACGTGAGCGTGTGGTGAAGATGCTTGATGAACGTAAGTCATTGGAGAAGCTGAAAGACGCATCCTACCTCCAACACGAACAGGCATACGTTCTGTCACCGAAATTTCAAGAGTTGCAAACGAAAACTACCAGAGCTAAGGTTGAAGGTCGTATTTGGGAACAAGCATTACTCGATATCCGTGCTGGGAAGAAGTATCGTGAGATCACAGGATTTGATACCAATGGTCGCCCTGTCATGTCTGAGGAACGTATGCCAACTGACCGAGACGAAATTCGATTGCAGGGCAATGTTATGGCTTGTCAACAAGCTGAACAACGTTTTGTTGGTGAGTTGAGTCAATATCAAGTTAATCATTCAAAGCAAATTATACAGGATCTTCAAGCTATCGAGAACGAACAACGCAATAGGTTCGCTTGGGTAGCAGATCAAACTCTACTTGACCATACATTAGATGTTGATGGTGTGGGTGAGAAGAAGGTTAGGGAAGTCGTTCAAGATTTCAAATCTCTCTTCCCTGATTACCTCGCCAATACCCCCGGCGTTAACGTTGCAGCTAACCTATTTGTAGCTCTGCAAATCCAAAGTGCACAGTTGCGCCAGCTGCAAACACAGAGTAAAGTGGCGACAGTTAAGAAGAGCGAAGAGCGCCTAGTTGAACCTTCGTCTGATCGGTCTGGGGCCACAGATGGAGCAGCTAAACGTAAGGGTATTCCATCTACCTTTTCTATAGAAGGTATTCCCACTCGTTAACGTTAACTGACACTTGGCATGAACCTTGCTATCAAGTACTCGCCTCAAATAAGTCATAAGGGCATATGGCAACCTGCCTCTAATGTTAGTTGTAAGGGCATACAACAACGTGTTTGAGTGTTTAACGGTTTTAAACACCCCTTAATCTGAGAGTAAGTTACCTCTCTATTAGCACAATAAACTCCTATGCCGTCATTCTACAATCTACCTGGGCAGTTTAGTAATGCGATTATCGAACCAGTAAATCGCTTTGCCCAGCTTCCGTTCTATCTGGTTCATAACGAAATCGAACAATACGCTGTTTGGAATGAATTCACTCAGCTGTATGGCACTCTCCCGTGGCAAGAAAACATGGGTACCACGATGGAAGCTGTGACTCCGCAGCGTTCTCCCGTTGGTCGCTCATTCTTCTTCCCTAATCCTGTTACGGCTGCTCCTAACAAGGACATCTATCAGATTAGCGAATCTAACGAAACCGCCGTTCTGTACCGTCACAAGTATGGATCGTATGTGTTTAACTTCCTCCCTTCGTTCCAAGCGTTCTGGGACAAGTACATTAAGTTCAACAGTGATGACATCATCAAACAGATCTCGATCAGTGATAACCAATTCATTGAGACTCAGATGTGGTTTGGTTGCCAGTATGTGTATCTCTGCGGTACCGGACTTGTTGGTGGTGCTCCTACCGCTCAGGGCAACACGGCGTTGAATGCTGCGAATTCCAAAACTTCTGCTTGGTTGGTTGGGGTTACTCAGGGTACTGGTGGTAACACTGGTGCTATTCAGAACCTCCGTTTGCGTGATGTTTATCGCGCGTTGATGAACTTGCAGGATGACCTTGGCGCTCCTCAGTTTACTGGTGCGAAGAACATGCCCAAGGATAACGAAGGTTTGAAAGGTCGTTATGCTCTCTTCTGCTCGTCGGAAGATTGGTATAACTTCACGTTCGATCCCGATGTCTTGAACAAGCTCCAAGGCCTTGCTCCTTGCGATTTGAACCTTGTGTTTGAGGACTTCAAGGGATCTCTGTTCGGTCAGGTGACCTGCAAAATCAAGAAGTATCCTATCCGTTACAACACTACCAATATTGTTGACGGCGCTGGTAACGTTCTCTGGGCTGCCGGTGCTCCGATCGATCCTGAAATCTTCGATCCTACGGATAACAAGTGGAAACCGAATCCGTATTACACGTCACTCATCTCCGCTCCGTACACCATTGCTTGGTTGCTTGGTGACAACTTCTGCAAAACTCTCAAGGTTGGCCCTCCCCCGAAAGAGTTTGCGACGAAGAATATGTCTGCGGAGAAATTCTATTCTCTCCGTTGGAATGGTGAAGTTCGCTTGACTGATCAGTTGATCATCGTCAACGCTGACGGCTCTCTGGAATTGAATGATTTCGGTGAGAACTTGCAACTCAAGGCCTCGCTCATGCACGGTTTGATCTTCACTGAACGCCGTTTCGCGTTCCCGTTGATCATCGCTCGTGCTCGTCCGAGCGTTCAACAGGCTTAATCAAATAATCATTAACATTTAACCAATAAATTAAACTAATGAAAAAGTCACTCATCTCCCTGTTTGTCGGTGCTGCTAGCATGGTCTCGGCCTTTGCTGGTAATACCGTTACACTCGCTGTTCAACCTGGAACGTTCACTAACTTGCTCACTGGATTTCCTGGTTCAGTGTATGTGCAACAGATCACGGCTCAAGCTCCTGGCACGAACGTTTCGTTCCAGTTGATTGATACTCCGACCAACAGCCTCGGCTTCACCAATGCCTCGTACACGTATATCACTCGGTATGCTACGAACTTGCCTGTTCTCTGGACGAACTATTATGGTGTCGCTCAGGGTTTCACCAACATTGCATTGTTCACCATCACTAATACTCAAGCTGCTACGACGAGTTTCTATCCGATTCGTTTCTCTAGCTCTGTTGCGTCTAACTCCACTGTTCAGTTTGGTAATCAGTCGTCTGCTGGTTACTACTTCGACAATGGTGTGTTTGCTACCAACACCAGTTCTGGTATCGTGACGCTGACTATTCAGTATCGTTAATTCAACCGGTAGTGTATAGGTCCAATTCCTATACACTACCACTTCCTTTCACCACTAATATGATCAGAACAATCAATGCAGTAGATAAGTCGGTGACATGCATTCCGACCAATCCTGTTAAGCTTTCTGCCAATACTCAGCTTGGCACACCCATTCTTCCTGCTGTTCGTGGTGATCCTCTTGAATACGCTGGTAGGTATGTGCAGAATAATGATCCTGTGAATGTTGTGTACTATGCTATTGGTCATCAATGCGACACAACCAACTATAACGGTATTCTCGCTCCATATCAACAATTTGATGCATCCAACTTTGGCGATGCTGTTTGGGTGTATTCTACGTCTAATGTAACTGTTAGTACAACCATCTTGGCACGGAAAGATTTGTCCACCTTTCCTGGGTTCTTCAACACTCAAGTGTCATGAAAAACTTACTCACTTACTTACTGTTAATTTCGCCTCTTTCCATCTTTGCAGGAAATGGAATTGGCGCGGGAGGTACTATCAGTGGTGGAACAGGGACTGGTGGTGGAGGTGGTGGTCCAATCACACCTTGGACTTCTGACATCAATGGTGCCGGGTTTAGTTTGACTAATGCCAACACTGTTACGTCTTCTAACTTTGTTGGTAATGGTGCAAATATCACCAACCTGATTAATGTGCCTACGCTGTGGGCTGGTGATCCGACAAACGGAATTTATCCGTCAACCACTGGGCCGCTTCCTGTGAATGCGAATTTTCAATCACTCACCGTGAGCACGCTGAATCTGGTGAACCCGATTCCCCTTACAAACACCGCCTCCACGGGATCAGCCGGAACGGTGCTGATGGCAAACGGAGCAAACGGTTGGATGTTTGGAACGGTGTCAAACAGCATCCTGCCGTGGACGATTATGGCCTCAACCAACGCCAACGGGTATATTTCTTTGGCCTATTCAAACCCGATTGATGGCAGCTTTTTAATTTATGGTTCGGACCCAACGGCGGTTGGCAATGCGGGCCTTTTAAATTTGTACACGGCTTTTGGTCAGGGGAATGGACAGGGAAATGTTCCGTTATACCCGGCGGCCCTTGGTGGATCAACGGCTTTTAGTGGAATGTCGGCTCTTGGTATTTGTTCTTTTGCCGCTGGTGGTTACAAAAACGGGGCACTGTATAATTATGACTGTTCCTTTAATAATTCAGTTGTTAATGGCATCGTTGGAAAAACCAACACCTTAAAATTTACCACCAGTGACGTTCCGTTTAATAATGCCACCCTAACATGGAACACCAACGGTTATTATACCAACACCACTTCAAAACTGAGTCTAACAAATAACGGCTATGTGTGGTATGCCCTGTTTGGAACTACGAACGTCTATAAGACCGTAACCAACAACAACAACCAAGTCTCGACACTGTTTACCGACCCGTATGGCATAATGCAAATTGGCGGAAGTTCTCAAACGTCGTCAAATTCATGGGTTCCGACAGGAATATCCGGATTCACAAATTACCCGACGGTTATCGGGGGAGTCTCCGCAAGTTCTTCTGGAAGCGTTGGTTTTTGTGGATCAAGAATTTTTGGGCCTAGTAATGTTGGCTTTAATGCGGGTTTAACAGGCGTTTACAAGGGGATATTTGGGGCTGGCAATTTTGTTTCTGGTTACGTCAACGTATATGGGGATTACAACATTGCGTTTGCAAAGCCACAGAGCGGAGTCAACTCATCCATCAATGGCACCAATTGTTTAATTATCGCTCCCGGCGGACAAGGTGTGTGCAACGCAAATGCCGCCGGGATTATTGACATGAGCGGAAATACTGGTGCCCACATCACTAACACCGTTAATAATTCCATAATTATCAATTGTTTAAACGGGGTGACACTTCAAAATTTTCTGACCATAACCCCGTTGGCGTCTGGACCGGCTTGGGCGGCAACACAGCAAACCAACAGCACGTTTATTTGGGCCTCCAACAGTCTGCCGGCCACCTATTACAAGAGCTATTTTGACGTGAACAGCAACCGGCAAGATACCTTTTTATTCTAATGAAATCAGTCATTGCCACAGCCTTTTTTTTGGTGTGCTTGACGGCAAACGCTTTCAGCCTTGTTGGACTTGGCGTCGCCACTAATAGGCCGTCTGTTGCAACCACGGTAAATGTCGGCGAGGCAAATATACCGTCGACACTGCTGAACAATATTGCCGCCAACATGACTTCGCTTTTGTCGAACACAAACCAGACAAACTATTACAATTATCTAGATTTCGGCTTGGGAACAAATAAGCAAGTTTGGACGTGGCCGGTGAATCTTTCGTGCGTTGGAATTGCTACCAATAACGGGCCCAACGATCAATGCACATTGCTGTCATCGAACCTTATTATTTCAGCACAGCACATTTGGAGTGCATTTGCACCGTCCAACAGCCAATTCATCAGCTTCAAGGATACAAACGGAACGCCTTATTATGCGTATGTTACCAATGCCGTATATCCCTATGGTGATTTTTGCCTATTGCAAATCAGTAATGCTGCTCCCAACACGTTTGTTTTTCCGTCCGTGCTGCCGGCCAATTACACCAACTTTTACACCCCGAAAACGTTTTCCGGTATCTGGCCACACAGAAATTCAAATCATCTTGTAAGTGTCACATTCACCGTGAACGCCCCCGGTGCAGAAGCCTTCATGGCTGGTACTCAGGTTGCACCGTTTGGTTTTGATGGTGGTGCATCCTCTGGGGATTCATCGTCTCCCTGCTTTACTGTGGTCAATGGTAATCCGGTGATCCTAGGGTGTCTGCATACTGCTCCGGGGAATCTGCCATTCATATCCGATCCGGTGATTCAGGCCGCATGGTTTGCCACAGGTTTAACAAACGGGGTTAATTTTCTGAATCTAAATAACTACCTGCAACTATATTAAAACAT
>Ga0007854_10000150_pt1 | contig 50091 bp, 40 predicted proteins | sample CryBogCBH12Aug08_FD_60382 | JGI IMG/M metagenome (GOLD analysis project Ga0007854, IMG submission 60382) | Freshwater microbial communities from Crystal Bog, Wisconsin, USA - CBH12Aug08 | ecosystem: Environmental > Aquatic > Freshwater > Lake | place: Crystal Bog, Wisconsin, USA | collected... | reverse complement strand
CTCCACTTGCAACAATAATGTTTCTCCATCCACTAGACCCCACAAGTGCAGAAATAAAAACGGATATGGCGTGCGTTTATCAGCGTCGTGGTACATGTGCCTTCTGCAGTGAAAGCTAATGATAAACCGACTCCGATCGACGGTTGAGTTTGCCGCACAATTACCGCGGTATAATGAAATTATTCGAGTGCTGTTTAAATATGGATTTGCAGATCTCCTAAAACTGGTTGCACTCCAGCGTGTGATGGGGATTAAAAATGCCGAGTTGCAGACACACGAATCTGGTTTGCTATCAAAGCCACCAGAAGAACGACTAAGATTAGCATTGGAGGAGCTTGGACCTACTTTTATTAAATTCGGGCAGATCATGAGTTCGCGACGTGATCTTGTGAATAGCGAATATTACACCGAACTCTGTAAGCTTCAGGATAGCGTCCCAACTTTTTCAGGAAAGGTAGCTAAGAAGATATTTTCCGAACAAATTGGAGTGAGTGTGGACGCGGCCTTTTCTGAGTTTGATGAAATGCCTTTAGCCGGTGCATCCATAGCCCAGGTGCATCGTGCGACCACGAAGGAGGGGGCTGTTGTCGCAGTCAAGGTGCAGCGCCCCGAAATTCAACCAGTCATTGAGCACGATCTCTCCATTATTCTCGATTTCGCGAAGTTCGTGGAAAAGCATGTGCCTGAACTTGCCTCCTTGAATCCGGTGGCAGTTGTGCAGGAGTTCTCCGACACCCTGACCGAGGAACTTGACTTCACGAATGAGGCGGGCAACGCGGAGCGTTTTGCGCAGGAATTTGAGGGAGTGGATGAGATTAAGGTTCCCGTGGTGCTACGTGAGTTCAGCAGCAAGAAAGTCCTGACCATGGAATTCATTTCTGGTTATCCCGTGAATCAGGTCAAAGTTCTTAAAAAGCACCGGATCGACCCTGTAATTCTCTCGGAAAGCATCTCGGATCTTATTTACAAACAGATTTTTGTTCACGGCTTTTTCCATGCCGATCCTCATCCTGGAAACATGACCGTGCTTGAGGGAGATGTTAGTGGTGGAGGAGTGCTAGGGCTCTACGATTTTGGGATGATGGGTGAGTTTTCGCTTTCCTTCAGATCGAATGTGGCGCATCTCATCGCAGGTCTTGCGGAGAAGGATAGTCGGCAAGTAATGAGTGCACTCATCGACATGTCCGAGGATGGAACTTTAGTTGACTCTGATAAAATGCTTCGTGATGTCGAGGAATTCAGCAACAAACATCTCACTAAACCACTCGCACAAATAAACCTCGCAGAAGTACTCAACAATCTTCTTGAGCTGCTTAGAAACCAACGGCTCCGGATGAAGGGAAATTTTTATCTAGGGGTCAAGGCGCTCTCACAAGTTGAGGCCATCGGTCGGGATCTCAACCCGGAACTGAATTTCGTCCTGCTCGGTAAGCCATATGCTGAAAAACTTATTGCTAGCAAATATCAACCCGAGCATCTAGTTGCGCTGTTAAAAAAACTGTCTGCCGCCTCGATTGATTTCTTGGAAGTGTTTCCCACTGACTTTCTCCTACTGTGGAATCGCCTCCGCAGAGGACAAATTGACATTCCCTTGCAGCACAAGATTGATCCAGAGGGATTTGAGCCCCTCCGAATCACCCTTGACTCAATAGCAAATCGCCTAGCAAACGCAATCCTCTCTGCCTCGGTGCTGGTCTGTTCCTCAATACTGATTCTTTCAGGGGTGCCGCCAAAAGCATGGAATATTCCATTGATAGGGCTCCTTGGGCTCTTCTTCGGAGGCTACATGTGTCTGCGCCTCATGCTTTCGATATGGAAACACGGAGGCCTGTGAAGACTCCATCCCTTTGAAATTCTGCCGTTTGCGCTGGGAGCGCTATTTCTAGATTTTCTTAATGAGATTCTGTAGCGCCAAGGTTCCTTCCTCGATAGCCATTAAGAGAGTTGTGGAAGCCTTGCCAAGGAGTTCATGGGATTTGCTTTTTGCTTCGCTATTGGACTTCGCCATCGTCCCGGATCCCTTCCGAATGCCGGCGCGAATCTGAGACGCTGCTTCATCCACAAATATCAACGCCTGCTTGGTCAGCTTGTGCTCGCGACCTGCAAAATCGTTCATGGCCTTATTGCTAACTTTAGCGGGAAGAATTTTTTTCTTTGGAAGTGTTGTTGAGTTGCTAACTCTTTTAGAAGGTCGTTTAGCAGGGATTATCACAGTGCGTTTTTTCATAACACCAAATTAGTGAGGGTTAGGATTTGGTGATATGGGGTCTAATGCTACCCGCACTTAGGTTGATTGATCTGAGGAAGATTTTATCTAATGGACCATCCGGCTGCACGCAACGCTGAGTAGATTGAGGATATAGAATTAAATTGACACCCTGCTTTCAGGATATTCCTCAACTAATCTTCGTGCTTCTTGAATGTTCAGAAAGTCGCCATCTGGGGTTTTCACCCCATGGAAGAAAGAAATCCCAGGTGTAGTCTGATAACTCGCACAATGAGTAATAATTCTCCTGCTTCCTGCATTCTGAAGATAGACCAGAAAATTTTCTGTGACCGCCTTCAAGTCGATCATTGCAGACACAACCTTATACCATTTATGAAAGTCTCACATATCCTAAGCATCACAGCTCTTTTGTTCACCAGCACCCTCCACGCTGAAAAGAACTCTACAGCTGATCCCAACGCACTGTCGCTGCTCAAGCGCATGAGCTCGGTCCTAGGGAATGCGAAGTCGTTCAGCTTTCAGTCCAATAGCATTCATGAAGTACCAGTCCTAAGCGGCCAATTTATCACGCTTTTTTCTGTCGGAGAGGTAGCTCTCAAGCGACCGGATAAGCTCCGCGCCAGACTTGGAGGCGATGCTCCACCTTTTGACTTTTACTACGACGGGACCAATGTTTCGGCCTTCGCTCCACAAAAAAAGGTATTCTCCACGTCGAAGGCTCCGGCGACCATCGACGAGATGCTTTCGGGGCTTCAGCATGAAACAGGAATTCGGTTTCCGTCCTCTCCTCTGCTCTTCATCGATCCGTATTCAGTCCTAACTAGAAGACTTTTGAGTGCCGTTGTGGTCGGTCCAACTAAAGTGAACGGAATCGAATGCGATCACCTTGCTTTTCGCGCTCCAGGTGTGAATTGGGAAATTTGGATCGCTGCAGACCCGACCGCCCTCCCGCTTCGCCTTGCCGTTACCTTCACTGACAGACCTAACTTCCCGCGTACGGTCATAGAATTCTCTCGATGGAATCTTCGTCGGCATCTCTCCAATTCATCCTTCGTCTTTCATAAGCCTAGTGGTGTCGAAGAAATTCCATTTGCAGCCGTGCTCCATTCCGCAGATCGCTGATCAAACACATAGAACACTTCATGAAATCCCATCTTCTTCTCCTCGCATTAGCAACCTTCAGCTCACTGCTCTCCGTTTCACTCACGGGATGTGCAGGAGGCTATTATTCCCCATCAGTCTACTACGCCCCAGCACCATCGATTGTTCCTGTAATCGGTTGGGGTGGGATTGGCTTCTATGGGGGCTCCTATGGGAACAATGGCGGCTACTACCGGGGCAACTCCTCCTGGGGAGGCAATTCCGGATACTGGCGTCACTAATTATTGGAAAGCCTTTTAATCAGAGGCTTTCTGGATGACTTAAAACTCGGTAAATAAATTATCACTCTAGAAATAAAAGGGGACTAGAGCATCACTAAGGAAAACTGAATCAATATTGGGCTAATCTCACCGCCAGAACAGAAAGTGATATTGGCCTCTATCTAATAAAATCTCATTTTTGGAAGGGTTATTCCCCATATGAGAAATCGCATGGAAGCTCCAGACTTCGCTTCTGAGCAATCGAAACAATCCTAATCTTTGACGATGAGCAACACAACAGCTTCGAGGCCTAAATCAGAGCTTCTAACGGCAGTGCCCCATATAATGAAAGCCCTTGTGTATCAAGGTCCAGGCAAGAAAGCTTTAGAGAACTGTCCGATGCCAATCATCACGGCGCCCACGGACGCCATCGTCAAGATCATCAAGACGACAATTTGTGGTACCGACCTCCACATCCTCAAGGGAGACGTCCCGACCTGTCAGCCTGGCCGAATCCTTGGCCACGAAGGCGTTGGCATCGTCGAGGAGGTCGGAACAGCGGTGACGGCATTTAAGGCGGGAGACCATGTCCTGATCTCCTGCGTCAGTGCCTGCGGCAAATGTGAATATTGCCGACGCCAGATGTACTCTCACTGCACTACCGGGGGTTGGATCCTAGGAAACTCGATCGACGGGACCCAAGCCGAGTTCGTCCGCACTCCCTATGCAGACAGCAGCCTCTATCCGATCCCCGATGGTGCCGACGAAGAGGCACTGGTGATGCTCAGCGATATTTTGCCAACTGGTTTTGAATGCGGCGTGCTCAACGGCAAGGTTACACCCGGAAACACCGTGGCGATCGTTGGCGCAGGTCCTGTCGGGCTTGCGGCATTACTCACCGCGCAGTTTTATTCTCCAGCAGAGATCATCATGATTGATCTTGATGACAGCCGCCTTGAGGTAGCAAAGCGTTTCGGCGCCACGGCCACAGTTAACAGTACCGATGGCAAGGCCTTCGATACGGTCATGAAAATGACCAATCAGCGCGGCGTCGATACTGCCATTGAGGCGGTGGGGATTCCGGTCACGTTTGAATTATGTCAACAAATTGTAGCGGCAGGGGGAGTCATCGCGAATATCGGCGTGCATGGCAAGAAGGTTGATCTCCATCTGGAGCAACTGTGGGATCGCAACATTTCCATCACTACACGGCTCGTCGATACAGCAACCATTCCTCTCCTGTTCAAAACAGTTGGCGCTCACAAGATTGATCCTGCGCGCCTAATCACGCACCACTTCAAACTGGATAATATTCTTGATGCCTACGAGACCTTCGGCAGCGCTTCCAAGACTAAAGCGCTCAAGGTGATCATTGATGCGTAGTGGCAAGCTTGCGGGCGATTGAGTGGCATGGCGGAGGGGGTGGGATTCGAACCCACGGAGGCTTTAGACCTCTCCGGTTTTCAAGACCGGTGCAATAAACCGCTCTACCACCCCTCCACTTGCTGACACATCACACTAGACAACTTTCGTGTTGCAAGTCGAGACTGGCCCCTTCACAGCAGAAATTCTGGCAACCCAAGGACCTATCTCGACAAATCCCCTTGGGTGAGAATCTGGAACCCTTCGCCTTGAAGAACCGTCGAGGCGCATTCGTTGTCGTCCACATGAAGGACGAGGAGGGCCTTGTCACGTGGGCGAACAAGCAAGGGATAACTAAAGAGAAGATTCACCTCTGCCATCAAGAGACATCCGAGCACGTGTCCGAGATCGGCAGCGCCTTCGGCAAGTTCCACGACAAGCACCGAAGTTAGACTGAAGGCAATATCGTGATCACGGAGGAGTTTGGAAACAAGTGTCGGATCACTCACAATCATGCGAGCAATGGAAGACTCCGCCGAGTCAACGATGCAGAATGCCAGAACCACCACACCATGTTGCTCAAGGAATTTTACTACCTCAAGGAGGGCTCCAGCCCTGTTATCCAAAAAGATGGAGAAATGTCTTACTGGGGCTCCTGCTAGGGCTTCCTTGGTAGCGGGTTGCGTCATGGTCCGTATTTATTTGTACGCGTAGACTAGACAGCAGTCCACGCCACCAGACCTTGGGGATTCAAGAAGTTCCACTCCGACATAATACTTCCCGCTCCGTTCGGGAGCAACTCCGGCGGCGGCGCTGTCTCCAGAACGTTCCCCCCCGTCCTTCCATTGCTCCCCCTTTTGTGGAGTCCCTATTGAATCATAAACTGTGACTCGCAATCTGGAAACTGGATCGACGGATGAAGCCACGAACCAGTAGCTGTTCCCGGCAAACAGGGTGACTTCCAGGAAAACCGGCTTACCCGGAGAAAGGGATATGGGCCATTCTCCGTCGCGGATCCGGAATCCATCGTTCACAAATGCACCGGCTGTTTGAAGTGCAATACGCCGAGCTTCCGTTGGCACGGGGCCGGACGGATTGGGGTGGTCAGCCGCCTGCTTGGGGGGAAGCAGCTGATTAGTATCTGCTGCCCCCACCAGCATCGGGGAGAGAATCATAGCCAACAGCAGCAAGGAACCGTTTGTTGTCATGGCTTGGAAACGGGGGTTGAGGCTGATGCCGGAGGTTTTTCCTTAGAGGCCTCAGGGGTTATCGCTGGTGTCGGAGAGGATTGGGATCCGGCGGATGCCATGATGGATTGGACAATTCCGGCTGCTTTCTCGTGTATCCTCCTCAGGTTTTCACGTTCCTGATCCTTGGAAAGTCCCGTGGTCTCCAGAAGCGTGGCGACCTCTTCCAACACCTGTCCAACGCCAGAAACCAGATGGGAGCCTTTCAGGCGATCAGGCAGCAGTTCAAGTTGGGAGTAGAGCCTGCGAGCCAGTTCTGGTTGTTTCAAGGGGGACGCTCCCCGCACGTCCTCACTCCCAAGGACAACCCCTGTCGCCACCTCCAGACCCCGCAGCCACGCGGCTGAAGAAGTCAGCGTTACCAAATCCCTGTCCTTTTGCCCGACCATGGTGCTCTTGACTTCATTCTCGGTTGCTTCCAACTCGTCAGCCAAGGCATCCCAATCGTTATTGTCTGCAAATTCGATCAGGCTGTTTCCTCGTCCCATGAGGCTCTGACTGACTCCGAGTGACTTGGCGACGTTCATAATCTCCCTGCCAACGTTTTTCACCTGTTGCCCCTCTTTGGCCTCAACGGCAATATATCCATCTGCGGCAAGAACCCCAACAGCAAGGGCAAGTTGCGCCCGTTCGGTTGTAACGGGTGCTGTAGCCGTGGTGACAAGGGTCGCCCAGTTTGGACGGCAAGATCTGTTCAGGGCTGAAAAGACCTCTCCAGGAGAGGGTACACTCAGGGCATCCAAAAAAACGGCACTCTCCTTTTGGGCTGCCGTCATCGTTACCGGAGCGCCGTGTACACAAACAGCCATGAATGCCAGAATGGCTAAATATCTACCTTTGAGCATGGTCTTTAGCTACACAATGCGGCTACCTGTTGCCAGTAACGATCACACCTTCCATTTAACGATACAAAACCGGGAGGCGGAAGTAAAAATCCTCGGAGCTTGACTCCGGAAGATTGCTAACGGATTTTTCCTGTGGTGTCTGCACTTCTGTTCGTCCCCCTTTTATTGGCCGTAGCTCCGCTGCAATCATTCGACCCCATCCAGGTTCCGGATGATCCCCTGCGGTCATTACACCGAGTGCATCCGCGCATTATGGCAACGGCTGCTGACTTTGCCCGGCTCAAGGAAACAATCAGAACCGATCCGCTGGCAGGCCGCATGCAGACTGCGATATTGCGTCAGGCGGACTCCATGCTGAAGAAGCCTATGCCTCAGCATGTCCTTCCGGACGGCAAACGCCTTCTTGCAACTTCCCGTGATGTGAAAGATCGCATGCAGACCCTCGGCCTTGCTTGGCAACTCACGGGCAACTCTAAATATCCCGAACAAGCATGGAAGGTTATGGAGGCAGCCGGTAACTTTCCCGATTGGAATCCCCCGCACTTCCTAGACACCGCCGAGATGACGCGCGCTTTTGCCGTGGGGCTCGACTGGATGTATGAGGCATGGACCCCGGCGCAGCGCGAACAGATCTGCCAATGGATCATCAAGCAGGGCATTGAGCCCGGTATGGCGGCCTATACGGATCGAAGGAATCACAATTATACTATGGTGCGCGTCACGCACAACTGGAACCAAGTCTGTAACGGCGGCATCGGAACAGGAGCTCTTGCCATTGCGGATCTGCATCCGGACGAGGCGCGCGAACCGTTGCGGCATGCCTTGGAATGCATTCAACCCTCCCTTGCATGCTATGCCCCCGATGGGGGTTGGAACGAAGGCTACGGTTATTACACTTTTGCCATGGAATACGCTACTGGCTTTCTGTCCTCATTGGAGGCTTCTTTGGGAACCGACTTCGGACTCTCAAAAATTCCTGGGTTTTCCCTTACGCCGGACTTCCCTACCTACATCGAGGGTCCGTGCGGTAGTTTCTTTGGTTATGCAGATTGCGGAGAGGGTGAGAAAAAAAGTTCTACCATCCCCTATGCGGGCTGGGTTGCCACACGGGTCGGCAACACGGCCCGCTGATAGCCAGCGCAAAAAAGCGGGGGAGCGTCCCAGTGCGCTGGGGCTGCTCTGGTTGCCGCCATTGGCGGAGGGCACCCGGACAACAAATCTCGCAAGATCCAAGGAGTTCACGATGGTTGGCTGCTGTTCCCTTCGTACGAAATGGGGTGATTCTGATGCCGGATTCGTGGCCTTAAAGGCTGGGGATAACAAGGCCAACCACAGCCATCTCGACATCGGAACATTTATGTACGATGTCGGAGGCCAGCATTGGGCCGTCGACCTTGGTGCGGACAACTACAATCTTCCCGATTACTTTGGGTCGAAGCGTTGGGACTACTACCGACTGCGTGCGGAGGGAAACAACACCATTGTGGTGGACCCAGGCAAGGGGCCTGACCAATCGCCAAAAGCGGATTGCCCGCTAACACTGTGCGCCGACCGGGGCAATGCCTGCGTGGCAGTTGGAGACCTTTCAGCAGCCTACCCCTCTCTCTCCTCGGAAAAACGCGGAGTCAGATTGGCGAACGACGGTTCTCTCCGGATTCAAGACGAATTGGATTCTGGAATTAAGGAGGTTAACGTGCTCTGGTTTATGCACACGCCAGCGACGATCGCAATCGCGTCGGACGGTCGGTCAGCGACTCTATCCCAGAACGGGAAGACCCTACGGGCCGAACTAATCTCCCCCGCGGATGCCCGATTTGAAAGCATGGCAGCTGCCCCATTGCCGACGAGCCCAAATCCCCCAAATCAACTGGAGAACCACGGCATCACCAAGCTGGTGGCAAGATCGGTCTGCAAGAACAAGGAAACGCTCATTATAGATTTTAGTCCCAACGGGGTATTGCCAAGCCATACTCCCGTTACACCGCTGTCCAGTTGGTAACTCCCCCAAGAGGAGAGATCCACTACGGGGTAAAATGACTCCCTACTTCAGCGTTTTGCCTACCTTTTGACTCCTCTGCATGTCATCGAGAACAAACAACACACCGATCGCATTTCAGAGCAATCTCCCGATTGAAGAACTACGATCAGGGATTGTCGCGTCGCTCAGGAACGGAAACCGCCTGATCGTGGAGGCTCCCACAGGATCTGGAAAATCGACACAGATCCCACAGATGCTCCTTGATGCGGGTCTTCTCGGATCAGGACGGGCCGTGATTCTTCAGCCCAGACGCCTCGCAGCCCGGATGCTCGCAGCCCGTGTGGCTCACGAAAGAGGCGTTCGAGTTGGGGATGAAGTGGGTTACCGAATCCGTCTCGACGATGCCTCCAGCTCCAAAACACGACTCCTCTTTGTAACCGAGGGAATCCTTGTCCGCCAGATGCTGGGGGATCCGGATCTAGGCGGCGTCAGCGCTCTCCTCTTTGACGAATTCCACGAACGTCACCTTTACAGTGACATCTCCCTTGCGCAGGCACTTGCTCTCCAGAACAGCAGACGCCCGGATCTTAAGATCATCGTCATGTCAGCAACCCTCGATACTCCTGCACTTGCGGAGTATCTGCAACCCTGTGACGTGCTCCGGTCTGATGGTCGCACTCATCCAGTTGAAGTAGAGTATCTGACACGCGATCCTGGAGACGAAAAGCCATGGGATCTGGCAGCCGAGGCTGCGCAGGACATGCTCCGTAAAACCACTGGCAACCTTTTGGTCTTCATGCCGGGAGCCTACGAGATAGCACGAACGATTTCCACGCTACGGGTGCGGCTTCCCGCCGGCATTACAGCCCTTCCCCTCCATGGAGAGCTGCCCCCAGCAGAACAGGACGCAGCCGTCTCTTCCGGCGGTGGACGCAAGGTTATAGTCGCGACAAATGTCGCGGAGACCTCGTTGACAATAGATGGTGTCACCGGTGTGATCGACAGCGGCTTGGCCCGCATTGCAAGCTTCGACCCCCGCAGGGGCATCAACACTCTTCTGATAGAAAAGATCAGCCGCGCTTCCGCCGACCAGCGCACGGGCAGGGCTGGCCGCACCGCACCGGGCATCTGTCTTCGTCTCTGGACGGAAAGGGAGCATGCCAGAAAGATCCAACGCGAGGCACCGGAGATCCACCGCGTCGATCTGAGCGAAGTGCTACTCACTCTCAAGGCGGCCGGATTCATTTCCATGGAGTCGATCCGATGGCTTGATGCTCCGCAGGCCAACGCCATTCTCCGTGCAGAAACCCTGCTGCACGATCTTGGCGCTCTGGATCATATCGGGACAATCACTGCTCTTGGTCGACGGATGCTGGCTTTTCCGACCCATCCACGCTACGCACGCATGCTGCTGGCAGCGCAGGAACTCGGATGTGTCCGTGCCGCGGCACTCATGGCGGCACTCACACAGTCACGCCCATTGCTTCTCCGCACTGATCGTCGGATTGAGGAGGAACGGCGAGATCTCTTTGGGGGAGGCACCTCCGATTTCCTTGTCATGGCACGGGCCTTCCGCTGGGCCGAAAAGAACGATTTTCGCGCCGATCGGTGCCGTCAGCTTGCCGTCCATGGAGATGCAGCGCGACAGACTGCACGCGTCTTTCAGCAATTCCTATCGCTCGCCGAAGGACAAGGACTCGATGTTGATGCCCCAGCCGCCCCCGACGAGGCGCTGGCCAGATGCATCCTTGCTGGATTTGCCGATCAGGTGGCTCGCCGTCGAGGAGCAGGGACCAATCTCTGCGACATTGTCCACGGTCGACGCGGGCTCCTTGCCAAGGAAAGCGCTGCTGCTGAAAGCCGTCTTCTAGTAGCTGCTGAAATTAACGAGATTGGACAGGGAAGCGGCGATGTCCGAGTCCAACTCTCCATGGCGACGGCCATCGACGAGCAGATGCTCCGTGAGCTCTTCCCCGAGGATTTCACGGATAGGAACGATTATTTTTTTGATTCTTCAAACAACCGCGTCGTCAAACGCACTGAGAAGATGTTCAGGGATCTTGTGCTTGAATCCGTACATCGTGATGCGCAGCCGTGTGCAGAGGCCACGAAAGCACTTGCTGTCGCACTTGCCGAAGGGGACCTCCCTCTGCCGACATGGAAGGAGGAGGCCGAGGAATGGATCAATCGACTCAGATGGTTGGCTCACTATCATCCGGAACTTGATCTTCCGGTTTTCGGGGATGTTGAGCGTCTGGCTGCCCTTGAGCACTGGTGTCAGGGTGCCGTTGGCTACCGTGAGGTAAAGGATCGGAGCGCCCTGCCCGCCCTGCAATCCATGTTGACTCCTGCACAACTATCCTCCCTAAAACGCTTCGCCCCGGAACACCACGAACTTCCCTGTGGCCGCAAAGCACGCCTGCTCTACAGTCCGAACGGCCAAGCCACCATGAGTGCGTTAATCCAAGATCTTTACGGAGTAAACTCAGCACCCAAATTGGCGGAGGGCAGGGCAGAGGTAACGATCGAAATCCTCGCGCCGAATCGCCGACCAATCCAGATTACCAAGGACCTTAACTCGTTTTGGAAAGAGACTTATCCCAAGATCAAACCAGAGCTCTCGCGTCGCTACCCAAAACACGTGTGGAAATAACATTCCCCGAACATGATAGCCCTCGCCTCCGCAATCCTACTTTTCATCGGCACATACTCCGACCCCTCGGACTCTCCTCCTGGAGGTATCTATTCGCTGTGCTTCGATACGGATAAAGGTATCTTTTCCCAACCTGAACTTGCTGCCGCCACGGCTAAACCGACTTTCCTTGCGCTTCACCCCAACGGAAGGCTTCTTTACGCAACAACGGATCTGAGCGGATTTGCCGGGGGAGCTGACAAGGCTCCCAATGTTTTTTTCACTATTCCCGGCTCAGGAAAACTGCGGCCCACGGAGAGCGGGATAACAGGTGGCCTTCCATTGGTTCATGCTGGCGTTGACCCGACCGGGCGTTCGCTTTGCGTGGCCAGTTACCGTGGCTGGATCGAGTCTTTTCCACTCAAGGCGGACGGAACTCCTGAAAAGCCGGCCTCTCTGATCGAGAACAAAGGTCCGATTGGACCGCAACACAACCGTCAGGATCGATCACACCCTCACAGTGTCACCCTCTCTCCTGACGGACGACGCCTCTATGTCTGCGATCTCGGACTTGATCGCATCTACTGCTACCTGCTGGATCCTAAGACCTCGCTCCTGACTCCAGCCGACCCATCCTTCACCATGACCCGCCCCGGAATGGGGCCGCGGCACAGCAAATTCTCGGATGACGGCCGTTTTCTCTACGTAATAGGGGAGCTCGACGGAACCATTGCAACCTATGCCTGTGATTCCAGAAGCGGAAGTCTTTCGTTCCTGCAACGCATTCCGACTCTGCCGGCGGACTATTCAGGACCCAATACCTGCGCTGAAATCAGGATCCATCCAAGTGGTCGTTTTGTCTATGGATCAAACCGTGGTCACGACAGCATTGCAGTGTTTGCACGCAATCCTTCGACAGGGCTTCTCACGCTCGTGGAGATTGTTCCATGCGGAGGTGCCCATCCCCGTAATTTCGCAATCTCACCCAACGGGGACTGGCTGATCTGCGCCAATAGGGACAGCAATAACCTGGTGGCCTTCCGGGTGGATCAACAAACTGGCCGATTGAGCCAATGTGGAAAATCGGCACAGATTCCCAAGCCTACCTGTGTTCTCATCATGCCTCCCGCTTGGCCTGCGAAGCCAGACGTGTCCACACCCCTCTAACCTGTTTAGTTCGCCTTTGGGAACTGAGGCGGGTTCTGCACGTATTGTGAGTCAGAATTCTTCACGGAACTGTCGCTCGACATCTTCTCCTGCACATAGCTGGCCGATCCGCTGATATCCTCCCCGACACCTTTCATCGTATTGCAGCCGGCAAGCAGAAGGGACACTGATGCAATGGAAAGTAGTAAGAGGATGGCTTTCATATGAGCGGATGTTTAACTCCTTCCGACTGCTTCTGTCATCACCTTTTTATTGCAATTCGACGCTTCTCTTCTGTGAAGTCATTCCCCGTCCCATGAGAAGCTCCTGATATGGTTCGTATTCGCCGGCATAGAAGGGATAATCCCTGCCCTCAGGCCCCTCGGGGCGGTAGCGCCAGTGTTTGTAGCTCCAGAGCCAGAGTTCCGGATGTACCCGTAATCCAGGCTCCAATGCGTCCCAGCAGGCCTGAGCAATTTCCTCAACTCTGGAGGACGCAGTAAGGGAGAGTTCCGGGAGGTATCGGACAATGTATCCACCATCCTGACGCGGGAGACATTCCACAGGAACCAGTGCCGCACCCGTCCGGAGGGCCAGTTCGGCAGGAAGACGGGTGACCGGCGTCAAAAAACGGCCGAAACAGCTGATGATCACAGGCCCTTCGCTAGGCTTGAGGTTCAAATCGATCAGCATGCCCATCTTACCTCCGTCCCTAAGGTGGCGGAGGGTGCGGAGCATGGCTCCCTTTTGAGGCATAATCTGTTGACCCAAAACCGACCGCCAAGAGTCAAAAAGAGGTCCGATGAGGGGGTTTTTAAGCTTTTGAGCAATGACGGGAAATGTTCCGAAATGGCGGCTGGTAATCTGACTGAGCCACTCAAAATTCCCCGCATGAAGGCAAAAATAGATGGCAGGTCTTCCCGAAGATCCATGCCCTGGCATCGGATCAAGGCCCTCCGTGGTGATAATTATATCAAGGAGTTCGGTGCTGAGGTTAGGTGACCAAAGCAGTTCCAGTGCGGTACGGGCAAACACGCCGTAGGATTTACGACCGATGGCATGGAGTTCTTCTTCCGTGAACTTCTCACCGAAGGCACACCTGAGGTTGGCAAGCGTTACCTCACGTCGGTGCCGGTCTAAGGAGAAGAAGATCGCGCCGACAAAGGATCCGAGGGGGCCTATCCAGCGCCACGGAAGAAGACATGTAAGGGCCGACGCTGCACAGAGCCCCAAATATTCCAGCCGATAGCGCTGGCGTTTCCAGAATGGAACAGAATGTAGCGCTTCCTCGATAGGGGAATGGTTGGCGAGGCGACTCATTCAGGCGGCGTCGGGCAACTCCAACCGGGGAAAGACCGGCTTCGGTTCGCCACACCGATAGCCGTCAGGAAGCGGTGAAACCTCCCGATTGCCTCCGAGTAGAGTAAGGGGCTCGAGATTCAGCTGCCTTAGGATTTCAGCCGCGGCCTCCGGAACCACGGAAAGAAGCATCGTGGCTGCGGTGCGCGACGAGATGATCAGCGTGGCAAGCACGGCATCGAGACGGTCGGCCTGCGTTGGATCCTTGGCTAGTTTCCATGGGGCGGCGATGTCGACCAATGCATTTGATCGGTTGACGACATCCACCATAATTTCCAGACCGTGATGGATCTGATAGGTTTCGGAAATTGCTATGGTGAATTTGACGAGAGCCTCCGTATCCGCATCCAGATGAGCAGATAAGTCTGCAGGCATGGCCACTCTCCTCGGCGATCCATCGCGGTAGCGGCGAGTCATGCTCAGAGTCCGATTCACTAAGTTTCCAATCCCGTTTCCCAACTCGGTATTGTGGCGCATGATTAGCCTCTCCTCGCTGAAATCAGCGTCGTATCCAGTGACGGCGTCCCGCATGAGATAGTACCGAAGGGCAGTTGAACCGTAGGTTGCAACCAGTTCGGCGGGATCGACCACATTTCCGGTGCTCTTACTCACCTTCTCGCCGCGCAAACTCCAAAAGCCATGAACCAGCAGCTTCGGCATCTGCTCGTCCCGGAAGCCCATCGCGTGAAGTATGCATGGCCAGTAGACACCATGTGCTGGAATCAGGATGTCCTTCCCGATGACATGATAGTCGCAGGGCCACCGCGTCTCGAATGCACCACTCTCCTCTCCTCCATATCCGGCAAAGCTGATGTAGTTAATCAAGGCATCGAACCAGACATAGGTCACGAAGTCGGGATCGAATGGCAACTCGATCCCCCAAGAGAGCCGGTTCTTGGGACGTGACACGCAGAGATCCCCATTGATTTTAGCAGCCGCGTTTATCAGCTCGGTCTGTCGGAATCCCGGAGTGACAAAATCCGAATGCTTTTCGAGAAATCCTGCAAGCCAGCCGGTACATCGCGAGAGTCGGAAATACCAATTCTCCTCCTCCAGAAAAACAACCTCGCCCCACTCGGGGCCAAATTCCCCGTCTGGCCCCCTCTCCTTATCAGTAAGAAACTGTTCCTGCCGGATGCTATAGTGACCCTTGTAGGTGGCCTTATATAGCCAGTCACGATCTCTGAGGTCCGACAGGATGCTCTGGACTGCCTTCTTGTGTATCAGCGCAGTTGTTGCGGCCCATTCATCGTAAGAGATTCCCATCGATTCCCAGAGGGAGATGAATTTTGCGGAAATCCGGTCAGCAAACTCCTGAGGCGCCACCCCCTCACGCTCGGCGCTCTGTTGCACCTTCTGCCCATGTTGGTCTACACCGATCAGAAAGAAAACTTGCTCTCCCAACTGCCTGTTATATCTGGCGATCACATCAGCCAGCACTTTCTCATAGGCGTGGCCGATATGCGGCGGAGCATTCGTGTAATCGATCGCGGTGGTGATGAAGAAAGTTTTTTTGCGTTTCATATGGTTTTTGAATCCGCAGGTGGTGTCTCCCGGGGCGGCATCGTATTCGATTCCTCTCCGGAAATCCTGCCTCCCCATGAAAGAATACGAGCCTTTACGCCCGCCGATTCCGCCTCGGGAATTTGGTTATTTCGTACATAAAACAGGGAAAGGCTCGACCATGCCAGCTGATCATTCGGCCTGAGTTGTGTGGCCTTGAGCCCAGCCTCGATAGCCTCAGAATACCGCCCCGTCTTCATCAACGCCATTCCAAGCGCATGCCAGCCATCAAAGAAGGAGGGGTCAAGCTCGACACAACGGCAGTATTTCTCGACGGCGGTCTCGAGTTCACCGACAGCAATGTCACCGCTGGCCGCATCAAAGATAGCGGCGACTTCCTCCGACACCGGCTGTCCGTCGGCCATCGTGTGATTACTCGGAGCCTTCAGTGTTTAGGCTCCTCCACGCCCTCCTAAGGGCCTTATTTGAGCTGCCACACGGGCTGCACGAAGCCATTCCATGAAGAGCAGTTCCTGTTCGTTTGCGAGGAGATTCGCCGAAAGGGGAGCCTCATGCTCTTTCCACTGAGCGTCGGTCAGCGGAGTACGCTTTTCGAGATAGGTGGCAAAGGCCCCCCATGGAGCTGGTTGGAGAGGTCCTACTTCACCTTCTTTAAGAGATAGCGTAGAGGCAGTGAAAGCCCGTAACTCCTCCGTGTTCTTGGGATCGGAGGGAACAATGCCTGAAATCGGTTGGGTTTTTATTCCCGTTGGCCTGATGGCATCCGCAAAGGACTTTCCCGATGCAATGGAGGAGCGGATCTGCGCAAGAGTCTTGGCGGCTGCATCTGTGGAAGCCTTGTCGGCTTTTTCTGTTTTCAGCAGAGTTGTGATTTTGTCGGCCACTTCGGACATTTCCATCTGACGAGCGGGGGTAATACCTTCGGCTGTGACAATGTAAAAAGAATTTCCGTCCTGGATGATGTCGGAAATCTCGCCCGTCTTTTGCAGTCGGAATGCGCTGGCTACCACGGGGTCGGGAACCCCTGAGTCCTTGCCATTCTGTCTACCGTCACGTTCAAGTGAGGCAACCTGCTTCGGGTGCAGAGTTTCATTGGCGGCAACCTTTTCAAAATCAAGCCCCTTGGAGATTTCATCACGCATTGTTTTGCCGACAGCCACCGCCTCATCGGCCAGCTTTTGGAGAGCATTGGCACGCTCCTTTCCAGCAAGCTGCTGAGAGGCTACAGGAAGTTCAAAGACAACGTAGGAAATGGAGCGCTTCTCGGGGGACCGTAGTCCCTCCTTGTTCTTGGAGTAAAAAGCTGTGATTTCGTCTGAAGTCACCGTTACCTCCTTCATAAAGGGATCCCGATCAAAGCGGAGAATCTGCCCGGTGACGGGTTGATAAATTCTGGCGGCGTCTCGAACCTGGTTCTCCCCGACTGCCACGGGAGAGACAACCACTGCTCTCAACTCTTTGAGGCGGATGGAGTCCCGGATAATCTCTTCCAACTGTCGCTCGGTGAAACCGAGCGGAGCGAGTTGATCCTGGAGAAAGGATGCATACTTGGCCGGATCGAACACACCGCTTGTCTGAAGTATTGGGAGCGATTTGATCATTGCTGCCACATCGTCGTCGGAGGGACGGATGCCGAATTCCGGAGCCTGATGCCGAATCAGCATAAGGTTGATGATATAATCGTTCAGGGAGGACTCTTCGTTTTCCCCCATCCCACCGAGATCCCGAACAAAGTCGGTCAATCCAAGGGCGAGAGCCAGTCTGTAGCTGCGCGCCATACTGTCGATTTCTGACCGCTGCACCACGCGCCCGTAAACTAATGCGGCATCATTGGAGCCGACCTGCGAGAGATTTGTCCGGTTGTAGAACCAGATGAACGAAATGATGGTCAATATTGCAATGACCAGCATGAGAACCTGTTGGTTTTTACGGATGACTGTTAGCATTTGAAGGAATGGGTGGGATCGGAGTTACCGGTGAGATCCGGAACCTTCTGTGAGTAAAGCGGGAATGGCTTCATGGCAAGCGCAGGGAACGGTCTTGCCGCAAACAGTTGCAGGCTTTCTCCGTCCCAAATCTTTGATTGTTATAAACCGCACCCCTACCTGTTGATTGTAGCAGCCAGACGACGAACAGCTCTTATCAAGCCGGGATCCGCAATCATCTCCAATGCATCACTGAATGGGAAGAGGCGACGACGACGGACATTCTCTTCGGGCCAGCTTTTGAGCAGTTTGGAAATTTTCATTGCATAGAGTTGGAGAAAACGGCCATCAGCCATCTGGCAACGGGTTCGCAGATCCTGTCGGAGGGTTCCGAGAACTCCCGCCTCCTCCACGGCCTCCATGAGGGCTACCTCATGGGGCGTCATGTCGGGTTCCTGCCTTCCCTTTGGAAAAATCCAACGGTTACCCGAGGAGCTGGTAATGAGCAGCAAATGAAGCCTCCTGTCGATGAATGTGTAGGGAACAATGCCTAGTTGGCACATGCCTGAGGTCTCCGGAACCCCGTGAATTGCCATTTCTGCCGTCTGGTACTCCTCCCGTCTGGTGACTTCCTCACCCAAAAAATCCGGCTTTTTGAAAATTTTGCCTGCGGAGGCATCGGAAAAAAACACCTCAGCAAGGCGGAGTGGAGCATGTTCTCCAGTGAACTCATCTATCTTCATCCTCAATCTACTAAGCCGCATCACATGCCGTATGCGAGATATGCGCTGTCCGATAGTGAAGGGCCAGAGTTTTTCATATTGCCCCTTGGTAATGCGGATTTCCTGCCCCTTAACCTCCTTGCCGCTCCGGTCACGTGCGGAAAGATAATGGCGGTTGCCTTCACGACGCACACGCAATTCCTGACCTCTATTTCTAACGATGTATCCCTGCTCAATTACCACTCTGCTCGCCCTTGCCATCTGGGCGGGTGCTGAAAGCAGCAGGAATTTACGGCGGATTGAACCGGTGATCTTTTTCATCGTGAAGATTTCGGGTATGCTCCCGAGGTTGACAAGTTGGCCCTCTTCACCATGATGTCAATCCGCCTTTTCGGGTGGAAACGACGGTGGCTGTAGCTCAACGGTAGAGCTCCAGATTGTGGTTCTGGCTGTTGCGGGTTCGAATCCCGTCAGCCACCCGTCCTTTTAGGAAAAGACCAACTCGTTGAAATAAGAGGATCCATTGCCTTTTCCATTTGCCTGCAGTACTGAATTCACCGTTTTGGAAATTTGCACCCTAGGTACGATCCTGCTCCCCTAGTAGCTCAGCGACCCACGAAAAGCTCGTTCCGTCCCTTTCTTCCGACTTTTCAGAACGGAATGTCGTCTTCCTCTACTGTTGGCGGCGTTGGCCTCCCTGTTCCCGATCCTGCGGGCCCTGAGGACTCACGGCGTTGGACTGGGCGCTCGGAATATTCCTCCTCGGCGCCTCCTGATCCACCTGCATTGCCTCCTCCGGGTCGGGGACCTAGAAGTTGGAAATTCTCTCCAACCACACGGAGTTTGCTGCGTTTCTGTCCGGAGGTCTTGTCCTCCCAGCTATCGAGTTGAAGACGCCCCTCTATGTAGACAGAGCGCCCCTTTTTGCAGTATTCCCCTGCAATTTCCGCCTGCCTTCCCCAGAGGGTGACATCGACAAACGTTGTTTCCTCCCGCTTTTCTCCGCCCTCCGGGGTGTAGACGCGATTGACTGCAATTCCAAGATCTGTGACAGCGCTTCCTTTCGGGGTGTATTTGATCTCGGGATCCCGCGTAACATTTCCGATTAGCATTACTTTGTTGAGATTGGCCATGGCTTCAGAGGTTGGGGTGAATGAAATGCTGTCTCTTGATTCGGAGAAAATCTGGATTTGGCAGATTAATTGAATTTATCTCGGCTTCTCCGCTTATCAACAGGTTCAGCGTCTGCTTCGTCTTTGCGGCTCCTTCTGCTTAAGAGGCTTTGGCAGGCTTCTTCCCGGTCTTGCGGGCCTTGCCTGCCGGCTTGGCATCTCCCTTCCGGAGATAGTTCTGAAGAACTACTTCTTCATCAAGAGTGAGCTTGGTTCGTATTTTGGCGATGGAAGCCGGTTCGGCCGTGACAACATAGTTCACGAAACTGGCGCTTTTGATTTTCTTGTGAGGGTAGGAAAATTCGCGACGCTCCAGGCGCTGGACCTGCTGGACCTGAGCTCCTTCAGTGGCGAGAATTTTTTCTAGACGCTCAATGAGGTCCTTGGTGGTTTCTTCTTTCCCGACTACATTGAGCGCTAGGAAAATTTCGTATCGTTTTTTCATGTTTTGTTTGCGGTGTTATCTAAAGCATTAACAGAAGAGGGTGTGGCATTGTAAAGGTTCATTGCACTCGAGACTCCCCGGTGGAGCACGCATGTCACCGCCGCGGCGGCCCGCTCGACGGCTTCTGTGGCCACCTCCTGCTCTCCCGCGGAAAATCTGGAAAGCACATGACTGGAAAGATCAGTGCCACCTGGAGCAGCACCGATTCCAACACGCAAACGCGGCACCTGCTCGGTGGAGAAGTGCATCAGAACTGACTCCAGGCCTTTCTGACCACCGCCCCCCCCCTCCCGGCGAAGACGGAGAGATCCCAACGGCAGGGAGGCATCATCAAGCACCACCAGAACAGATGATGAGGGAATGCGGTGAAAGCGGGCGTATTCCCCGACAGCCTCACCGCTCAGATTCATAAAAGTGGCCGGCTTGAAAAGGGTGAGTTCGGACTCATTCACGCGCACGCGCGCTTGGAAGGCCTCCCATTTTGATTCCTTGAAAAAACTCCCCCCCATCTGGCTGGCCAATCGATCCAGAACGGCAAAGCCAATATTGTGGCGTGTCCCCACATATTCACGGCCGGGATTTCCCAAGCCGACAACAAGCCTGATGATCGGCCCCTCGGTATCGGGGGATTCGGGCATGGAATGCTCCCCTCTTTGGGACTACTTCTTCTCCTTGCCAGAGTCAGCCTTGGGGGCCTCCGCACCCTCAGCAGGCTTTTTCTCCTTGATGACCTCGGGCCCCGCGGACACCTCGGCTGTAGCAATCGGTTCGACTTCAACCTTCGGTTCTGCAACGGTAAAGACCGTAAGGTCGCCGTCGGTTGTCGCCCTGACTCCAGGAGGAAGAATAATCTCGCGGACGTGCAGCGACTGATTGAGTCCCAGACTACTGACATCAATCCGGATGATCTCGGGAAGATCCTTGGGAAGACACTCGATGGCAAGAGTACGCAGGCTGTGCTCAAGCAGACCACCGAAGTTCTTGACCCCGTCGGGTTCGCCCAACGCTTCAATCGGAACCTCCGTGTTGAGGAGTTCATCCATTGCAACTTCAAGGAAGTCAACATGAAGGATATCGCCACGAACGGGATGATGCTGTACTTCTTGGATCAGTGAGAGCTTGTTGGAAGCACCCTTCTCTCCAACAATTTCTAGCTCCACGAGAATGTTCTCGCCGATTGCGTGCGCGAGCAGGGCTGAAATCTCGCGCTGGTTAATCTCCAGATTGCTCGGTTCATCCTTGTGACCGTAGATGACGGCTGGAATAACACCGCGGGTTCGAAGGTGCTTGACGGAGTTGCGCCCTACATCAGCGCGGGGCCGTGCGGAAAGTTTGACCTGTTTTGCCATGAGATTCGGAAGGTTGGAACGGTTATTGCTTTTCTTGCTTGAGTCGGAACAGCGAGCTGACCGACTCGCCTCCATGGATGCGACGGATCCCCTCGCCGAGAAGTTCGGCTACGGAAAGAACCCGCACGCGATCCCCCGATCCTTGACGGACGGGGACGCTGTCGGTGGTGATGAGTTCCTTGATTTCGGAACCCTCCAACCGCTGAACAGCTAAATCTGTCAGCACCGCGTGCGAGACGCCAGCATAAATATCACCCACCCCCATAGTACGCAGCATTTTGGCGGCGCTAGTCAGGGTGCCAGCCGTTTCGGTAATATCGTCTACTATCATGACATTCTTCCCGTCCACATCGCCGATTACATGGAGCGCATCCACCTCCGTGGCGGTACGACGTCGCTTCACAACAATGGCCAGACTAGCACCAAGCGCCTCAGCATAGGCGCTGGCCATCTTGACGCCGCCAACATCGGGCGAGACAACAACTAGGTTGTCGATTTTTTTCCTGCGAATGTAGTCAACCATTACGGGCAGGGCGTAGAGATGGTCAACCGGGATGTCAAAGAAACCCTGTAATTGCTGGGCATGAAGATCCATCGTGAGCACACGATTGACCCCGGCGGCAACCAGGATGTTTGCCACAAGCTTGGCGGTGATTGGCACACGTGGCTGATCCTTGCGATCCTGCCGTGCGTACCCGAAGAAAGGAATCACCGCGGTGATGCGGTCTGCGCTCGCGCGGCGCGCTGCATCCACCATGATGAGCAACTCCATAATGTTCTGGTTGGTCGGGGGACATGTCGGCTGGACGATAAAGACATCGCGACCACGGATGTTGTCGTTGATTTTAACGAAAGTTTCTCCGTCCGGAAACGAACTCACCGTTGCGTCACCGAGAGGCTGCAGGAGATACGAGGCGATATCTCGAGCTAGTTGTTGGTGTGCGGAGCCGCTGAAAATCCTGAGTTCTGGTGAGCCATTCATTTGAATAGGCAAAGGCTACAATCCAATCGGCGTCCCGCGCACGAATGAAATCCGCTTGAAGGAGGTTTTTTCGCAAGTTGGCTCCGGAAAGGTGACCTTATCCACCCGTTCACGGAATAATCTTCAACTTGCTGACCGGATACCAACCCTCGGAATTCCTCCCCATGATCCCCAGTCTGATCACTGGGGTCTCCGAGTGCTCATCCACCACCCCTACTGAGAGAACGTATTCTCCCGGTGGAATATCGGAGGGCAGGGCAACCGAATCGTTGACCTGATACAGTTCTCCTAGCGGAAGATCCGATGGTTCCTTAAAAAAGTCTTCCGTGAACAACTCAATGGAGCCGGGCATCCAATGATTCACGGTCAATGAACCTACAAACACTCTCCTGAACCCGTGATTGTCGCTGAGTTGGCAGGCGACCCGGTATGGTCGGTAACATGGTGCTGCACCGACATTCCTCCACTTCATTGAAAGAGGAAGCTGGCTGCCTATCTTAACTTCGGCAGGATGGGAAAGTTCGGTCAATACCAACCGGTAACCCAGCCTCTTGAGGAAACGTTGCAGTTCACTCTTGAATTCCGGATCCTCCGGGAACTTCGCCGACTTGCTGTTGAAGTAAGACCCGTGGAGTGCGAGTCCGTAGTTGAAGATCCAGCGCAGAGGGTGAGCTATAGAGAGCTTCTGATGCGTGCCGGGCACCTCCCGTTCCACCGGCGCCTGGACGATCAGGTCGGCCAGGCTGTCCCGCGGTTCAAAAGCAACGGGTGCTTTCTTCCAGACATCAAGCACGCCGTTCCGAGTGAAACTGGCAGGATAGTCACCAATGGAATGATTGTATTTCCGGGTGGCCGAACCCAGATCACCGAAGGAATCAACCCTCCATCCCGAACCATGTTGCACTGCATATGTGGTGCATTCTCCAGCCCCAGCAAGCATAAGCAACGGGGTTTTCTTGAAGGCATCCAGATAGGCGTTCACTACCTTCATCTGATTCTCTAACGTTGGCATCTTTGCCGGCTCCAAATGCCACTCTCCCCACCACCCCACAGACCCGAGATCCACATGATCAAGATCGGGATTCCCATCATAGCGCTCACCAAGCATTCGGATGAAATTCAGATGGCTCTTCAGAATGACAGGGTCGTCCAGATCGGGCACTTGGCTCGGAGGTTTGCCATGACCACTATCAACTGTGAACACCTTGCCTCCTAACCCGGCCAACCAATCCGGAAACTCTGCCTTTGCACTGTTATTGGGAGTACAACACTTCACTCGAAAAGCGAGTTTCTGTCCCGATTCATGAGCTTTCCTGAGCTCTTGATCCAGAAACTCCAAGTTGAGTTTACCCTGTTGCGGCTCCAGTTGGCTCCAACTCCATCGGGCGTATTCTACCGTCGACGGAATCCAGCCAGGAAGATTTTTATCCTGTCCTCTAGGGCGATTAAAAGTCTCCCACCCCATTCCGGGATTGGCGAAGAGCTCATCGCTCTCCTGTGTTCTCACAATAACCGGATCGGCTGCAAAGCCGGTCCCTAAAAGGAGCGCGAAACGGCATAAGATCAAAAACGCCTGTCTGAAAGGTCGCAGTCGGCCTGCAAATCGATAATGGGAAATCATGCCTGTGGAAACAGCGGTGATGAGATCGGGCGATAAAGGATCAGATGAACAAACAGCACACCCATTCCGTCCACGCTACGAAATTTCACCGTGCCTGACTTTTCAGCAAGTCACCTTCGCTTGAGAAATCCCTGTGTTTTAGTGGGATGAGGCTGCACCAGGAAGTGGTATTTTCGGCTTTGTGCTCATCGGAAAATCATCCGAGCGGAACGGGGTTACCGGTAGACCGTCCATGGAATAGAGGTTGCAGACGGGATTGTCGGCCCATGCGTAGCGTACGGCAACGGGCGCGGCCACCTCGGCGCATGTGACCTCCACTTGGTTCTGATCCTTGCCGACGGTCTTCCCTTGGGCCCAATGCCAGACCTTGTCCTCACCGCAAAGGGCGAACCCGATAGCCTCATTAACCCCAAAAGGACGGAGTTTGCTGCCAAAGCAATCGATGGTCACGGTCGCCTTATTCCCGATAATTGAGAGGCTTTGGAACTCGGGACTCCGAAATGGAAGCTTCATACCGTAGTCCTTGACCAAGGGCCAGCGCACAAGGCGGGCAGCCACATCGTGCTTGTTGCGTGGATGGATGTTGTTTCCCTCACCAAGATCAATGATGACAGCCTGCCCAGTATTAGGCAGAGACATCGTTTTTGTCTGCGATTCGCGCAACTCGGCCCACCCGCTTTCGGCAGGCTGGGGCTTCTGAGGCATGTAATTGGCTAACTGCACCCAATAGAAAGGAAAGTCGCCTTGACCCCACTCCTTGCGCCACTGCTCAATCATGAAGGGGAAGAGAAAGCCGTACTCGTAAGCCCTTCCTGAATTAGACTCTCCTTGGTACCAGATAATCCCCTTGATGCCATAGCCGAGGGTGGGATTGACAACACCGTTGAAGATATTCCCCGGACGCTGATTTCCGGCCATCCACTCCTGCGGAGATTTCGGCGCACTCGGTGGAGTCCTGAATTCCGATTTTGCCTTCTCCGAATCGACTTTCCATTTCACCATGGCTTGATCGTAATCCTGCTTTGCTTTTTCGGTCTGGCACTCGGCCTCCTTCTTTACTGTCGCGTCCATTAGCCCCTTGAATCTCGAATCACTTTCCAGCGTGGAACGGCGCACCCATGCTTCTGCTGCCGAGCCACCCCAAGAATTGTCAATCAATCCGACCGGCACGTTAAGAATCTGATGGAGGTAACGCCCGAAGAGAAACCCGACCGCAGTGAATTTTTGGGATGTTTCGGGTGTGGAGGAAACCCACTCGCCCTTGAAGTCGGTTTGCAACTCCTGAGTGCCCAAGCGCGGAACTGTAATGAGACGTAGATCCGACAATTTCGAGGCCGAGGACTCCAAATCGCCATTCCAGTCCTGAGCAAGCTTGAATCCCATATTGGACTGGCCCGAACACATCCATACCTCGCCAATCAGCACATCTTGAATTACCTTCTTGCTGGAACCCGAAATCGTCAAGACCTGCGGCGTCGCATTAGCAGGCATGGGATCAAGTTTCACCATCCATTTGCCATCGCTGCCAGCCGTGGCGGGATACTCTTTCCCTGCGAATGTAACCGTGACCTTCGTTCCAGGGGTATCCCATCCCCAAATAGGATCCGCCTGCTTCTGCTGAAGCACCATGTGGTCGCCGATGATGGCGGGTAACTTGAGTTCTGCCCGCAGGAATGGAACCGTCGCAAGGCTGAGGATGATCAGGAGGGGGAGTTTTTTCATGGTATGTCCGGCTAATTTTTCCAGCCAGGGTAAGGTTAAGAAGTATGAGATTTACATGAGAAGGCTTCCCCTTGTCATGGAGAATCAAAAGGCACCACCAAACGATGGTCTGCCCTAGTCCGTCATCAGATGCATTTTGAGCATCTGTCTGTTAAAATCGTATCAGTGCAAAACTTTCAACAGTTCTGCGCCATGTGGCGCGACGGGCAACGAGAACTGGCTGTCGAAGGTGCCCAGATCTTTTTGCCGCCACAGATCACGAACGACGTGCGGTCCCCGAATCTTCAAGTCACTCCACTTCACATGCACCGGTGCAACCGCCTTGCCGCCCGTATTAAAAAGGCCGACTGCATATGAACCGTCATCCAATTTTCTGGCATAGACGCGCGTATCACCGTCCCTGCAGATAGTAACGGCTTGGTCGCCGAGCGCATCCTGATTTACGGCCAGCACCTCGTCGTTCTCCAACAGATTCAGTGTGAATGGTGTCATCTCAGTCAAATCATTCCCGAGAAGCAACGGGGCGGAGAGCAGGCACCAGAGTGTCATGTGAGTGTACTCTTCGTCGGGCGTCAGTCCCGGTTGGTTACTCTCCTTTGTGCCAATCTCCAGCATGTCGGGATCATTCCAGTGCCCCGGCCCGGAGAACGGACGCCATAAATCCTGACAAAATCCCTTGCTGCTCATGGAGGCCCAGTTTGCGGAGATATCCCCAGTAGTACGCCATGAGTTAGCTATCTTTCCGACCGTAGGTCCATTGGTAATATTCATTCCATTCGATAAGCTGAAAATTATGTCGCGCCCGCTATCCCTAAGCGCATCAGCCATTTCCTTCGTTTCAGGGTACTCGATCGGATTCCAATCGTACTTCAGGTAGTCAATCCCCCACGCGCCCCATTGTTGCGCATCATTTTTGGCGAATGAATATTTCCCGATCGCACAGGGCATGATTTTTTTATTAAAAACCCTCTTCCCAGTCGGTTTAATCCAAGATCCCTCAGGGTTTTCTGCACTCCCACCGATGTAATTCGCATAGGAGGTCGTCCATGGCGTCGAATAGATGCCGATCTTCAGCCCTAGTGAGTGAACGTCGTCACATAGTTTTTTGAAATCGGGAAATTTTTTGTTTCCCTGAATGGCATTGAATGCCCCGCCGCGCGCGCCCTGCCATGTGTCGTCAATGTTCAAGTAGGTCCAGCCATGATTGATCAGTCCTGAGTCCGACATCGCCTTAGCATTCTGAAGAACAATCTCCTGGCTCACTTGCCCTTTGTAATGATTCCAGCTGTTCCAGCCCATCGGCGGTGTGAGCGCGATATTTTCACCAACTACAATCTTGAATTTTTGCCCGCTTACACCCTGAGAATTTCCTGCGTGCAGCGTCACTTCATACTCGCCATTTTGTGAAATTGCTCCCGCAATGTTGCCTGTCTTGGGATCCAGCGTTAGGCCGGAGGGCAGGTTTTCTGCAGAAAACTCCATCGGCCTGTCACCCGTTGCTGGAATGTGATAAAGGAACGGATGCGCGGGGCGGACTCCAAAAACAGTCGGACCGTTGATGCGCGGCGCATGGGATGCTGGGGGAGTGCGGATTTCTGGGGCATCAGCAGCCGATAGTTTGAAGGCAAAAAACGAAGCCACAAGGTAGCCGGCCAGTATTTTTCTATTTTTCATGCCTGAGCATCCTTTCGGTTTGCTCCTGGTGAAAGCCAAATTCGGGGTGTTTCCGAGTTATTCCAAGCGCAACCGAGCCGCGGAAAGCGGTTGCAAGATGAGTTGAATGTCCTTTCTAGGATGAGCATTCACCTGTTGGAGGTTTTCTTGGCATTTCACCTCTCCGTGTTCCGGCGCAGTCAGCAGTATGCGTCAGATGGAGGAAAATTTTAGTTTAATCGATGAAGAGGGGGAACGAGCCGAATGGAATTCAGAGCCTAGGGGAGGAGAGAGATCATCCTTTGGAGTTATTTTTGATGGGTATTAGAACTTCGGCTTTCGTTCCCCGACCAGGTTTAGAAGTGATACTCAGGCTGCCTTTTAGGTTCGCAACAAGGTGGTTGACCAGTGGTAGACCGAAACCATATCCGGCTTCCCCCTTGGTTCCCTCCGTGGATGGGACAAGGCCTTGAGAGATAGCATGGACTTCTCCTTCTGTCATTCCAACGCCTGAATCCACCACGAGGATCTTAAGAATATTTTCCTCTTTCTGAACTATTAGGTCGAGGTGAACAGACACAGAACCATCGCAAGGGGTAAATTTAATTGCATTGGAAATAAGATTTCCAGCGATCTGCAAGAGTTTGTTTTTGGAAAATAGAATTCCTGCGCGATCAATTTCAGTCTTCACATCAAAGGCAACCCCTTTGGATATGGCTTGAGGGGAATAAAGCTTCAGGAGTTTTTCCCTGAACAGAAGAAGATTCATCTGTTGTTTCCCAGGTGACGTTGCGGGACCTGTTCCCCAATCATTCTCCTCGGTTTGGGCGGTTAGGATCTCATCTGCGAGTTGGAGGAGAGAGGTTCCACTTTTTTGAATGAGAGCAATGAGCTCCAACACTTCCGTGATTTTGTTCTCATCCCCCTGTTCCATGATTATTTCGGCCAGACCAATAATTCCCGTCAGCGGTCCACGAATATCATGGACAACTTTGCGCATAGTTTCCGTGGACCCGTCCAGTTTGCCTCTTAGGGTTTGAACCACCTGAACGGTGATTAAGCGGTTGACGATTTCCTTGGCAATAATCCTGAGCAGTTCAATCTTCTCGGGGCTGAGTTCCTTGGACACATGATCCAACACACACAATGCCCCCAGATTAAAACCATCTTTCGTCCTGAGGGGGACTCCGAAGTAATATCGGACTCCATGAAGTCCCGTGACGTAAAACTTTTCTTGAAACCTCGGGTCCTTTGAGAGGTCTTTCACCTCGAACCCCTCCTCAGTCGTTATTGTATATTGGCAGACTGAATCCTCGCGGCACATCTGATCAATCGGCAATCCGTAGTTGGAAACCGTCCACTGGGTATAGGTGTCGATCAGGTTGACAAGAGAGATGGGGGTGCCAGCTACTTTTGCAGCAAGCTTTGAAAGATCCTGAAGCCACTCGTTAGGATCGGAATAATCCAGATCCAGTTCAGAGAGCCTGACTATTCTCTGCATCTCATTTTCGGGAATTGGAGTGAGACGGCTCATAGATGATTTTTCATTTGCTAGGCGTCACAGTAAGTTCTCTGTGCATATTCATGATTTGGATCCGGAAGTGAGTTTGCCAACCGAATTGGTGCCTATTGGACTGTGGAGTCGCCCTGTGTCATTCCGAGTCGGCAGACCTGCAGTTGGTATCGACTTCCAGACGATGAATGAAAGAAATGCCCCCCACTCCTTTGGCCCCAATGGGGCGACTCCAGAACGGTATAGTTCAGAGACGAGCTTCCCGAGTGCGTCAAGTGCCTCCTCCGACTTCGAATCCCGTAGAAAGTCCCTCTGTTCGGCAAATCCCCGGTTGACCAGCACCAAGGTCTCCATCGCCTTATTCCTATTCGGAGAGCCAAGATCAGAAAAATCCCGATTGCGCGCAAGAAGGCCGAGTTGAAGAGATCTCATCACCTCAGGTCTGGCTGGGTCATCCTCCGGCATCACAAGTGCAAGTTGGGCCAGGGAGTTCATGATGATGTAGTGATAGTTGGGTTTGGCGTTGTGGGCATCCAGCCATCGCCCAGCACGGGGACCTTTGTCCAACTGACCTGGGATGACGCCTGCGATGGCCTTGTGTGCGGCAGCCTCGAGAAACCTTCGCTCGTGCGTTACATCATAAGCCTTAGCCAGAAGACGGACGCTGAAACTGTTGTAGTTCCAGTTCTCTGCCAACGGCCTTGAAATGGCCCAATCGGCAGCTTTGCGCGCCGACTCGAGATACTTCTGCTCTCGTGTTGTCTCATAGAGTTCCAGCATGGCCACGCCGGCCTCTCCGTTGTCGAATTGTAGTCCGCCGGTGCCAGCATCGTCGATCGTCCATCCGTTGTGCATCATCTGATCCATCCGCCCCTCACGTCCCGCCTTAGCGTAGGAGCTTTCTGCCGCAGCAAAGGGTTTCTTTCCCGTGACGTTGCGAGTGGAGGGAAATGGAAATACACCGGTGCCTGCCTGTGCTTGAGCCCAGATCAGGAAGTCCGCCGCATCCCTCGCGATCGAGAGGCTTCGATCCGCATCCGTCAGGCCGGCCCGATAAGCCGCCGCACAGCCGGAGATCACAGCTGCCGGTTCACGCAACTCATGGGCAAGGTTTGTGGGATCGATGCCGATATTCCACCACTTCATCCGCTCAAGCCTAGGGTTGGCCATTGCGAAAGCGCCCTTGGCTTCAACCGTCGAGAGCCAGCGTCCATCCTTTGGAATCTTCTCATACTGGTCAGGCTCTTCGGGAATGCCGGCCCTGTCGCCGAGTCGGATCTCCGCTTCTTTAACCCGCTGGTGTATTGCATTTAGATCCGCGCCGACAGAAGGGACTGTTGCCGGCGACGCATCGGCGGAGGAAGCGCAGGCTGGCACCACAAGGAGGACAAACCCACAGATAGGGAGAAGAATGCCGGAAAGAATCTGATGGCGGGGGAGCATGAGGAGGCCCGATTCGGATCGGAAGATTTTGTGATTAAAGAAAGTACTATTTCTGGAGCGATAACTTAAGGAGAACGACGCCGTTGGCCGGGATTGTAAAAGTGGATTTCTTGGGGCTGAAATCAGCTATGTCCTTTTGACGCCAGAGATCGCGCGCCTTCAACTCTCCCTCAATCCCCATGCGGGATATCTTGGCCAGCCCGACCGTTGCTGGCTGATCGCCCCGGTTAAAAATGCCCAAGGCGTGGGAGCCGTCGGCAAGGGGTTTCACATAGAAGTCAACCGCCCCGTCGGCCCCGACACGCACGGCCTCCTTTCCAAGCTCATCTTGGTCGATCGCCAACACCTCGTCGTTGGTAAGTAGTCCAAGGGTGAAGGGGTCGAGCTTACCTAGATCACAACCCAGTATGAGAGGGGCGGAAAGGAGACACCACATGCTGATGTGGGTGTACTGTTGGTCAGGGGTCAGGCGGGAAGGATGTGTTTTTGTCCAGCCTTCCCCACCGTTGCCCACACCCACTGGTCCCACCACCAGCATGTCGGGATCATTCCAGTGGCCAGGTCCGGCAAAGGGAGCCCACAAATCCTGACCAAATGCAATTTCGCTTACAGAGTAGTGCCAGGCCTGATCTCCGTTTCTCCAGACATCGTAGATATCGCCGGTGGTGCGCCAGCTTTCCGCAAGTTGGGCATACCCAGATGCATCGGCAATTTTTCCACTGTTGGAGAGGCTGAAAACGATATCCCTACCGCTTGCATGAAGGGCATCGCTCATGTCCTTGGTATGTTCTAAATCAATGGGCCAATCATATTTCAGGTAGTCGATGCCCCATCCTGCCCATTCCCGCGCATCAGCTTCGGCAAAGGAAATTTTGCCCATTTTGTTACCGATTTTCTTCCACTGGCCATCCTCGGTTTCGGCACTTCCCCCAGGGAACTTGGCATATGAAGTCTCCCACGGTGTCGAGTAGGTTCCAGCCTTGAGTCCAAGTTCATGGATCGACTTCACAAGTTCCGCCATATCAGGAAATTTCTCGTTGCCCGCAAGCGAATGTCCGGGACCACTCCGATTTCCCTGCCAGCCGTCGTCGAGATTAATGTAGGTCCACCCATGCTGGCTCAGACCGCTGGATACCATCGCCTTGGCTATCCTAAGAATCTTGTCCTGGGTAATCGATTGAGCAAAGCAGTTCCAACTGCTCCAGCCCATTGCCGGAGTCAAGGCGATCCGATCACCCACAATTATCCGAAACCTCTTTTCATCCACACCCAACTTGTTGGATGCACGCAGGACGATGGGATAAGTTCCATTCTCCTTCAGGACACCGGTGATGCATCCGCTATTGGTATCAATACGTAGCGAGGGGGGCAGTCCACCTGCCGCAAAGGACATGGGGCGCACACCCGTGGCTGGGATGGTGTAGAGAACAGGAGATCCGGGGCGCACTCCGAAGACCACTGGGCCGTTGATCCGAGGAGTGGCGGGCGGAGGGGGGGTAAGCGGCGCAGGTAGAGCCCGCTGTTTTGCAACTTCCACATTTCCAGCGTTCACCGACATCGTGATTGACAATGCAGCGAGCACAAGAACTTGGACCATGGAGGAGGGGGGACTTTGATTCATAAGGCTTGGAGTTAGCACTGAACTCACCGACGCGTCATTCCAAAAACTCTCAGATGTCTGGCCAATAGCTCCATCTCCTCTTGGCCGAAGACACCGCTCACAGAATCCAACAGCTATTTGAGCGCGGTTTCAATTTTGTCGAGGGTTAGACCTTCTCCTCCAGTGCCTGAGCCAGGGTCTTCAGCATCGTCTCGGCGGTGTAAGGCTTTGGAATAAAATGCCTAACTCCCGCTCCGGCAGCCTTGGCCACGTTACCGTTTGCCGCCAAGCCACTGGATCCTATGATTTTCACTTCCGGGTTCATCGCCTTGAGCGCGAGGATGGTTGCTGGGCCATCCATCACAGGCATAGACATGTCGGTCAGGACGATGGCTATCTCTTCCCGGTACTGGGCGTAGATGGCAAGCGCCTCCGCACCGTTGGATGCAGTTAATACCCGGTAACCGAACCGGACCAAGGTTTTCTCAGCCACCTCAAGAACTCTCTCTTCGTCGTCAACAAGAAGAATGGTCTCCCCGTGTCCCATCGGAAGCTTGGTCTGCTTGACAGCCGTCTCCTCGGTCGCCTCTAGGGTCGCCACGGCGGGGAGATAGACTCTGAAAGTACTACCCTTTCTCTCCTCGCTATAAAGGTTGATGAACCCCTCGTGGCTTTTTACGATAGACATCACGGTGGAAAGCCCCATCCCCGTTCCCTTGCCTACTTCCTTAGTGGTGAAGAACGGGTCGAAGATCTTCTGCCGGATTTCCGGCACAATCCCAGTCCCGTTGTCCGCTACCTGAACAACGACATAGGAACCCGCCTTTGCAGAAGGGTTCAGACTAGCGTAAACATCATCGAGCACGATGTTCTCCAATAAGATATCTAGGCTACCGCCCTGCGGGATCGCATCCCGTGCGTTCACGCAAAGGTTCATGAGAACCTGATGGAGTTGCGTGGGATCCCCCTTGACCATCCATAAATTGGAATCCGCCTTGAGACTGAAGGTGATGTTCTTGGGAAAGGTGTCGTGTATAATCTTCTCGATGTCCTTCCAGAGGGTGAGCAAGTTGAAGGCGACCCTCTCTCCCTTGACACCCCGGGCAAAGGATAGAACCTGCTTCACAAGGTCAGCGCCATGTTGTGCACTCTGCCTCATGGTTTCAATCAAATCCCGGCCAGCGCTATCTTTGACGTGCTCGCCGAGGAGTTCGAGCGACATGAGGATAGGGGCGAGCGCGTTGTTGAGATCGTGGGCTATGCCGCTGGCCAGCGTGCCAATGCTCTCCATTTTCTGCATCTGGCGCAACTGGGCTTCGACCTTCAATTCCTGAGTCACATCACGTTTGACCGCCACATAGTTGACAACTGTTCCATCGGCATCCCGCACTGGCGAGATTGTGGCTTCCTCATCGAAGAGCGCACCATCCTTGCGACGGTTGATCAGGTGGCCACCCCATGTTTCTCCTCTTTGAAGGACATCCCACATCTTCTGGTAAAACTCGGCATCGTGCTTACCGCTCTTGAGGATGCTAGGATTCTGGCCGAGAACTTCATCAGCTGTGTACCCGGTGATTCTCTCGAAAGCTGGATTGGTGTAGAGGATCTGGCCGCGGGCATCGGTGATCACGATGGTCTCGTGAGCCTGTTCGACTGCTTTTGCCAACCGCTCGTGGGAGGATTCCGTTAGTTTGCGCTGAGTGATGACATCAAATACCGCAACAAAATGCTCTTTCTCAGGGCAATACACAGATATAGAAAACCACATCTTCAGGGCCTCGACATAGGTCTCAAATCTTTCGGGTTGGCCGGTCATGGCTACGCGGCCGTACCGGACGAGCAAATCCGGATCCGATTCGATGAGGTCAGGAATCACTTCTGAAACTTTCCGCCCAACCACATTCTTCAGTCCCGTCAGTCTTTCAAACGCGGCGTTTACATCGAGGTAAATGAAGTCCTTCGGTCGGTCGGCCTCGAACAGCATACGGCATAAAGCCAACCCTTCCGCCATGTTCTCAAAGAGAGAGCGATGGTGCGCTGCCTCCTCTCTCAATAGCTGCTCGATATGCTTGCGTCCGCTGATGTCGCGGATATTGCATTGCATCACCTTGTGTCCGCTTTCCAGATAGACGTTGCTGACAAACTCCACCGAGATCTGCTTGCCCTCCGAGGTTTCCAGCGGGAGATCATCATAACGAACATATTCCTTCGCCTGCAATTCTGCGAATTTGGCTTCGTTGGCGGCAACGTCCTTGAATAAGCCCAGTTCCCATATTTTCCTACCAAGGAAGACCTCATGCGAGAGCCCTAAGAGATCGATCAGGAAGGGATTGACATCTATGATTACTCCCGTCTTGACATCAAGGATCAAGATGCCGTCCTTGGCCGCCTCAAACAGTCGACGGTAACGGAGTTCCGAAGCACGCAACGCGTCCGATACCGTTTCCTTGTGTGAGTCGGCAGCGCTCACAACTCCTTTAGAGCCATTCGCCTCTGCTCTTTGTATGTATTGTTCACAGTGGCTGCCGTTGACTTCATAGCTACCTGAATTGCTGGTTTTAAGGAAGGCTTGGTCTCCCTGTGACAAATCCAGTTATAATTTATGCTTAAGCCAACACCTTGATTTGTCAATCTGCGCCGAGCTCATTCTCACATTGCAGGTGCTGGGCCCAGGATAAATGAGCTCTGTAATTTATTGTGTTTCTGCATGCTAACCGAGTCTCTAGCCATGGGAGATCGCTATCTGCATTTGGATAATCCCCGATACAACTTGGCATCTGGCTCCTTGCTCCGAAGGCCACCCCAAAGCCGGCTCACTCCTCCCGAAGTCAGCTCAGCAGCTGTGTTGGCCACGTCCGATTCCAGCCATATTCCTAGACCGTATCCCTGTATTTTCGAAGGATCTTATGGACCGATTTTTTGCGGCTGCGAAGGGCTTGCAGAACCAGCACGGCCGCAAAGGCAAGGCAGGCACCCATTGGAGGAGCAGGAGCGCCGGGTGCCGCACCTGCCCCGAAGTCCGATGGGAGCGACGTGATTTGTGACGTTATACCGTTGAGTACCTGAACAGCTGGTGTCCCGGGAAGAGTCCCATCGGTCAGCGGGTTCCATGCATTCACTCGCGAAGTCCAATCGCTACTCTCAAAACCCGTATAACCGTTGTTGGATATGACAATCTGGTTCCAACTTGTTCCGGGAGCTCCAAGAAAATTAATGAAGGCAAACTGCTCGCCATAGTCCTGCCCTAGGAATGCCGGATTGGGATTGCCTCCATACGGTGACGGCCATCCAGACGGAATCTGTTTGAAGACAGAGGCCTCATTCAAAGACGCGACCAGTGACCCGTTGTTGAAAAACGAGACCGTATTGTACTGATCAGCCGCCGACCACTCCATGCCGAAATAAGAGCTGTTTTGGTTCAGCGTCAGAGTGCTCGTCGTTGTTCCGAATCCTGGTCCAATGACGGGATAGTTATTACCATTGGGGTAACCCGGCGTTGGCACCCCTCCATACTGGTTTGCTGGTATTACATCGATCGCATTGATAGTTCCCACCCCGTTCCAGTTGAGATTGTTGTTCATCCCAAGGGAGGCATTGTTGAAATTTTCAACACTTGTGCCCGAAAGCGGGGAGTTCCACACTCCCGCCGGTTCGTAGGAAACAACCATATCCTCCGACTGCGCCCTTGCAGATGCGGCTGCGAACAACACCGCTAACGCTGCAAGAACAGACCCATTTGCACCAGGCATCCCGATGCCGCGCGGCGCCTTGTCGGCCTTAATCTGTCTCATCCGATTCAAAGTGATGATTTCACTCTCCACCTCAATCGGGTTACGGCTGTAGAGATTCAAAAGGACTGCTGTAATTTTCCGCACTTCCTCATTGCATTCTAAAAAAAGCAGGGATTTTATTGGTTTCATAACAGGCACTGGCAAAAGTTGGGTGGGGTTTTGGGAGGGTGAGTTGATCTTGCTCATTTGATTAAGTGTTGGTGTGTGTCCACGGAGAGGGCATTACATTGGATGGGAATTTTTAAGATGAGACCCCTGTCAGAATGAGCAGCAACAAGAGAAGGGTTCCGAACATCCTGTCGCGGATTCCTGACAGTGGTAATTTCATGGGGGCGGAAATTTAGAAGTGAGTTTTAATCAGATAAACCATGTGAAATGAGCCGGCTGCCAACGCTGTTCCCATCAGGCAGGCAGCCCCCCAGATCAATCCCCAGACCAAACTTCTGCTCTGGTTTTCGGTGATCGAGGGCATCTCGGTTTCATGACTTGCCGTCTCCTCTTCCTCTGAGCCAAACGCCATCTTCATTTCTTCTAGGCATTCTCTTTTTACTTTCATTGGTGTCACTTCATGTGAGGGGTTCTCCCCCTCTCTCTCACGACTCCATTGGTCCTGTTCCTTTTCCCAATCGTGGTGTTTGAGTTCATTCTTGCGCAGATTGCTCCCTATGGTTGTGAGAAGCTCCTTTGTCGTGAAAGGCTTGGTAAGGTAGTCGTCTGCGCCGCGGTTCATTCCCGCTCGCACCTCACCCTTCTCGCTAAGTCCGCTGAGGAAGACAAACGGGGTGGAGCATTTTTCGGGATCCGCCCTGATTGCATCCAGCACCTCCATGCCATTTGCACCAGGCATGCGGATGTCGCAGAGCACCATGTCAGGATTAATCTGCTTCATCCGATTCAGTGCGTCGGATCCATCCACAGCCTCAATCACATTATAGCGGTAAAGATTGAGGAGAGTTGATGTCGTTTTACGCATTTGTTCGTTGTCTTCCACGAGAAGCACGGTCTTTCTTGGTTTCATAATAGTTTTGGATTGGTGTTGCGTGCGGGTTTGGATCGGCTGGATAGTTTCGTTCATTTTGGTCTCCTTTGTCTGACTTGAAACTAATACCTTCGATCTATTAGTTAAATACCGTGAAGAGGGTATTTTTGTAGTGCTGCTGTCACGAATGTTAACACCTTCGTCACTAACAAAAACGCGTGCCAGACATCTCGCAGTCTCGCTCTACGAGACGCACAGGAGCGTATGTGAAACTCGCATGCTCACAGATACCAACGTTGCTTATCTGAATGCACTAAGTAGTGCTCGGATTAAATAAATACCGTCTTCACGGTATAGCCGATTCATCAATGCAGCTGCATTCTTGCATTGCTAATGACTAGTGAAACAAATCCCAAACCCACTAAAACTAATGAACACTGCAAATGCACGATCTACACTTCGCGGCTCTTCGAGGGAAATCATGGAAAGTAGTTTGAACGGAAACAGAATCGAGGGCATCTACCGGTCAGGCGATTCCGACAGGCAGGACTCGTGCGCCCTCCTCCTTAAGATTCACTCACTTCAGAAACTGCTGCCGGCCAGCTCCACGCGTATTTGTCCGGAATTAGTGAGGGAATGGATACGGAAATCGAAGTAGCCGTCACACTAATCTGCAATGAAGTGCATGGCGCTTTTCTGAACAAGCGCTGAACCGGAGAGATGCAACTTCCGTGAGATAGACTTCCGGTGGGTCACCATCGTATTCGGTGAGATAAAAAGCTTGTCCGCCACCTCCTTGTTAGTCAGCCCGGTCCCTATCAGCCTGAAGATCTCCAACTCGCGAGGGGTGAGACTTTCAATCTGGGAGTCAGTTCCGTGGCCGACTTCGTTCTTTCCTGCATGAAGTGAGGGAATCCTAAGTCGAAGCTCCTTGAATGCACTCATCTTGTCCACAACGGCAAATATCTTCTGCGACTTAATGCGCGCGTCTGTCACCAGTTGCGGTTGGCCTGTAAGGACAATGATCTTGAGCCCCAGGCGCTGTCTCGCCACATAATCGACAAGCTCTAACCCACTCCCGTCGGGAAGCCCCAGATCAACAATAAGGAGATCGGCCGGGGTTTCCTTGATGGCCTTTTTTCCCTCTCTAACCGTGGAGGCGGCGGCAACCACTTCCACTCCGTCCATCGTCTTCATCACCGCCGCAAGGAGCTGTGAAAACATCACCTGATCCTCGACAAGAATGCACCGGATGACATTACCAACTTGAGCGGGTGTATTCACATTAATGGGTCTGTTTTAGCCCGATGACGGATTGTCAGTCAATGGTCATCCGGATTGGGGTGATACCGAGGCTCCTTGTAGACTGATCCTAAGGGCAAAGAATCGTTTCATAGGTGGGGGTGAGAGAGGATTTTTGTTCCACTGGCGCGGAGACCAGTAACTTTCCGTGAAAATATACCCCCTTCACGGTATTTCGCCAAACGAGCCATTCGGCCATCATTAACTCGAGATGATGAATGCAGAACCTAGCCATAAATACCCCACGACAATGACACCATGCCAACTCAGAGAAGATGTAAGACTTTTTTTAACGTGTGGAGGATTTTTATCATGCCGTCTCCATAGATGTTGAAACTTCAAAAAATCGTTGTTCCTCAGGACAGCTTCACTTTCCCCCTACCCAACCACTAAACCCCAATAATCGTGCACCCCAAAAAAACCCTCCTCTTCGTAGAGGACAATGAACAACTTCGCAAAACAACCTCAACTCTGCTCAATCTCCACCGCTATAATGTGATCGAGGCGGAGGATGGAACCGCGGCCCTGAAAATGATGAAGCAGATCAATCCCGACCTAGTCATTTGCGACGTTCAGATGCCTGGTGTAAATGGCATGGATGTTCTGGATGCCTTCAGGGCAGACCCTGAAAAAAGCTGCACCCCATTCATTTTTCTGAGCGGTCTGGCGGAAAGGGATCAGGTGAGAAACGGCCTAAACCGCGGAGCTGACGACTACCTTACAAAACCTTTCACGACAAAGGAACTTCTGGCATCCATTGAAGGCAATCTGCAAAAGATTGGTAGGAGGCGGGAAAAATGGCAGGAGGTTGTAGAGACCCTGCGTAACAGGGAGGTTGCAACCCTTTCCCATGAGGTAAGAACTCCTCTGACCGGGATCGTCGCTGGGGTTGATCTGATGATGTGGAATAACACCCAGGAACCGAACAACGGAGATGAGAGCGTCCCATCAATCGTCAAGGATTCCACGACCCGCCTTCATGACACCCTTTCCCGTTATCTTCTGTATTTGGAAATGAAATCGGGGACCAAGCCAGTCCTTCTTGAGGTGAAAGACAAATTGGCAACTGAGTTGCCTGATTTCTTGAAAGACATCGCTGAATCACTTGCCAAAAAGCACAATAGAGCGACGGATCTGGAAATTGACTCGACCATTAATTACAGGACAAAACAGACTGAGCTCATCAGAAGAATTGTCGTCGAACTTCTATCAAATGCATTCAGTTTTTCTGATCCGGGAACGAAGGTTCGTGTGAGACTACTTAAAAGGGGATCTTGGGATGTCATCAACATCACGGACATGGGGGATGGCATGACCCCGGAAGAAATCATCAAAATCGGTCCATTTGTACAATTTGCAAGAAAGGCAAGGGAACAACAGGGACTCGGAATCGGGTTGGTTATCGCAAGAGACCTAGCCTTGGCATCCGGCGGAAGTCTCACAATCACTCCCAACCAACCTAGGGGACTCTCCGTAGATTTTATTTTTGGAAATCCCTCACTCTAGAAATTTTTCCAACCTCACTGCCCGGGTCCTGCGGGATCTTGGCACTAACTCGGCAACATTCGACCAGAAAGAGAGATCGCGCCAATTCAACCTGCGACCATAAACATCCACATCTGGAAATAAGAAGCTCGCCTCAGGGGAGTACCTTCTGAATCGCCGCAGAAACGTGATCCGACTGGAGTTCCTTTCCTTTTTCGTTGAAGTGGACATCACCGCTATAAAACTCTGGATGCCCAATCGTCAGGGCGTGCAGATCGTCAATCGGAATGTTCTCCCGATTCATGATTCCCTGAGCAATCGAGTTACGGTCATCAACGCGTTTGTTGGACTTTTGACGAAGATCGGATTGCAGCATCAACTTGGCTGCATCAGCCTGTCTGGCATCGGTCGGCTCAGACATCTGTAATTTGTTGGAGGCGGCCTCATTCAACGATGTAGTACTTGCCCAGATCAACTTCGCATTCGGGGCATGCTTCCGAATGGTGTCTATCAACACGGGAAGTCCCTTCGCATACTCGCCCTCGCCGTGCTGCCATCCGTGCATTCCATTATTGAAATGAATCACGTCGAATTTCGTATTTTCGAGCACCATGGCAACCTGGCCAAGAAGGGCCGGATCGGTCACGAATGCCGAGGTAGCCAAGCGGCTGACATATGCCTTTCCGTCCAGGCGCTTTTCAACCCCAGTATAATATCCCCTAGTGATCGAGTCTCCCAGAAGTAGCACACGTGGCAACTTGGTCTCGTTAGCATGACTGATCCAGATATCACACCACTCTATGCCCTCCTTTCCGGCGGGTGGCATCTGAGCGCGTACAGTGAATGCACTGGCAGCAAGAAGGAGCGTAATGAAAAATTTCATAAGGGGTTGAATAACAATGCTACTAGGATGCCCTAGTTTTCTGGAACGAGAAAAAACACCCGCTGTTCCCTAATATCCAATCGTCTCCGATCGCTTCTGCCCGTCAATATCAGTGAAGTGAGAGATACTTATCGAGCACGGTCTGAATGGATTGGGCCCAAATCTGATAACCTTTGGCACTCGGATGTAGGTAGTCAGGCATGATTTCCCGACTAAGAGTTCCATCGGTATTCAGAAATTTATCGCCAAAATCCAGATAGATTACCTCTGGATCCTTGGCAAAGGTTGATAGGATTCGATTGATCTCGTTGATCTTTGTTCTGGCAGGATCATTTCGATCGGGTCCTCGAGGAAATATGGCCTGAAGTACAATCACGGCGTTCGGACAGCGCACCCGATAGGCGGAAACAATGGCTTTTACCCCGTCGGCAATCTGCTGGGCGTTCCAGTGTTGGGACAGATTGTTGGTGCCAATCATTAGAAAAATCACCTTTGGATGCAGCCCTTCCGCCTGTCCCTTAGAGAGTCGCCAGAGAAGATGCTGTGTTTTATCACCGGCAATACCAAAATCGACGGCGTGATACGGGGCAATTTTTTCCGTCCAAACGGGCAGGCCGGCGTCAGCCCTCTCCCACCAATCAGTAATAGAATCACCATCAAAAATTACCTGAATTGAGGTCGCGTCTTTTTTTGCATTGGAAATGTTTTCCAATGCTCTCTGCTCCCAGAGTGCGTTTCTTGTCCCCGGCTGAGACGGCAAGAGCGCTTCATCAGCCGTCATTTCCGCCACCCACGCGGCCCTTGCGGCATCAGGAATTGATGGGTTACCCTGCGACTGACCAATCGCCACACGAAGGGTAAGCATTGAAACCAAAGTGATGAGTGGAAGTTTTTTCATGGGTATCAGGCCAATAATCAAAAAGCTGGCAGGTTGTTGATCCGGTTTCATCAACCTAGAAAACATGAATTCGGACAACCCAAAAGATTAGTAAGAAAATGTGTATTGCCAAGGGCTCATTAGGGTTGCTCTTGAGGGCGAGGAGAGAGTTTATTCCTTATTATTTGAGATCAACTATTATCTGGCTATAATACAACTCACAGGAAGATGAACCATTTCCCCCAGATGCGGATTCCGATTTTAAACGCATGGATTCTGACAGGAATCGTTTTGGGAAACATCGTCGCCTCAGATGAGGTGGTGAAGGAATCTCCCTCCCCGATAGCCCCACTCCTTGGAAATCTGTCGCCAGATACATCAGCCTCCGGCGTACAGTTTTTCACTAAGAAAACCCGTCTCTGGCTCGGGCGTAGTCAGGTAATCTGCTTTTACGCACGGAATCCCATCGACGAAAAACGCTATTTCTCCTTTGAGGCTGACGAGAAGCTCCTTCATGTCCTGATTCCGCCGACACTGGTTCCCGGCACCCATATCGGCTATATCCGAGTGCGTCCTGTAAAGGAGGGAACAACACGACTGACACTTGGTGGCAACGAGATCGTGGTGGAGATAGCAAAGGATACCGCCGCCGCAACAATCGAGTTGACTCGACCCGAGATTGTAACCCCATCCAATGGAGCCGCCGTCTGGGGCAAGTTCGCCGTGGGAGTTGACCAGATCAACTTCTCCACCACCCCGCCGGATTCCATACCCCTTTTGCGTCTTCCGGATGGGAGTGAAATGAAGGGTGAAGTGGTGCCTAACCAGCAACCGGGGCCCCATCTGCGCTATTCCTACACCGTCAATGCAAAGTCACTTCATCGCGGAAGCAACGAACTATATGCCGTCATCAAGGACAAGACGGGCAGGGAGATCGTCAGCGATCCGGTAACCGTGGTGGCGCTTGAACCTCCCCCCGAAGCAATAATCAAAGGAGAGTGCAAGGATCAGATCCAGACTCAGCCACCACCACTGAAGGTTCTCCCTCCAGGACCTCAAAAACCATTCGTCCCTCCAAAGGTTGAGAAGGACGCGAAGTCGGTTTACGGATCAGTGGTCAGCAATCCTACAGAGTACCCTTCGTGGTGTATGCCTGTCAGCGTTCCAGCTAAAGGGCGTTACCAAATGATTGTTACGGCCTGCGGCGAACCCGGCGGAAATGCACTTCCAACCCTAGCTCTCACCATCGACAACGAAGTAAACACGGCAACCACATCACGATTGGCAACAACCGATTGGCACAGAATTGCAGTGGGACATCCTGTGACGCTGACTGAGGGGCAGCATGTTCTGTCGGTCCGATTCCGAAACCCCTTCGGATTGGGCATCCCCGGAGATCACCGCCATCTCTACCTTGCCCGCTACGAACTGGCACGACTCGACCAACTGCCTCAACCTGCGGCGACTGCTCCCGATCCATCCATGACGACAATGCAGGATCCAACGGCGACACCGTTCGACCAAAAGCTTCAAACCTCCGCGCACCAACCCACCCAGCATCCCACCGACACGATGTTGCAGGGCAACATGATGATGGAAACACAGAAATCTGGGGGGGGTGCGATGATGATGGAGGGTTCGCTGCTGCCGGCAGGCAACTTCCATCTGACATTCCAAGATCCACTCGACGGGCAGGTTATCGCCAATCAGGTTCTAATCAATGCCATGGCCTGGTGGCCCGACCGTCAGCACTCTATACCTCCAACGGTAGAACTGCTGCTCAACGGAAAGGTGGTTTCCTCGGTGACATCTCGTCATCCGCGCTTTCGGATTGATGTCACTGTGTTCAAACGGGGTCTGAATACAATCGCCCTGAGAGGAGTACTTCCTGATGGACGAAAAGCACAAAGCGTCACGGAAACGCTCGTTCTTCCGCCGGAACTAGTCGATGGTTCCACCTACAGGGAACGTCATAGATTCTATGTCCATGATCCTGCCTGGGGTTCGAGCCTTAAGGCGAGAATCAGTCCCAGCGAGGGCGAACCGATCGCCACCCTAGACAATGCCGGCGATGTGTCACTAGTGCTGAAGGATTCGCTTCAGGGACCTTACAAGCTATCCCTTGAAGGCCACGGAAAGAATTCACAAGGTCTGCCCGTGGCGACCCTCTTGCTAAGGGTTGGCGGCAAGGAAACTAAAATCGGGGATGTCCCTTCAAACCAAACCCTTGAGAATACCCCTGCGTTGCAATTCAACTTCCCCTCCGGTCCCAAGTCGTTGGTCCTGCGCCTCGTCAACGACACGCCCGACGGCCAGAAGGTATATAGACGCCTGCAGTTTCGCTCGATCTCTCTGGAACCCCTCCCTAATCAGCCACCCTCAAACAACGTAACGGCAGCGATCGCCTACCCTTCAAACAACGCCAAGGTGGGAATGGCGGACGCGGTGGTCGCCAATGTATCCGGAACCCGTGGGATAGTGCATGCAGATCTGCTAATTGATGGTCAACCCCAGAACTTCAATCTGACTCCCACCAACGGGCTCGGTCCCGTCCTTTTTCCCCTTCTGACCAGGACACTCAAAGCCGGCCCACACCAACTGCAAGTCACGGCACGTGACGATAACGGCACCTCTGTCCAGTCCGCGGCCGTCACAGTCGAGGTGACAAAGAACGATCAGGAAGCGTCAAACGGGACGTATGCCCGAGCCTTGTTCCTTCTGAACCGTTTCGGCTACGGGCCGGAGTCGCGTGAACTGGCAGCAGCCTTAACCAAGGGGCCAAAGGAGTGGCTTCTCGCGCGTCTGTACGAGGGAAACGATTCGCCCTCCGAATCAAACGAGCAGAAGCGACTGCACGCCGAATACCCCGATGTTTACTCAATTGTTCCGAAAGCCCTTCAATATCTGATCACCGCACCAAATCCGGTGCGTGCTCGATTCCTAGCTTGGACAGAGAATCATTTTTCTACATGGGTGAACAAAACAGGAGCACCAGAAAAATCCCGCGAGCATGACCGCTTCAGGGAACTCGGTATCGCCCCCTTCCCGGATCTACTCCTCGCCTCGGCGACTAGTCCAGCCATGCTCATCTATCTCGACCAACGATACAGCGTCGCCCGACGCCAGAACGAGAATTATGCCCGCGAGATCATGGAACTGCACACACTCGGCGTAAAGGGCGGCTATACTCAAGGTGATGTGACGGCACTGGCCGATCTATTGACCGGCTGGAGTCTGGCCGACGAGGCCCCCATTGACGGATCACAGTTATTGGAGCGCACCTTCCGCTACGACCCATACCTTAACAGCGACTCGCCAGAGACAATCCTCGGCATGGAGTTTTCCGGCGTCTCTCCCGAGCGCCGCTTCGACAGAGTACTGACGGCGCTAAATATGCTCTCCGGCCATCCCAGCTGCGCTCTCTTCATCAGCAGAAAACTAGCAGAACACTATCTCTCTGATCCCGCTCCCCCCGATGTGATCGATGACTTGGCGCGCATCTACATGGAATCAGGAGGCGACATGAGGATGATGCTTGCTGCACTCCCAGATAAGCCCGCGTTCTGGACAGCTCCTGCACGGGCTGCAAGCCCAATTGATTTCGGTGTACGACTTGCTAGACTGGCCGGACTAGGGTCTCCGGACTCCGTCAACGCGCTCACCGCCCACAGCGGCATGGGATTGTTCGACAGGGCGACACCCGATGGCTATCCCGATACGGACGGTTACTTCATCAGCTCCAACTCGATGCTTCAGCGCTGGAACTTTGCGCAGAGTATCCAGAACAGCTTCCTAGCCAACGGACTGATCCCCGACGATTGGAAGCCATCTGATCACGCATGGGATCCAGCAACCACCCAGCGACTGATCGACCTTGCTGCAATCCGCATCACCGGCAATGTCCTGACTCCCGCCTCCAACGCCTCTGCCCTTCAGTTGATCGCTTCGGCTCCAGAAAACACCGATGGAAGGATTCACCTTCTCACGTCCTTCATTTGTCAGACTCCCGAAATCGCGCTAAAGTAATCTACACTCCTCCCAATGCACATCACCCGACGTTATTTCCTTCGTTCTACTGGTGCAGTAGCGCTCTATTGCGGCATCAATCCCCTCAAGACGCTAGCCGAGGTGGGAATGACCGACGACGACGTCAAACCGGTTGCACGGAATAAAACCTTCGTCGCCATCTTCCTCCGGGGAGGAATGGACGGCCTCAACTTCATCGTTCCGTTCGGTGATCCCGGATACAATGGGTTGAGACCAACGATCGGAATCGCCTCGCCGGGCGCACCAAACGGATCCCTTGATCTGGACGGATTTTTCAGTCTGCATCCAAGCGCCGGCCAGTTGATGCCCTTCTTTAAGAACGGGACGGCAATGGTCATCCACGCAGTAGGATATGACCGGAATACTCGATCCCATTTTGAGGAACAAGATACATGGGAGACTGGTGTCACGGGGAACACCATCAACTCCGACGGATGGTTGAACCGGCATCTTCTGACCTCCAAAGGACATGGCCCCGTACGCGCCATTTCCATCGGGGATGTCCTGCCAAGAATCCTGCGTGGCAAGGCCCCAGCCTTCGCTCTCAGAGGGATCTCCGATCTAACCCTTCCGAATGCGGGGAACGTAGACGATGCGCAAATGTTTGCAGCAATCGAGCACGCCTACTGCACCCCACCTCGAGAACATGTGGATGCAGCTCGGGACCTTCTTTCAGAAACAGCCCAGACGACACTCGACGGCATAAAAATCATCAAACAAAAGTTGAAGACGGATTATGTAAAGACGGTCGATTATCCCAAAACGGATTTCGGAAGAAAACTCTCGGAAGTGGCACGCGTCATCAAGTCGGACATCGGCTTGGAGGTAGCCGAGATTGATTACGGGGGATGGGATACGCACCAAAATCAGGGTTCTTCAATCGGCTCCTATGCAACATTGGTACAGAATCTTGCTGAAGGGCTGAGTGCCTTTGTCCGCGATCTGGGTGACCGGATGAACAACACTTTGATCCTGACCATGAGCGATTTCGGACGCACCGCTGCTGAAAATGGCACTGGAGGGACGGATCACGGGTGGGCCAACTGCATGCTCGCAATGGGGGGCAACCTTGCCACGTCCACTTCTGGAGGCATCGTTAAGCCGGTCCTTTCTCACTGGCCCGGCTTGGACAGAGGCCAGTTGCATGAAGGACGCGATCTTTTGCACACAACCGACTTCCGCGATGTTCTGGGAGAGGTGGTCTCGCTCCACCTTGGAAATCCGCAAATCAAGACGGTTCTTCCCAGCCACGACTTCAAGCCAGTCGGATTTTTGCGGACCTGAAAACATTTTTCCCAGACTAACCCGGCCCCCAAGGGGGAAGCTTCATGGGGGAGGCAAAAGGAGGAGCGCCGACTGTTTTCACTTTGCGCTCATAGATCTTGCCTCCGCTGGTCACGAACAGGGTATCAAAAGCTGCACCACCGAAACACAGACCAGCAGGCTCCCCCTCAGGCATTGGAAGAATGCATCTGGAACGGCCGTTGCGGTCAAAAATCTGGATTCCTAGGTGTGTTGCCACATAGGCACGACCATCGCGATCCATGCACATGCCCCCTGCACCACTCTCTTCAGCCCAATCTGGCACGTGAGACCAGTAGAACCGCTGCTTGAATTCGACCGTGCCATCAGACTTTACCCGATAACTGTACCCCCAGTGCGTATTGCGCTCCATAACCGCAAGCCAAAGACCATCGGGGGACAAGGCGATGCCGGTGGGTTGACGCAGACCCTCGTCAAGCATCGTCCGACTACCGTCTGCCTTGATAAGCCAAAACCGACCGCTTTCGGACTCGGTAGCATAAATGCGCCCGTCACTGGTGGCCACAAGACAAGCGGCTCGCAATCCGCTTGCAGATACTGCTCGGCCGTCACTAGTGAAAGTAAACGGTTCCAGTGGAATGCCTGAGGCCTCAGTTATGCGGCCATCAGTGCCTAGCTTGAAATGGCGGTTGTCGGCTCCACGGTAAAAGACCTCTCCTTTCTGATTTGCCACCGGTTGATCGCAAGCCTCACCCACACCAGGAACAGGTTGCCAGTTCGAGCTGGGGTCGAGGATGGCTTTCAGAAAAACGTTTTGGGTCATGCCCGTCCGGGCCACCACAGGCTGCGGCCAGTCTCTCCAAAGGTAGCGCATGGCATCGGGAAAAATGGCTGCTGCATGCTTGCCGTTGTGCGTGCCAGTTCCCCAGACATGCATATGGTCATAGCCGGCAAATTCCAGCGCCCGATCCAGTGTCTGGTTGCCCATCCACCAATCGCCCACCTCCGGGCCTCCCATCCATTCGTCATTCTCTCCATCCTGCTGGAAAATACGGATTGGCTTGGGCTCTGTCTTGCGAACGAGCACGGGGTATCGGTCTCCGCCGCGCATACAAACAAAGGTACCGATCGCCGAAAACACGCGTCGAAATGCGTCCGGATGCTCCCACGCTAGAGTGAACGCGGCGATCCCGCCTGTGCTGCCGCCGCCGACGCAGCGATCATTAGGATTGTCAGATAGTTTAATTGGCAGCCCGTCTGGTGTCTGATGCCGTTCCACTTCGGGGAGGACTTCCATTAAAATGCACCGTGCTAGCGAGTCATTCAGGCCATCAAACTCAAAACTCCGATTAAACCGTGGATTATCCTTTGCACTCGTCGAAGACACCTTCCCCGGAGAAACACCTACAGCTATGGTTACTGGCATTTCGCCCTTGTGGATAAGGTTGTCGAATACCAAAGGAACCCCGAATCCGAGGCCGTCGAGCCCCACATAGACGCAGGCAGGCTTGTCGCCCTTGTACTGGTCCGGCACATAGACCGTAACGGTACGACTAGTGCCTGGAAAAACCGCCGATTTATCGAATTGAAACTGGAAGGTCTTGCCTTTCGGTACGTCCGGCTGAGATTTCGAATCTTTTCCCAACTCGTAATTATTCAATGCATCCGACCCCTGAGTCGCCAGAGTCGACGCAGGGAGGACGGCAACTTTGAGTACAGTCGCTAGAATAATAGCTAGCCGAATGCCCTGCATGAGCGATTAAGCACCCTTCGTCGTCGGCACAATTTCTATGCCATTAACAACTGGCCGACCGGCCACTCCGGGACGGAAATGTATGCTTATATTCCCGTCTTTGTCCGGCACAATGCCTTCGAACTCTCTTGAGACCGCCTTGTTTCTTCCACCGGCAGCTACTGAGATATCAAAATCATCGAGGACGGATTTACCATTGATATCGACACAAAAGCGACGCTTCCCCGTGGCATCGGATACCTGTGCCGAATCCCCCTCGCCTCCGAAATCATTCTCTACAAAATAGAGCCGCACCGCGTAGTTTCCCGGATTCATCGGAAGCTTATAAGTGACTTCACCGGTCCGTCCGGAGTCGTAGAGAGAGGCGGGCACCGACGGAGTAGCACTTATATCCACGGGTTCCTTGGACTTGACTCTTACCTTATCACCCAAGTCATAACCCGCATCAGTACTGAAACCTTTGATTGCTTCGCCACCGCAGTGAATCCCGATTTGCCCGAGGGGTCCATCGAACCATTTGATAGGGATCCCCGTCACGGGCCAACTCGAGACCTGCGCATTCTTGTTGGGCTCGACATCGCAATCTCCTGAAGACGTTGGGCCCACATCAACATTCCAACCGTCCAGAACGATGAGGGGCTTGTCACCAAGGAGATCTGAGCTGGAAGCTTCAATCGTAACCATCTTGGTCTCTTGAGGAACCAAGGAGAGATAATTGTCCGAGTAATAAACGGGAAGAATTCGTTCGCCTGAGCCTTTGCGGCGTAATTGCAGATGCGTCATGAGTGCCAGGTTGCCGGAGGGATTATGAAGGGTAACGTCCAGGAATGACTTCCCATCGGCATCGTGCCGCCTGACTGTTGTCTGCAGCTTCACCACGGGAAGGGCTTCGAGGTTCTCCAGTTCGTCCTCACGGCCGGAAGAACCGCGCCAGTAGAAATTGTCTGAGATCAACTGGCTTGCAGCGTCGTGAAGCTGGAGTTTAACAAAATAGACCTTGGAAATGGTTGCAGGTAACTCTACTGCGCCCAAATCGGACACCGCACTTACTGGAACTTCTACCTTCTGATCGCGCTGGGAGACCACGGTGCCATTCAGGTTATAGACCGTGACGGAGGCAGTAACTCCCGTGAGAGGAGTCCCATTGTTGTTGATGACCTGAAGATGCCCGGTGCTTTCGTTGAGCATGATATGGATGTGCTCACAGGCTTTCCTTGTGGCAAAGAGGGAAGCATTCGGTTCCAGATCCCAACTGTAAAGCTGCCAGACAAAGCTGGGTTGGGCTGGGTTACTCATCCAGGTAATGATACCGGAGACTGGTTGGAAAAGTTTGGCGAAGCGACCCTCGTACATCGCTCGAAAGGCTTCGTAATTACCCAATTGCGCTTTTCGCACGAAATCCGCTAGATTAAGGGCCTTGCCATAGCGCCGATTGAGCTCCCCTGGATATGTGTCGCCGCGTTGGGCCCCCTTCCCGAGATCATGCTCGCCCCAGTCGTCGTTAATCGTCTCCCAGTCTTTCTGCGGCATCATCGCCTGCACAGCTTCCAGTGTGGGCACTGAAACGCTGCCAATTTCAGTCTTAAATGGTGCATCTACGATATAAAAGGACCGGGGATTCCGCCAGTGGTAGGGTCCACTGGATTTCACACCATGTCCGTCGGTTGAGCTAGGTTGATAGAGACGGGTTGGCTCCAACTCGTTCATCAACTTCTGAAGGGCATTATTAATGTTTTCAGGAGGACGTCCCTCATTACGACCACACCAAATGGCAATCGAGGGATGATTTCGGAACCGGACGATTTTTTCCCTGACATTGGCCAGATAGGTATCCAGATCAGTCGGATTGGGGCCATCACCCGGGTTAGGCTGAAAAAACTCAT
>Ga0007854_10000139_pt1 | contig 52714 bp, 44 predicted proteins | sample CryBogCBH12Aug08_FD_60382 | JGI IMG/M metagenome (GOLD analysis project Ga0007854, IMG submission 60382) | Freshwater microbial communities from Crystal Bog, Wisconsin, USA - CBH12Aug08 | ecosystem: Environmental > Aquatic > Freshwater > Lake | place: Crystal Bog, Wisconsin, USA | collected... | reverse complement strand
CTCGGCACCAATCTGGGCACTGCGCGTTCGCACCTGCTCGGCCTGCTGCGACAATCGCAGATGCTCCACCTGCAAGGCATGCAGACGGCTCTGTGCCGACACTGCCTCAGCACGCACCGCCACCAGTTGTCGGGCCGAGTCTGCATATGCATGTTCGGAACGGGTCAGCGCGACGCGCGATTCGTCGGCAATCAGAATTTGCGCCCGCAGTTCTTTTTCGAGATTTTCAATTTCCTGCGCCCGCGCCAGCAAACCGGCCTGTTCGGAATCAGGCGCATAAAAAGACACGCTGTGCGCCATTACGACGTGACCGGATTTCACATAAATACATTCGCCGGGCTGCAACTGGCTGCGCTGCGCCAAGGCTTCGTCAAGACCGGTCGCAACATAACAGCCCCGCAACCATTCGACCAGAATTGCGCGCTGACCGGCATCGCCCACCCGCAACAGATCGGACAACCGCGGCAACTGGCCGGCCTGCTGGTTGGGCAATTCGGTCGGCGGACTGAAAAAAGCCAGTTTGGCCGGCGGTGCATCGGCGGCAAAGGCGCGCACCAGTTCAAGCTTCGAAACCTCCAGCGCCCCGAGCCGCTCACGCAAAGCGCCTTCGAGCGCATTTTCCCAGCCCGGCTCCACGTGGATACGACTCCACAGACCCGGCAAATGGTCCAGTCCGTGGCGCACCAGCCAGGGCTGCAATTTGCCGTCGATCCGCAACCGCTCCTGCAACGCACGCAAGGCATCGAGACGGGCCGAAAGGTCCGCCTGACGGGCCGATTCTTCATTCACGGTCTGTTGGCAGACGCGGCGCCGTGCATCGAGTTCGGGTTCGGCTTCCTGCAGGCTGTGCAGTCGCGCCGTGGTCTGCTCAGACGCCTCGGCGGCCTGCGCCTGCTGTTCGGAGAGTTGCTGTAAACGGGCGTCGTCCGGTGCTTCCAGAGCCCCCTGATCGGCCAGCAATCGCTCGCGCCTTGATTCCAGCTGGCGCGCCTGCTCACTGATACTGCGCTGTTCGGCAGACAACAACTGAATGCTTTGCTGCACCTGAACCACGTTGTTGCGCTGCGCTTGGGCCTGAGACTGCGCCTGCGCCAATTGGGACTCGAGGCCCGAGAGTTGTTCCACCTGCTCTTCAACCTGTGCCGCCAGCAGCTGACTTTGTTCTTCGCCTTGCAACGACAAGTCGGACAGGCGCAGCATTTCGGCCTTGGCCTCATCGCTGCGCACAAGCCATTGGGCAAGCTGGCTGGTGAGGGTGCTCAGGCGCTGCTCGACGCGCTGGCGTCCTTCCACCACAAACCGGATTTCGGCCTCCAGTCGACCCACATCGGTGCTGGCTTCATACAGCAGGCCCTGGGCCTGATTAACCTGATCACCGGCCGCGTAGTGCGCCTGCCGCACAGTTTCCAGCTCGGCCTCAATGTTGCGAAGGTCGGCCAAACGGCTCTCCAACGCGTTGCGCGCAGCCTGAGCATCGGTCTGCACACGCGTCTGGTCGGCCAGCGCTTCAGCGCGCTTTAAAAACCACTGCTGGTTTTGCTTCAGCGCCCCTTCGGCCTGCAGCGTGCGGTATTTCAGTGCCACCTCGGCCTGCCTTTCCAGGTGTTCGAGATTCGTTCCCAGCTCACGCAGAATGTCTTCTACACGCGTCAGGTTTTCGCGCGTATCGCTCAGCCGATTCTCCGTTTCGCGACGCCGTTCCTTGTACTTGGAAACCCCCGCAGCCTCCTCGAGAAAAAGGCGCAGTTCTTCTGGTCTGGATTCGATGATGCGGCTGATGGTGCCCTGGCCGATGATGGCGTAGGCGCGCGGCCCCAAACCGGTTCCCAGAAAAACGTCTTGTACGTCACGCCGGCGCACCGGCTGGTTATTGATGAAATAACTGGAGCCACCGTCTCGCGTCAGGACGCGGCGCACCGCGATTTCGCCAAACTGGCCCCACTGTCCACCCGCGCGGTGGTCTGCATTGTCAAAAACCAGCTCCACACTGGCGCGACTGGCCGCTTTGCGCGTCGTGGTGCCATTGAAAATGACGTCCTGCATCGACTCGCCACGCAATTCACTGGCCTTGCTTTCGCCCAGCACCCAACGCACCGCATCCATGATGTTGGATTTGCCGCAGCCATTGGGGCCCACCACCCCCACCAGTTGTCCGGGAAGGAGAAAGTTGGTCGGCTCTGCAAACGATTTAAAGCCGGACAGCTTGATTGAATTAAGGCGCACGAATCAGTTCAGCTCAGCAATGGGTTTTAGTCGGGACGAGAAATAGGCCGCCGGCATTTGCCGCATGGGTTCCATGGGTCGGTCAGTCGGGCAGACTTTCAGTCTATCAGGTGTCTTTAAAATCAAGTGTCTTTCAAAGCCTGTTCAATTTTGCTGGCCAGCGCGTTCAGACTGGGCGGCTTTACGATGTAGCCCGCTACGCCCAGCGGCAATGCCTCGCCCACCGTGCTGGCACTGGAATCGGCACTGAGAAAAATAACCGGTGTGTTGCTGAGTTGGCTGTCTGCGCCTTTGCGCACTTCCCGCACCAGTTCAATGCCACTCATTGGCTCCATGTGTACGTCGGTCAGGATCAGGTCTGGCTTGAGTTTGGACAATTCCTTGATGGCCGCCGCACCGTTTTCAAACGCGTACAAATCCAGAATTCCAAGCCGCCTTAAGCTGCCCAAAATATAGGTGGACATGATTTTTTCGTCTTCAACGACAAAAATTCGTGCGCGTTTGATGTCCATAACCTCTTTTTATCCGTGCATTCAATGGTCTGCAGATCCGCCGTTGAGGTAGGCATCCACCTCATCGAGCAGCAAATTCAACTCGGGCATCAGGTCGGCATAGGCCGGCCCCACCGACGTACTGTGCGCGTCCTTGCTCAGTGCTTCCACCTGCGCCACCATTTCACACAAAGGCGCCCGACAAAATATAGGAATAAATCCCTTCAGCGGGTGCAGGATGCGATTGGCCCCCACTATGTCGCCCTGATCGAGCAAGTCGGCAACCAGTGGCACATCGCGGCTCAGCGTTTCTTCGAGCATCGCCAGCATCCCGTTCATGGCTTCCACGTCGCCAATCTGTGACAGCGCAAGCTGCGTATCAAGATGTACGTACTCATTCGGAGGCACTGTGGTGTTCATGAATCAATTCCTGCAATACAAACCCAAAACGGGCGGCCCAGCGCACCCAGACACCTAGTTTATCCAATGCTCGGGGATAATTCAGCATCATGAATCCGAATTTGTCACTTTTAAAGGCGTATCCGTTTGAACGATTGCGCCAGTTGTTTGCCGATGTCACGCCAAATCCGGCGCTGCGCCCGATCAGTCTGGGTATTGGCGAGCCCCGTCACCCCACGCCGCAGTTGGTAAAAAATGCCTATTCCGACGCTGTTCTTAATAGCGCCGGGCTATGTGGCTATCCGGCAACGGGCGGAGAGCCGGGTTTGCGCGCGGCAATTTCCGCCTGGTTGCAACGCCGTTATGGACTAAATGTCGATGCAAACCGCCAGGTATTGCCCGTAAACGGATCACGCGAGGCACTTTTTGCGATTGCGCAGGTGGTGCTCGATCCACATGAAGGCGATGCGTTGGTGGTTTGTCCCAACCCGTTCTATCAGATTTACGAAGGCGCGGCCTATCTTGGAGGCGCCCAGCCGCACTTTGTGGCCAGCGACCCACAGCGAAATTTTGCGTCTGACTGGGCTTCGGTGCCCGAAGACGTGTGGCGCCGCACGCGCCTGCTGTACGTGTGTTCGCCCGGCAATCCGGCGGGCGCAGTGATGCCGCTGGACGAGTGGAAAACACTGTTTGAACTGAGTGACCGACATGGGTTCGTAATTGCGTCGGACGAGTGTTACAGCGAGATTTATTTTCGCGACGTGCCACCTCTTGGGGCGCTGGAAGCGGCGGTACAGTGCGGCCGCTCCGATTTTCGCAACCTGCTGATCTTTACAAGTTTGTCCAAACGCAGCAATGTGCCCGGCATGCGCAGTGGTTTTTGTGCAGGCGACGCAAGGCTGATTCAGCAATTTTTGCTCTACCGCACCTACCACGGAAGCGCTATGAGCCCGGTGGTGCAGGCCGCCAGCGTTGCCGCCTGGAACGACGAAGTCCATGTGGAAGACAACCGCGCCATGTATCGCGCCAAGTTCAATCAGGTGACGCCGTTGCTGGCATCTGTGCTCGACGTAGCCCTGCCCGATGCCGGGTTTTACCTCTGGGCTAAAGTTCAGGGAAGCGACACCGCTTTCGCGCGCGAACTCTTGTCTCTTTACAATGTCACGGTATTGCCCGGCAGCTATCTGGCACGCGAAGTGGACGGGCACAATCCGGGCGAAGGGCGAATCCGCATGGCGCTGGTTGCCGACACGGCAGAATGTGTCGAGGCAGCACAGCGAATTGTCCAATTTGTGCAATCCAAACGCGCTACTTGAACAAAAATAACGTGATCCACAGCTTGAACTGCAGCCTGAACTAACAAAATTTCAACGACAACAACATCGACAGCAACATGACGCAACAACTACAAGCCATCATCGACAACGCATGGGAAAACCGTGCCAGCATCTCCTCCGACAGTTCTAACCGCGAAGTGATTGACGCAGTGGCGTCTGTCATTGGTCAGCTCAACAAAGGCCTGCTCCGCGTGGCCACCCGCGATGGCGTGGGCCAATGGACCACGCATCAGTGGATTAAAAAAGCGGTTCTGCTGAGCTTTCGTCTCAAAGACAACGAACGCATTCAAGCTGGCGACCTCGGTTTTTACGACAAGGTGCCAACCAAATTTACCGAACTGTCCGACGCTGAAATGAAAGCAACCGGTGTGCGCGTAGTGCCTCCGGCGGTTGCGCGGCGCGGAAGTTTCATTGGCAAGGGCGTGATTCTGATGCCCTCCTACGTCAATATCGGGGCCTATGTGGACGAAGGCACGATGGTCGACACTTGGGCAACCGTAGGCTCCTGCGCCCAGATTGGAAAAAACGTGCACCTCAGCGGTGGCGTTGGCATCGGTGGCGTGCTTGAGCCCATGCAGGCTGGCCCCACCATCATCGAAGACAACTGCTTCATCGGCGCCCGCTCCGAAGTGGTTGAAGGCGTGATCGTGGAGGAAAATTCGGTCATTTCGATGGGTGTTTACATCGGACAAAGCACCAAGATTTATGACCGCGCTACCGGCACCGTCACGTACGGCCGAGTCCCGGCTGGCTCGGTGGTGGTATCCGGCAATTTGCCCAGCGCCGACGGCAGCCACAGCCTGTACTGCGCCGTGATTGTGAAGAAAGTGGACGCACAAACGCGCGCCAAAACCTCTCTCAACGATCTGTTGCGCGACTAAATCACAGCCGCCATGTCCACTCCCCAGCCCAGCGGAACCATGGAGCGCATCCTGCGCCTCATGAGCGAGAAAAAAGCCTCGGATGTGTATCTGTCGGCCCATGCGCCGGCGCTGATCAAAATCAACGGTCAGTGCGTGCCGATCAATGCGCAGTTGCTGCCGGTAGACGCGCCGCGCAATTTGCTGGCCGAGGTACTTGCCGCAGAGCACATGGCCGAACTCGACAAGACGGGCGAGTTGAATATCGGCTTTCCGCTTCCGGGCGTTGGACGCTTTCGGGTCAGTGCCATGCGCCAGCGCGGCACCATCGCCGTGGTGATCCGTTTTATTGCGATGGACGTGCCCGGCCTGGCGGAGTTGGCAGTCCCGCTGATGCTGGGCGATCTGGTGATGGAAAAACGGGGGCTGATCCTGATGGTGGGGTCCACCGGAGCGGGCAAAAGTACCACGCTGGCGTCGATGCTCGATTTTCGCAACGCCAACTCAACGGGCCACATTCTGACCATCGAAGACCCGATCGAATTTCTCTTCAAGAACCGCAAATGCGTGGTCAATCAGCGCGAGGTAGGCACCGACACGGCATCGATGGAAATTGCCCTGAAAAATGCGCTGCGTCAGGCGCCCGACGTCATCATGATCGGCGAAATTCGCGATCAGCAGACCATGAGCGACGCCATTGCCTATGCGCAGTCCGGCCACCTGTGCCTGGCCACGCTGCACGCCAACAATAGTTATCAGGCACTCAACCGTGTTTTGGGTTTTTATCCGGTGGAGGTGCGCAGCGCCCTGCTCGGAGACCTTGCCGCGTCGTTGCGCGCCGTGGTTTCGCAGCGCCTGTTACGCACGCTGACCGGTGTGCGCATGCCCGCGGTGGAAGTGCTGCTGAATACCAAGCTCATTTCCGAACTGATCGAACAAGGCAACTTTTCCGGCGTGCGCGATGCCATGGAGAAGTCGATGGCAGAAGGATCGCAAACCTTCGAACACGACATTGCACGTCTGATTATGCAAGGCATTGTCGACCGCAACGAAGGCCTTGCCTATGCCGACTCTCCAACCAACCTGTTGTGGCGGATGCAAAACGATTTTCAGAAAAAAAGTGCATCCACCGCCGCTTCAATCGCAGACGAAAGCGACGACGCCTCGTTTACCGAATTTACTCTGGACGTCAAACATTGAATCCGCTCTCCGATCCTACTCTGTCGCTCACCCGCACGCTGATAGCGATTCCCTCCGTTACGCCCGACGACCAGGGCTGCCAGAATATTATTGCCGAGCGCCTTTCGGCACTGGGTTTTGTGTGCGAATTTACTACCCGCGGTCCGCAGGATGCGCCGGTTACCAATCTGTGGGCCAAGCGGGCCGGTCGCAGCAAATCCACGCTGGTTTTTGCCGGCCATACCGACGTCGTGCCCACGGGTCCGCTGGAGCAATGGAACACCCCACCCTTTAGTCCCACGATACGGGACGGCAAGCTGTTTGGGCGCGGCGCCAGCGACATGAAAGCGTCGCTGGCGGCATTTGTGGTCTCCATTGAAAAATTTCTGGCCGACCAACCGGACCCCCAACTCAGCCTGGCGCTGCTGCTGACCAGCGACGAAGAAGGCCCCGCCCGCGACGGCACGGTGGTGGTCTGCGACCTGTTGCGCGAGCGTGGCGAGCAACCCGAGTTTTGCATCGTGGGCGAGCCTACCGCCGTTGAGCGCACCGGAGACACGATAAAAAATGGCCGCCGGGGCTCGATGAGCGGCAAATTGACGGTGAAGGGCATTCAGGGCCACATTGCGTACCCGCAGCTCGCTCGCAACCCGATCCACGCGGCCGCACCAGCGCTGGCGGAGCTTGCAGGTATCGAGTGGGATCGGGGCAACGCATATTTCCCGCCAACCAGCTGGCAAATCAGCAATATCCACGGCGGAACCGGTGCCAGCAATGTCATTCCCGGAACCGTTGTGGTCGACTTCAATTTTCGCTTCTGCACCGAATCGACGCCCGAAAGCCTGCAGCAGCGCCTGACAGACGTGCTCAAAGCCCACGGGCTTGAGTATGAAATCGACTGGAGCATCAGCGGCCTGCCCTTTCTCACGGCCCCCGGAACGCTGGTCTATTGCGTGTCCGAAGCCATTTCAGAAGTTACCGGCTTGCTGACGGCCCTTTCTACCAGTGGCGGAACCAGCGACGGACGGTTTATCGCAAAAATCTGCCCGCAAGTGCTGGAGCTTGGCCCGCCCAACGCCACCATCCATCAAATTGATGAAAACATTGCGCTGGCCGATATTCAGGCACTCACCGACATCTACACCCGCGTGCTGCAAAAACTCAACGCACAGGTACTGGCATGAACCTGCGTGCCTTGGTGCAGCAGTGCGCCGACCGTCTGGAGCAGGCCGGAGTTGCCTTTGGTCATGGCACCACCAATGCGTTTGACGAAGCGGCGTGGCTGGTGCTCTGGCAACTGGGGTTGCCACTTGATACGGATCTGGATTTGGATTTGGATGCTGAATCGGACCTTGATTCTGTCGAGCCCTCTCCACTGACCCCGGAAAATCTGGCCGCCTGCGACACCTTGATTGCCGAGCGCATCCGAAGCCGAAAACCTGCTGCTTACCTCACCCGCGAGGCGTGGCTTCAGGGCGTGTCTTTCTACGTTGATGAGCGCGTCATTGTGCCGCGCTCCCTGATTGCCGAATTGCTGGTGGACGCCAGTCTGGACTATTGGTTGCCCAGCGGCACCACGCGTTTACTGGACCTGTGCACCGGCAATGGAAGCCTGGCCATCATCGCCGCGCTGGTGTACCCGGAAGTGGAGGTGGACGCGGCCGACATATCTGCCGATGCACTGGCTGTTGCGGCCATCAACGTGGAGCGCCATGGGTTGCAGCAGCGTGTGCGGTTATTGCAGTCTGACGGGCTGCAAAATATAGAACTTGAACAAGGCCGGGGCGATCATGCGGGCGGGTATGACCTGATTTTGTGCAATCCGCCGTACGTCAATGCGCACAGCATGGCCACTCTGCCGCCCGAATTTCTGGCCGAGCCCGCGCTGGCGCTCGACGGTAATTGCCACGGTGGAACCGACGGCATGGACTTCATTCGCGACCTGCTGGAATCCGCGGCCCGGTACATGCGCCCGGGTGCGCTGCTGGTGCTCGAAATTGGCAATGAACGCGCACATTTTGAAAACGCATTTCCTGACCTCGACGCCGTCTGGCTGCAAACCAGCGCCGGCGAAGATCAGGTTGTCCTCATTACGCGCGACGCGCTGCTTGCATGATCACACTGAAAAATATTAGCTTGCGCAGGGGCGCCAAGTTGCTGCTCGACGCTGCGTCGGTCACCATCAATCCGGGCGAAAAGGTGGGCCTGGTGGGTCGCAATGGTGCCGGAAAATCTTCGCTATTTGCGTTGCTGAGCGGAAAGTTGCATGAAGACGCCGGCGAGTTTTATATCCCAGCCCAATGGCGCATGGGTCAGGTCGCGCAGGACATGCCGGAAACCTCCCAAAGCGCCACCGACTTTGTGGTCGAAGGCGACTCGGTGCTCGACGCCGCGCGTCAGGAAGTGGCTGCCGCCGAAGCAACCGACGACTACGACCGCATGGCACACGCCTACATGGCGCTGCACGACGCCGGAGAACACGACGCCCCGGCACGCGCGCAGGCGCTGATTCTGGGCCTTGGCTTCAAAACGAGCGAACTCGAACAACCGGTCAACAGCTTTTCGGGCGGATGGCGCATGCGCCTGCAACTGGCCCGCGCGCTGATGTGCCCGTCAGACTTGCTGCTGCTTGACGAACCCACCAACCACCTGGACCTTGATGCGCTGGTCTGGCTGGAAGCGTGGTTGAAAAAGTACGAGGGCACGATGGTCGTCATCAGCCACGACCGGGAGTTTCTGGACGCGGTGACCAACGTCACGCTGCACATCGACGCTGCAAAACTGGTGCGCTACGGAGGCAATTACAGCAAGTTTGAAGACATGCGGGCCGAGCAGATGGAGTTGCAACAGAACGCCTACGCCAAGCAACAGGACAAAATTGCCCACCTGCAAAAGTTTATCGCCCGATTCAAAGCCAAGGCCAGTAAGGCCAAGCAGGCACAGAGCCGGGTCAAGGCCCTTGACCGGATGGAAAAAATCGCGCCGCTGTTGTCCGAAGCCGATTTCACGTTCGAATTCAGCGAGCCCGCCAATCTGCCCAATCCGATGCTGTCGATGCAGGGCGTCAGTTTTGGTTATCCACCTCCACCCGAGGCACCCGCCGGAACGCCGCCAACCGTGATTGTTCGCAATGTCAGCAAATCGGTTCTGGCGGGGCAGCGCATTGGCATTCTGGGCGCCAACGGCCAAGGCAAGTCCACCGTGGTCAAGACGATTGCGCGCGACCTTGCGGCGCTGGGAGGCGAAGTTACAGAAGGCCGGGGCCTGAACATTGGCTATTTTGCGCAGCAGGAACTCGATGTTTTGCGCCCCGCAGACAATCCGCTGGAGCACATGATTGCACTGGTCAAGAGCCTGACCGCCAGCGGCAAAATTGGCAGCCAGAATACGCGCGAGCAGGATCTGCGCAGCTTTCTCGGTACTTTTAATTTTTCCGGCGACATGGTCAAGCAAGCCGTGGGAAGCATGAGCGGCGGGGAGAAAGCGCGTCTGGTTTTGTGCATGCTGGTGTGGCAGCGCCCCAACCTGCTGCTGATGGACGAGCCAACCAATCACCTGGATCTGGCCACCCGCGAGGCGCTGTCGATGGCGCTTAATGAGTTTGAAGGCACCGTGATGCTGGTCAGCCACGACCGCGCCCTGCTGCGCGCGGTTTGCGACGAATTCTGGATGGTGTCGCGCGGCGGCGTGGAGCCCTTTGATGGCGACCTCGACGATTATCAGCGCTACCTGCTCGACGAGGCACGCCGCCAGAGAGAGGCGGCCAAGGAGGAAGCCCGCGCTAACTCGGCGAAGGCGGCGGATGTGGCTAATGCTACCAACGCAGCCAATGTGGCCTCCAAAGGCGGCAAGGCCAGCCATGCAGCAAGCGTGAAAAATGCGGAATCGCCCGGTGCAAGCGCTGGCGCGGGGTCCGGTAATACTCCGGAACAGATCCGGCAGTGGAAAAAAGCGCTGCAAAAAGTGGAAGAAGATATGGCGCGCCTGCAGGCGGAGGGCACAACGCTGGAGGGCAGGCTTTCCAGCAATCCTGCCCCTGCAGTGATTGCAGAAAGTGGCAAGCGCCTGAAACTCGTCACCCAAGAGCTGGCGCAGTTGGAAGACCAATGGCTGGAGCTAAGCGGTAAACTTGAAAATTGAATCCAGAACCCTGAATCCTGAATCCTGAAACCACCCCAAACCGGAGCACACATGCCTGCTGTTAACCCAATTTCCCGTATTTTTCGTGCTGCCAAATCCTCCCGCGCCCTGCTTGCAGCTGCCCTGATCCCGCTGCTCTCAGCATGCACCAGCCAACTCGTAGAGGTGCGCATGGGTTCTGACTCGGTGGCCGTGCTCGACGCCAATCAGGTATCAGCTTGCCAGGACAAAGGCCAGATAAACGTCAGCGTGCTGGCTGAGGTCGGATTCATAACCCGTAGCAACGACAAAGTGGAAGGCGAGTTGCTCCAACTCGCACGCAACGGCGCAGTAACCGCTGGCGCTGATAGTGTGGTGAAGGGCAATTCGCTCGAGTTTGGCAAGCGCACCTATTCGATGTACAAGTGCCGATAGGTGCGTGGTTTGTCAGGCCGCTATGTTTTGTCCATTGCAGCTATTGCGGCTATGGGACTATTAACGACTATTAACGAATAGGAGCGACTACAAGCGGGAGCTTTCTTTACCTGCTCTCGACAGTCGCTTTACGCAGGCTTGACACTGCCGGATCACACTTCATTTGGGTTTCATAGCCTCCGCGTCTTTCCTCCCTCGGCGCGGCCATCTCCTGATGGTTGGCCCGGTGTCTGACACCGGGCCTTCTTTTTTTGGACAGCCAAACGGAAGATTGAGCAGGTACGGATACGCGCACAGGTGCTAGTGCTGGTGCTGGTGCAATACCCCACGTAGAATATTGCCGGTAGGATCATCCTGGGTCATCGCACGCGCAACACGCGGGCCACCAGGCGCAAAACAATTAAACCGAGGCAGACTGCATGACTACCAATACCGCATACAGCTTTGAAGAAAAGCGCCAGCGTATATTTGCCATTGTTGCAGCGTCATCCGGAAATCTGGTTGAGTGGTTCGACTTCTACATCTATGCGTTCTGCGCCATCTACTTTGCGCCGGCGTTTTTTCCAAAATCTGACCCGACCACCCAGTTGCTCAATACCGCCGGCGTATTTGCCGCCGGCTTTCTGATGCGCCCGATCGGCGGCTGGCTATTTGGCCGAATAGCCGATCGAAAGGGACGCAAGACCTCAATGGTGGTCTCGGTTTTGATGATGTGCTTTGGCTCCCTGATGATTGCATGCCTGCCGACATACGCTGAAATAGGTGTTGCAGCGCCGGCGCTCCTGCTATTGGCAAGGTTGATGCAAGGCCTGTCGGTGGGCGGCGAATACGGCGCCACCGCAACCTATATGAGCGAAATAGCCATGCGCGGACAGCGCGGATTTTTTTCCTCTTTCCAATACGTGACGCTGATTGGCGGTCAGTTGGTGGCGGTTCTGGTGGTGGTTATTCTTCAGCAACTGCTCAGCGAGGCCGACATCAAGGCCTGGGGCTGGCGCATTCCGTTTGTAGTTGGCGCTATTACCGCGCTGATTGCACTGGTGCTGCGACGAACCCTGCGTGAAACCACCACTGAATCTATCCGGCAGAACAAGGACGCAGGCAGTGTAGCCGTGCTATTCAAACATCACTTGCCGGCATTTCTCACCGTGCTGGGCTACACGGCCGGTGGCTCGCTCATTTTTTATACCTTCACCACCTATATGCAGAAGTATCTGGTGAACTCGGCTGGCATGAGCGTAAAGACGGCCAGCAACATAATGACCGCGTGCCTGTTTCTCTATATGTGCCTGCAGCCAGCGATGGGCGCTTTGTCTGACCGCATTGGCCGACGCAACAATATGATGCTCTTCGGCGCTTTGGGCGCGCTAACCACCGTGCCGGTGCTGACTGCGCTGCAAGGCGTCAGCAGTTCATTTGTGGCCGGTGCACTGATCATGGTTTCACTGACCATCATCAGCTTTTATACCTCGGTGGGCGGAATCGTCAAGGCAGAAATGTTCCCACCCGAAGTTCGTGCGCTGGGTGTCGGCCTGTCGTACGCCATCGGTAACGCGCTATTCGGCGGGTCAGCCGAATACGTGGCGCTGGCGCTGAAATCTTACGGCTACGAATCGAGCTTCTACTGGTACGTTACGGTGATGATGGTAATAGCTTTTCTGGTTAGCCTGCGTTTGCCACGTCAGGCCAGCTATTTGCATTCTGATCTCTGATTTCGGAAAGCAAGTTGTCGCAGGCATCTTCTATCTGATCCAGCACCAGCGCAAATCCGGACGAACCTCCGTAATAGGGGTCAGCTATTTCCGAACACGGCTTGTTCCGGCAATAATCGGACAAAAGTCGCAATTTATCCAGCCGATCGGCCGGACAAGCCACCTTTAACCACTCGGCATTTGCTCCGTCCATAAAAAAAATCAGATCGAAGCGATGGAAATCATTCTTTTGAATCTGCCGCGAGCGCAGCCTGGAAAGGTCGTACCCCCTTCGACTGGCATGCTCCTGCGCCCTTCTGTCCGGCGCGGAACTGGGATATATGCCATGCGTTCCGGCAGAGTCGATGAGAATGTGATGCTGAAGCCCGGCGGCCAGCACTTTTTTTTGCATAACCCCGTGAGCACTGGGACTGCGACATATATTTCCGGTACAAACGAATAGCAGGGAGAGTGGTTTCATGGCTTAAGCTTGCAATATCAAGCAATTCAGTGGGAACATGAGCAAAAATAGTAGACTTACCGACATGCTAACGCCACTGGCTGGACAGCGGTCAAAAAGACAGCCTGAGATCGAATTTCAGGAATACGACCCTCGCAAGCTCTCGCTGGAATTTGAGCATGAATGGGCAGCATTGGAACTGCGGGCACTTGAGCCCAATATATATCTGTCGCCCCACTTTGTCCTTGCAGCATTGCAGCATCTCGATGCCGAACAGAAGCCCCTGATTCTTGCACTATTCGGCCACTATTCAGGCAAGAAAACTCTGCTTGCTGTCTGCCTGTTTAGCCTTTCACCGGCACGCAAAAATTTCCCGTTAACGCATCTGGTGGCCTATAAGTCGGCGCATAGCTACATCGGCGGAATGTTGATAGATGCGCAATTTGCAGAACAGACGCTGACCGCACTTTTTGAATACCTGACCCAGCCCGGCGCCAGTTGGCACGGAATACGGTTTGACGACATGATTGGTAAGGGTCCAACCGCTCAAATGTGCATGCGAATAGCCGCAATCAGCGGAGTCTCCTGGCACCTTATCTATTCCTATGAGCGTGCGGTGCTCTGTCCAACCAATCTGACCGATGCCGCAGTCAAGGCGAGCGTTGACGCCGCCGGAGGCAAGGACATTGCCAGGCGCGTTCGACGACTGAAGGAGGTCGGGGAATTCAAAGCCAGAACTCTCTGGGGCAAAGAAATTACCGATGAAGCAATTGAAAATTTCCTCGCGCTTGAAGACCGTCAATGGACCCGCGAATCCGGAACCTCCCTGCTAGCCTCAGGAGACGGGCCTTTCTTCAGGCAATTATGTCAGGCACTCCGTGATGAGTCGCGGATATTCATATACGAGTTGACTATCAATGGCGCCCCCATCGCGTCGGCAGTCAACTTTATTTCGGTCTCACAAGGCTTCGCTTTCAAGATTGGATGGGAACAGAAATACGCCAAAATGAGCCCAGGAATCATCAACGAACTGGAGTTCATGCGCGACATTGCGTCAAACCAGCGCGGCCTGAGTCAAATTGACAGTGGTGCCACCGCCGGATCGTTTATTGAAAAAATATGGCCGAATCGCACTACCATTGCATCCGGAATATTTGTCACGTCACGACGCGGAAAGCTGGCGATGCAATTTATAGAATTTGCACGCCTCGTGAAGAATAAACTGCATAAATATCGCAAATAGAATTTTCAGGCACCTATACAGTCAGAAATGCAGGCAATGCGGAAACGAACTATCAGGGAAACAACATGAATATTCCAGCAGTGGTTCTATCCTGCATGGGCGCTCCGGAATCAGACATCAACGTGGTCCGCTCGCTGGGCGAGCACGGCATAAATTCCATTGTCATTGGCGAGTACGAGAGCGCCGCAGTTGCAAAGTCCCGCTTTTGCTCCGAATTTATATTGTTGCCGGAGTACACCAAGTCTCCGTTGCATCTCCAGCAGGCTTTGCAGGCTTTGTCTCAGCGCCTTGGAACTGCGCCGGTGGTGTTCCCGACTGCAGACCCCGACCTCGCGGCACTCAACGGCCTTCAGGCTACCGGTGCAGATTATTTTCGCAATATTCTGGCGCCGGAGAATCTGATCAATCAACTTGCAGACAAGCGCCAGTTTGAAGATCTGGCGGTCAGAATTGGCCTTCCCGTGCCCCGTTCGTACGATGCCACAAGCATGGCGGACGTAGAAAAAATCGCCAGAGTTGCTCAGTTTCCCCTCATCATCAAGCCGTCGCAATCCATCGGGTGGCGGCATCCGGATATACCACTCAAAATAGCCAGGTCCAAGGCGATTGTGTTGCATTCCGTCAAGGAACTGACAGATGTGTGTCGAGCCCTTTCAGTCCGACCGCTGGAAGTAATGATTCAGGAGTATGTACCCGGTGGCGACGAAGAACATTACGATGTGCATGCTTATATCGATCGCAAAGGAAAGCCTATAGCTATTTTTTCAGGTCGAAAGTGGCGCATATGTCCCCCCCACGCAGGTAGTGGATGCTATGTGGAAAGCGTATTCGTGCCAGCCCTGGAAAAACTTGCCCTCGATATATTGAATAAAGTCGAATACCGTGGAATAGCCAATATCAACTTCAAACGACACAGCAAAACGGGTGAATACAAACTACTTGAAATCAACCCTCGCGTGAGTCAATGGAGCATACTTGCCGCTAAAACAGGGGTCAATTTGCCATGGATAGCGTACTGCGATGCCTGTGATCTGCCAGCAGATGCATTTCCGCCACGCCGAAACGGTGTTTTCTACGTGAACGGAAAGGCCGATTTTCGAGCATTCCGACAATATCACCAAAACGGCGAATGGACTGTCTGGAATTATCTGCGGTCACTGTCTCGAACCGGTATGGTCTATCAGAATATAAACCTGTCAGACCCGTTGCCCGCCATGCAACTTACTAAAAGCTGGCTGATAGAGAAGGCGAACCAGGTACTGGGTCGGTCGTCCGGTTAGAGCCCGTGACACTCGTTATTTTTCAATAGCACCGAGGTCGATAGCGGCGCCGTGAATGGATCTTGCAGTGGCTTGACCGGTCGCACTAATTTGATGATCCACCGGATATGGCGCCGTAGCTGAGCTTGCAGCGCCCGGTGCAGCGGTGCCTGCGTCAATGGCTATACTTCCAGTAACAGGAATGAATGTAGTCAGATCAATCGGCAAAGTGGTTGACGACACAATTTGTGACCATCCAGACAGCGCGCCTGAAAGGCTGGTTGCTGAATCACCCCATCCAGTGGTGACAAAATTGGCACCCAGATTTAAAACACCCCCTGGTACCCAATTATAAGAAGCCGATGTCGGAGGCGGATCTATACTGTATTCGGTTGCGCGTAGAAATTTATTTGCGTAGTACGGATCGTAAACAAAAATATTATTCCAGGCCGTCACCGACTCCAGGGTTGTGGACATCTGAAATGCACCTGTTGTTCCCTGCGGGGAACTCAGATTGGCAGGGACAGTGAGGAGCATGGTATTGTTATAAAAATATAACGTGCCTTGCCTGAATATAGGTTCACCCCACATATTCCCGATAGCCGAATAAAAATGATCACCACCGTAATGAATAACAGAGCCAGTGGTAGCATCCTTCGAGATAAGATTGCCATACACCAAACTGGTTCGGTAAGCCGGATTTGCCAGTGCCGTCTGTGGAAAATCCTCGGCTTCGACAAGATCTATGGCATGCGCACCGCCCTTGATCAGGTTAAACCTGACTATGGTTCCAATGGAGCGATCTTTTACTGAATTGCCACCACCAATTGCCGGAGGATCGTAGGTATTAAATTCTATAACGACGCCATTGCTCTCGGTATATGTGGTATGGGCCAGAGGATAGCCTGAATACAAATTGCCGTCGTAACCTGCACCATGCAGGTAATTACCGGTTATCAGCAAATTTTGTGTGACGGGAAAATATGGATTGGCTGTACCAAAACCAAAATCATTGGATTTGGAGTAAATTTCCAGAGGGCACCCGTTTATTTCATTATTCGAAATGGTTATATTCCATCCACGGTCTATCCAGACGCACGAAATAAAAGGATTTGGATTGCTGGAATTTCCACTCAAATTGTACGGGCCGCCGCCTGCGTCATAAGCTACGCTGACGCCAGATGTATTGACGAAATGTAAAACTGGAGATGCATTTCTAATATTCAACCCATCAATCTGTATATAACTGGGATAACCATAATAGTTGTTGCCGTTATTTTTTATTTCTATAATGGCGTGTCCCTCATAGATTGCGCGGGTGCTCAAGTTGCTGGGGTCAATATAGGTAGCCAGTTGAGCGCGAGATTGCGCGTTGGTTCCGTCTATGATGGGACGTTCGCCATTGGGCCCGGGTATTCCACATACGCGGATAGGAGCAGTTGACGTGCCACTCCCAAAAATCACAAATTTGGAGTAGTAAGGAACACCGTTGTTGTACTGTATACGCACCGTATCACCGGCCGTCAACAATTCCCAGGGAACTGATTCCAGCGTCGTATAGGACTGAGCAGGTCCAACCAGATAATCGTTATGGGTGCCCGCTGAGCATGTTGCCGCCGTGACCGCGCCAGAACTGACTGTGGTTGTGGTGGAACTAGTGCCAGTGGCACCACCGCCACCGCCGCCGCCGCCGCAAGCAGTGAAAAGCAGGGCCGATGCTGCGAGCGACGCCCATAGAATTGGACACAATTTACGCCATGCAGTGCTGCGAGTTCGACACGTTTGATTCAAGGCAACATCCTCAAGAGAATTTCCGATCGTAAAGGAAAACCCTTATCCGAATATGAAAAATGTAAGGAAACATTCATCGCGCAAGGAACACACACCACGCAACAAGTTGCAACCTTCGGGAGCACTTGCTACATGTTGGGCGACCAGGCAGAGTCTGCGAGTCGTGCTTTTCCGGTCCAGGCCATGCGGGCTATACGGACCAATAGCCATGCATTACTGGATTCCCATGGACTTAGACGTGGCAACTGAAAACGATCGGACTCTCTTATAGCGGTCCCCAGACTGGTTGATACCGCCGACGAATAGCCCGCATCCCGGACCATACCGACATGACGGGTATCGTAATCAAAACCGGGCTTCCCGTTCGGATAAGCAAATAGACGCGGCTTTTCACCAATAATGTCTGCAAGATCATCCCGGTTGCGCACTATTTGCGAACACGCATCCTTATCATTCAGACCGAGCAGGATGGGGTGGTCAACTGTATGTCCGCCAATGCTCATTCCGGATCGATGCAGATTTAAAATATGCTCTGCCCTCATCATGACATTCAGAGGCAACTTCCCGTCAACCATTGCCACCAGACGGTTGCACACTGCATCGCGTTGCTCAGACGAAAGATACTTGACTGATGCCACGAGCGACAAAAATAGTTTTCGCCTTGACGTAACGTCCGATATTGAAAATTCGGACAAACCCAGCCATGAAAAGTCGTATTTGCCCGTTGGTAATCGACGAATGGTTTCGAGAATCTGATCGTTGTACATCAACCGACCGTTCATGAATCCGCTAGTCAGATAGAAGGTCGCATGGAGTTTGTGTTTTTTTAGTATGGGAGCAGCTATTTCATGGTTATCCATATAGCCGTCATCAAACGATATGGACAGGGTCAGCGGTTTTATCGTGCCGCTATACAGTTGCTCGACGGCAACTTCCAGCGGCACGATCGTAAATACACTGGCTAGCGCTTTAATCTGCCGCTCAAATGTTGCCGCGTCCATCAACTCTGGCGTAAGCGGGTCCGGTTCGAGTAGTACCCTGTGGTAGAACAGAATGTTGAGTCTGCCATCTGCGCCAGATGGCCAGACTTGTCGGGTGGCCGAATTGATCACTAATTTCGCTAGAAATGACAAGTCTGTCTCCGATCTCGCCTGTAAGATTCCGTTTGCCTAACACTGCCCTGAAGCGCTATGGACACACAGTCAGGATTTGTCTGAGCCCATTGTAGTCACAGGCGCATCGAAAATATCCAGTCTCGCAAAAACCTGCAAAATCAGAGAAATTTAAAAATGTGGGGGCGAAGGAATTTGTCCGCGCCACATTTCCACCTATACCTATACCAAAACCGAAACGTTCCCCGGTGCGCCAATCACTATGAAAAACGAGCAGCCTGAGCTATCTGTGGAACCGTTGCCAGACTTGGCAGCGCTTGAAGCGCAGTGGTTGGAACTTGAAAATCGCTCGGATTCATCGTACTTCACCAGTTGGGGTTGGATCGGGTGCTGGCTTCAAAGCTTGGCTCCCGACATTCAACCCACGTTGCTGCGCATCCGTTTGAATGCCCTGACAGTCGGTCTTGCCATCCTCGTGAAGCGTCGTATATTCCGTTACGGAGTCATACCGGTTGATGCCGTGTTCGTCAACGCCACTGGCCTACCGCGTGTCGACGCAATCATGATCGAATACAACAACGTGCTATTTCATGCTGGCTTTGGCGTCCCGAATCAGCGGACCGTGATGAAAAGTCTCATGACTGATTTTTCATCTGAAGAATTGCATGTGCCAGGCGTGCAGGCATCTACTGCCTGGCTGGGTCTTGAACACCGGGGCTATACGTGTTCTATTCTTGAACGACGGGGGCACGGCGTGGATCTGAACGAAGTGCGGGGCAAGGGTGACTATTTGACTTTGCTCAGCGCGAATGCCCGCCGACAAATCCGCAACTCACTAAAGGAATTCAGCAAACTCGGCGAAATCAAAATAGAAGTCGCATCGAATGAAACTCAGGCAGACTCGATGTACCAGAATTTGTGTCAACTGCACGAACAGGTTTGGCGCGCCCGAGGTCAGGACGGCGCATTTGCCAATAGCTACTTGCGCGAATTTCACTGGAGCCTGATCCGTAACCGGCTCCCTGCAGGGGAAATTCAACTGATATCCGTGCAGGCCGGAAGCACACTTCTAGGCGTACTTTATAACTTTGTCTACCGAGGGCGGGTCTACAACTACCAGTCGGGCTTTGACTATTCGGTCGGTTCCAGGCAATCCAAGCCCGGGCTACTGGTTCACTCACTCGCCATCCGGCACAACGCCGAATCCGGGCACGAATATTACGATTTAATGGCAGGAGACTCGCAGTACAAGCGCACGATTGGCACAAGTTCCAACGCGCTGCTTTGGGTAACCTACCAACGGGACAGCTGGAAATTCAGAGCTATAAATGCCCTCCGGGAGGCCAGACAATCAATAATAGGACTGAAGGCGAAGGCTTGGCATTCTGCGCCTCAGCCTACCGAATGAGCGCAGCATTCCGAGGCCAGACAGCAATTGAAGACTATTAATGCTTGTGCATAGCAAACACATGCATCTGTCGTTGTATCATGCAAGCTGAACTCCGACACTGCTACAAATCGTTCCTTTCAGATGTCCGGGGTCTGGCACATTTATATGGAGTCGCAACATGATGAACCGCAGTTTTTTGTACCTGGTTAAGCTTTTCTCAGCCTTGGCAATCGGTCTGGTGCTGGCAGGTTGTGCTGCTCCCCAATACCCTATGGCGCCTGCAGTGGCTGCATCGGATACCTATTCATACCTTATAGGTCCTGGTGACACGCTAAACATAGTTGTGTGGCGCAACCCGGAACTCTCGATGATGGTGCCTGTCAGACCAGACGGCAAAATTGCTGCTCCATTGGTTGAAGACCTCCCGGCCATGGGCAAAAGCGCAACTGCGCTGGCGCGGGATATTGAAGTAGCGCTGTCGAAATTTATCAGAGATCCGGTTGTGACCGTAGTTGTCACCAATTTCGTTGGCCCCTATTCCGAACAAATTCGTGTAGTCGGCGAAGCCGCAAAGCCACAGGTTCTGCCCTATCGCCAGAAGATGACTTTGCTCGACGTGATGATAGCGGTTGGAGGAATGACGGATTTCGCTGATGGCAACAAAGCCACCATCCTGCGCACGACCGAGGGCAACAAGCAATACAGCATTCGACTGTCAGACCTGATCAAACGTGGTGATATATCAGCCAACGTGGAGATGCGCGCGGGCGACGTGCTGATTATTCCGCAAGGTTGGTTCTGAGATGTGGAAATCGACTTCATATATTTGTACCCCGCGTACGCAGTCCCGGGGCTGAACTATGAATGACAAATTTTTGCTCAATCTGCTTTTGCAGGCACGTGCCGTCTATAAATACCGATGGCGCGGGCTGATTGCGGCTTGGTGCGTGGCTCTGGCAGGGGCCGCAATAGTTCTGGAGATTCCCAAAAAATACGAAGCTTCCGTGCGAATCTACGCTAACGCGGATTCAATACTCAAACCACTTCTGGCTGGAATCACGGTACAACCCGACAACAACCAGCGGGTTGCCATGCTAAGCCGTGTTGTTATCAGCCGTCCCAATGTACAGCACCTGATAGAAGCGACCGGTCTTGATGAAAATGCCAAGTCCGCCGATGCACGGGAAAAGTTGATCGACGAGACTATCAAATTGCTGGAACTTCAAAGGTCAGGCGATATTAACAGCAACATTTATATTGTCAAATTTCGCGATACCCAGCCCGCTCGTGCTATGAAGGTTGTCGAAATGCTGGTGTCCATGTTCGTTGAAACCAATTCGGGTGGACGCCAATCTGATACCGCGGCTGCAAAGGAATTTCTGGATCAACAAGCCAGTCTTTACGAAAAAAAGCTACAGGACGCAGAGAGTCGGGTCAAGGAATTCAAACTAAAAAACAATATCGGCATGTCACCTGATGACAAGGACTATTTGTCTCAGATGTCTGTGGTATCCGAGCAACTGAGAAACGCCCAGTTGCAATTGAGAGAAGCTGAAAATTCGCGGGACGCCTACCAGCGTGGACTTGCTAGTGAAGCCGTGCCTAGTAATGCTGCACCCCAGGCGGCCGAAGGCGAAAGCGTTGCAGAAATCGATGCTCGTATCGACACCATGAAACGTAACCTGGATAGTCTGCTGCAACGCTATACTGAAGATCATCCTGACGTTGTAGGTGCTCGGCGTGTCATCAAGGATCTGGAAGATCAGAGGCGGCGCACGGCCTCCGAGTACCGCAGATCCGGTGGTGCTAACACCTATTCTGGTGCAGGCGGTGGTATCCGTGCTTCTGAGCAACTCAAGGTGTCTCTTGCTCAGGCAGAGGCCAACGTCGCATCCATGCGCGCACGTGTCAATGAATACTCAGCGCGCTACCATCAGTTGCAAAGCATGGCTAAACATATGCCTGAGCTTGAGGCAGAGCTGGCACAACTCAACCGGGACTATGAAGTCAACCAGAAAAACTATACCAGCCTGATAGCCAGGCGCGAATCGGCCAATATTTCGGGTGAAATGCAGTCGGTCGCAGGAGTTGGAGACTTCCGGATTGTCGACCCACCGCGAGTCAGTCCAACCGCTGTTTCGCCCAATAGGCCTGCGTTATTAATAGGCTCGCTTGCGCTGGCTATTGCGGTAGGCTTTGCCGTGATGTTCCTGTCCAATGAATTGAGGCCAAGAATATTCGACCGTTCTCAACTGCGCGAAGCAACGGGACTACCCGTATTGGGCGGCATATCGATCGTTGAAAACGAGCAGTCGATTGCGGCTACAAAGCAGGAAAACCGGCGTTTTCTGCTCTCAGGGGCTGGCATGTTGCTGGTTTATGTGCTTTTTGTTGTTGCCATGGTTTTTATTACCGCGGTGTCGGCGTGAGGAACTTCATATGAGTCTGATTGAAAAAGCCGCTCAACGCCTTGACAGTATTCCCTCACCTTCGGCCGTTCCCACTGCGTCGCCCTCACTACCGGTTACCGAAGCAACGCCTACGGCCGAGCCTATGGTCGCTCGAGCACCCACAATTCCTGAAGCGACAGGCGCTGTAACCGAACGCCAGTTCGATCTCGATTTACAGCATTTGCACAATAGCGGATTCATTACTCCAAAGCACTTTAATTCGGTTCTGGCCGAGGAGTTGCGTGCTATCAAGCGACCACTTCTGGCCAATGTAGAAAACACGACCACGCCTATTCGCAAGGCCAACCTTATCATGGTGACCAGTGCCTTGCCACAGGAAGGAAAAAGCTTCACTGCTATTAATCTGGCGATTGCCATTGCAATGGAACTCGACCGAACGGTCTTACTGGTGGATGCCGACGTTGCCCGGCCCTCAGTACTTCCGAAGTTGGGTATTCCGGAGCAGGTAGGGTTGCTGGACGTGCTTCGTGGCAAATACAAGTCTGTGGGTGATGTACTGCTGCGCACAAATATAGACAAGCTGACTATATTACCTGCCGGGACCCATGACGCGCAGGCAACGGAATTGCTGGCCAGTCAGGCAATGGAGCGTTTGTTGAACGAAATTTCAATGCGCTATTCGAATCGCGTAGTGATTTTTGATGCCCCACCCCTGCTGGTAACTTCCGAGGCCCGTGTGTTGGCTACGGGTATGGGTCAAATAGTATTTGTCGTCAAGGCCGAGGAAACTCCTAAAGCTGCTGTGCAGGAGGCGCTGGCGACCATCGAAAACTGCGAAATAAAAATGATGGTTTTAAACCAGATGCGTGGAGTCGAGCGCAGTGCGTACGGTTACGGCAGTTACGGCACTTATGGCACCGCACGCTAAGTTGCTATTTTCCGGAGCACGTTTGACACAGCGTGTTGCGGTGCTGATCGCATTCGGATTTGTGCCTCTAGATGGACTCCATGCGCAGTCGGATTCGTTGGCGCCGACACCTTCAACATTGCAGGTTCCAGTGGAGGTGCAGGTTCCGGTGCAGGTTTCGACTCCTGTGCCGGTGCCGGCAGTGCAAGCGCCAGTGCGGAATTGGACTATAAAACCGATAGTGACCGTATCGGCTATCCAAAGCTCGAATATGGCGTTGGAATCTTCTCCGCAGGCTGGGCTGATTACCAGCGTCGCCCCTGGTATATCTATTGACGGCGTGGGAGGCCGGGTTTCAGCACACCTCAATGCATCGGTCAATGACACCTCATACGAAGGCCATCCCCAGTGGACGAACCGTCAAAACTGGCTTAGTTCATTTGCCACAGTTTCAGCAATAGACAAGTGGCTCTACCTGGACGGTAGCTTTAATATCAGCAATCGTAGTCAGACTCCTTTTGCACCAATTACAACCGATTTGCCGGTAGCAACCCAGAGTCAGGTAGAAACCAGGACTACGCTTTTTTCTCCCTATATCAAGGGAAATATTGAGAACCGTGCACAATACTTGGTCCGCCTTAACTTTATAAATTCTGGCGCAAATGACCCCGCATACGCCAACACGCAGGTAAACCAGGCGCTTGGAACCTTCAAGGGTCTGAATGGCGGCGATCTGGACTGGTTCTCCGATTTTGATTCAACCGTTGTCAACAATACTGCAATCGGTAGCAAGGACGACCGTCGCGTGCGAATAGGACTCGACTACGCGCTGCAACCGCGGCTACACACATCTATTTCAACAGGCTACGAAAGTACAAATTACGCCACCCCGGATCGCGATCAACTCTATACGCCCGGACTCGGTCTAGACTGGAAACCCAGTGAGCACGCACAGGCTTCAGTGCTTTGGGAGCAACGGTTCTTTGGTGTGGCCCAAAGTATAAAAATAAAGCGAGTCAGCAGTTTGTCTGCATGGAGCTACAGTGAATCCCGCGACGTTGCTGTATTTCCATCCGTCCTGGTTGGATACAACCCGGGCGCTATTTCAAGCTTGATGTCAGACATGCTGGCCGCAAGTATCCCCGACCCTTCAACGCGTGCAGACACTGTTCGAAACCAGATGAACCAACTGGGAAGTTCATCCAGTTTTAGTGGAGACGCGGGTTCAAGCGCCTCTAGTCTGTATGTCAATCACGTCCGCGAAGCCTCGGTAGCCATGCTCGGACGACGCAATACTCTGACCCTCACCCTGCAGGAGATAGAGCAGTCCATGTTGCCCTATTCTTCCAGCTATTCTGATCTCGCTGCCCTGTCATCAGACTTGCGCCAGCAAAATATGGGCTTGACGTGGCTGCATCTGGTTACACCCACTACCAATCTGGTGGCTTCCCTGATTCGTCAAATTAATGTTGGCCTGACGGATCCTTTTCCGCAATCCAGTCAGTCTACGGCAGGTGTAAGCGTTAATCGAAAACTAGGACCCCTGCAAAGTCTGAGCGTCGGGTTGCATCGTACTTTCTATAACAGTATTTACGGGGCAATTGACGACACTTCCCTGGCGTTCCTGTTTACGCAGGGGTTCTGACAGCCCAAGCGGATAAGGTCAAACATGTACGAAAGTTTTTATGGATTAAGGGAGCGCCCTTTCCAGACCAACCCAAACCCTGCTTTGTACTTTGCCAGTAGGCAACACAAGCGGGCCATGAGCTTTCTAGAGTACGGACTGCACCGCAACGAAGGATTCATCGTTATTACCGGCGAGATAGGTGCTGGCAAAACGACGGTGCTGCGTAGTCTTATCAGTAAGCTGGATCCGGGTAAGTTCATCATTGCGAATTTGGTCAGTACACAGCTGGACGCTGAAAATGCGCTCCGCATGGTTGCGGCGGCATTGGGTCTGAAGACAGCGGCGCAAACCAAGAGTGAATTATTAATTGCCATTCAAGACCATCTGCTGCATATCTATCGAAGCGGTCGTCGTTGCCTTCTGATAGTTGATGAAGTGCAAAATTTAAGTTTGCAGGCAGTTGAAGAACTGCGCATGTTGTCTAATTTTCAGCAAGATACGCATACGCTGGTCCAGACCTTTCTGGTGGGTCAGCCTGAATTCCGACACACACTGCAAAGTCCAAGCCTGACCCAGTTACGCCAGCGGGTTACCGCATCGTGCCATATCGGCCCGCTCGACGCCGATGACACCAAAACTTATATTCAGCACCGCCTGACACTTTGTGGATGGAATCAGTCGCCCAATCTGGATGATGCCTATCAGGCGATATACGACTGTACTGAAGGTATTCCCAGGCGTATCAATGCCGTTTGTGACAGGCTATTGCTGTCTGGCTTCCTGTCAAATTCCAAGGTATTTACTCAGGCGGACGTCACCGAGGTATATCGTGAACTCGATAGCGAAACATTCGGGATACAACCGGCCAAGGTTGACGCATCTGGGCCTGCCGGTAAGTCTCCTTCTTCAGGCAAACCGGTCGAGGCGGTCGGCCAACCGGGTAATCCTGTTACAACCCCTGCCCAGTTGGATTCAATCTCACTCGAATTGCAGCGACTGTCAATAGAGGATTGGCAACAGCGCTTCGTACAACTGGAGCAGAAGGTTGTGCATATAGACAATACGCTGTCTGCGCTACTGGCCAACAATACCAAAGCGCTCACGCTGATGAAAGTACTGATAGAAACTATGCAGCAGCAAAGCCAGACAAAGCAGCGCTCAGCTAAGCCGATATTCAGGTTGCGCGCAAAATCGTAGCGATCAATTCCGGATGAGTTTTGTCCTATACCTCACCTATCTGGCTCTCCTGTTTATACGGCCGATAGAAATGTTTATGCCAGAACTAGCGGCGTATAGGCCAATGGCATTTCTGTCTGTATTGACGCTGATCACTTCGATCATCTATGCCTACAGGGAGCGTCAAATTGCCGGACGCCCCGTATTGCTGGTTTTACTGGCAATGTTTACCTGTGTCGTATTTCTTTCCAAATTTTTCAATGGATGGAGCCTGAGTCTTGCGGGCGGTGCATTTGGAGATTTCAGTAGCTCAGCCACATTGATGTTGCTGTCTGCAATCAACCTTAACTCCATCGCACGCGTTCGAAAGGCGGCACTGCTCTTGCTGTTTTGTCTGGTCATACAGGCCGTGATGTCGTCTGTGGCGTTCAACTATGGATTCATGGCAGACCAGTTGGTACTGCGCCAGAACACCGATGCGGAGCCTGTAGTAGCCGAAAATTACAACCCCCAATCGAAAGATGAAGACGTCGAAGGCATCTATTTGTGGAGGGTCCGAAGCCTCGGATTTCTAAATGATCCCAACGATTTTGGACAGGCAATGGTAATGGCGGTGCCTTTTCTGTTTTTGCTCTGGCGAAATAAAAGTGGAATGACATCTCATCTGGTCGCGATTGCCTGCGCCGCATCATTGGGATACGGGATTTATCTGACGCAGTCACGAGGGGCGCTGATAGGGTGCGCAGCAATGTTATTGGCTGCTTTGCATCCGCGCCTTGGCACATGGCGGTTGCTTACATTACTTGCAATAGGACTTTCAGCGGTGAGCGGACTGCAATTTGGGGGGCGCAGCATATCTACCCATGAGGAATCTGCGGGTCAGCGTGTTGACGCCTGGTGGGCCGGAATACAAATGCTGAAGAGCCGTCCGCTATTAGGAGTGGGATACGGAAATTTTTCCGATCATCACGTCCTGACCGCTCACAACTCATTTGTCCTGTGCTTTGCAGAACTTGGCATGATTGGCTATTTCCTCTGGATTGCGATGCTTGTAGTTACTTTTATCGACTTGAATCAGGCTATTTCACTGGCGCCCGTTAATTCTGAAGAGCGAAATACAGCCATTCTGTTCAGGCTCTGTTTTACGGGGTTCATTGTCTGCGCTTTTTTTCTCTCACGAACCTATCAACCAGGCCTCTACCTACTGCTTGGCATGTGCACGGCCATAACCTGGTGCAGCAAGCAGAAATATTTAAGCCCGGAGTCAGAAAGCCTTTGGGCAAACAAGCCCTGGTTCACGCGTGCTTTTCTGACCGCTACATTAAGCTTTCTGGGTATCTATCTGTTCGTAATATTCAGCTAATAATGACTGCTTACCCGAGAAAGTTATGAGCCAGACTCCAGAACGCCCAAAGGCTGGCCATACCGCGGCCGCGGCGCTACTGGTCACAGCATCGACTTACGTTACCTTTGGCTTTGGATTGCTGATCAATGCGATAACAGCACACCAGATAGGACCAGAAGACTTTGGACGATATTCATTTTATGTAGCGCTGGTTGGTGCGCTTTCATCCTTGGGCAACCATGGCCTTTCAGTATCCGGAATTCGGTTTGTTTCGGAAAATCTGGGACGCAATGACAAAAGCATGGCGCAACGGATTCATGGCTGGCTTGAACGACGCCAGCAAATCAGCATATTGCTGGTGATAGCCGGGTTCCTTTTGTGTCTGCCCTGGCTTATGCCACATGGGTGGGCACAGACATCGATGCTATTCGCCATTCTGGTTATACCCAGTCTTGTTGGCAAGGCGATGTATCTTTTTAATATTTCTATCGGGAAAGGCTATCGTCAGTTTCGGATCGAGGCCTACACCAATGTCTTAGTAAGCCTGTTTACGATGGTTTGCGTCTGCAGCCTTTACTTCATCGGTGGAACCCTGGTTTCTTATCTTTGCCTGTTTATAGTCAGCAGTCTCGCCTATTGGATCATTACCGCAATAATGCTCAGGCGCTCGGATATTGTTCCGGCCCGTGGCGAAATAGATGGGCAAACACTGGCACGGGTACGTACTCATCTGGCGTGGACAATCCTGCTGGTTGTAACCGGTCTGGTAGGAAATCGCTCAGTTGAAACCTATTTGCTAAACGATGCTGCGGGACCTGCCCAGGTCGGATTTTTCTCCATTGCGCTTGCGTTCTCTCGCGGCGGCGTAGAACTACTGTCATCCGGGCTTTCTTCCGTGCTCATGCCCTCCATGGCGCATGCCTTTGGATCTGCAGGAAATGCGAGCGTTGGCGTTTTGCTTCGGAGGTCAACCCGCTATTTCCATTTCATGGGACTGCTACTCGCTGGAGCGGGGTTCTGCCTATCCGAGCCAGCGATCATGCTTATGTACGGCACGCGATTTGCCGATGCTATACCCGTACTTCGAGCCCTGTTGGTGATCAGCGGCCTGACACTGTGTGAAGGAACATTCGGCGCCGTCTTGTCGATCACCGACAATCAGCGCTGGCGAGCCAGCTTCGCTGCGTTTTCCATGCTGGTAAATATAGTTGCGGCGATTGCGCTTGTGCCCCGTTACGGACTCGACGGCGCTGTGATGACAATTGCCATCGCGCGAATATCGGTCCTGATCGCCAGCGCGTTTGCAGTGAAACGGATCATGTCGTTCAAGTTGCCGTCACGTCAGGTATTTCTGATGACTCTTTGCGCTGCAATAGCAGCAATTCCTGCCACTGCGTTGATATATTTTCTGCCACCTATCTGGGGCGGGTTGGTGGCTGCTCCTGTTTTTGTATTGGTGTTGGTAGGCGGAACAGCGACCCTCAGGCTGTGGGAATCTACGGACGTCAGGTTGTTGTTATCTTTAATAGACCGCCTCCCCTCCTCCATGCGTCTGATAAGGCCAATAATAGCCCAGTGGGAGAAAAAATTGGGCCAACCCGACTAAATCACCAGCGCTATAAAATCATCATTTCTTGAGGTTATCATCTACACAGGACGAGATCAGTAACGCATCGAATGCGTGTCTGACCTTGTAGTCCCTGATACTCGGTAGCGCGGCCTGGATGACTCCAGTTTGCATCACATGAAAAGAGCAGTTGCCAATGCGAACGGATATTTTGACGTTACTAGCGATATTTTTGGGTTTGTTGCTGGTCCTGACGCTTCATTTCGGCAGGCTCGCATACAAACGCAATGTATTCGGGTGGGTACTCAATTACCTCAAACAAGACTGGCGCGAGCCAGTTCCCCCGAGCACCACCCGGCATCTGATGTTCTGTTTTGTCGATCACTACGAACCGGGGTGGAAAAAACCGACTTACGAAGTTGAATGCGCGCGTGTTGCACGCTGGCGAATAGATTACCCCAAGCTCTGCCAGAGTCACAGGGACGCTGACGGACGGGCACCGGTTCACACATTCTTCTATCCAGAAGAAGAATATCGGCCTGAGCATCTCAACGCGCTTGTTGAGCTTTGTCGCATGGGTCTGGGTGAAATTGATATTCACCTGCACCACGACAAGGACACAGAAGCCGGATTGCGGGAAAAACTGAAACGCTTTACCAAAATTCTCCATGAAAATCATGATGCGCTGCCCGTAGACCCCGTCACTGGACAAATTCGCTGGGCATTCATTCATGGGAACTGGGCGTTGGATAATGCGCACCCAGACGGCTACGGCTGCGGCGTCAACAATGAACTGATAGTGCTCCGCGAAGAAGGTTGCTATGCAGATTTCACCTACCCTGCGGCGCCAGACCCATGCCAGACCAGCACAATTAATCGTATCTACTACGCAATCGACAATCCCGACAAACCCAAGTCACACGACATTGGAGTGCCAGTACGCGTAAATTCAAAGCCTGTGGGCGACATGATGCTCATTCAGGGACCACTAGGCTTTCGCTGGAATAGCAGAAAATTTGGCATACTGCCCCGAATAGAAAATTCAGACATCCGAACCAGTTGCCCTCCGTCTATCGACAGGGTCGACGCGTGGGTTGAAACCGGCATACACGTCATGGGACGACCAGAATGGACGTTCGTGAAAATTCACACCCACGGAACTCAGGAGCGGGATATGGACACCCTTCTGGGGCAACCCATGGACAAAGCATTTTCACACCTGGAGACCCAATATAACGATGGCGTCAAATGGAAGCTGCATTACGTAAGTGCGCGGGAAATGTATAACATCGTCAAGGCTGCGGAAGTCGGAAAGGCGGGCGATCCGGGGCAATACCGTGACTTTGTAATTCCCAGACCTGCGTATAAATCTGCAACCTGATATCGCACCGTGGAAGCTACTGCACTTGAACTGTTTGCATTCGCCTGCGTGGGTGCAGTAATCTATTCGTATGCCATCTATCCGCTTTTTCTTACGCTGATCGCCGCTAACGTTCAGGTTGTTCGAGATGCCCGTTACGTATTCAAAAAGCTCGAACGCCGCAGTTTACCAACACAGGAACTGCCATCAGTGGCAGTGATCATTGCTGCGTATAACGAAGAGCGACATATAACGGCGCGAATAGAAAACTTGCTGACTATCGACTATCCAGCCGAATTGATCCGGATATATATTGGATCGGACGGCAGCAAGGATGGGACCAACGCCCTGTTGAAGAGCATTTCTGACCCACGCGTTCACGCCATTGTTTTTGAACAAAACAGGGGGAAAGCCAGCGTTTTGAACGATCTGGTTGCCATGGCTGAAGCGCCAATTCTTGTATTTTCGGACGCTAATACGATGTTCGAAAAAAGTGCGCTTCGCAGGCTTGTAGCTCCCTTTGGTAACGCAGATACGGGTGCCGTCAGCGGTGAACTGCGACTGGAAAAATCTGGCGGGGACAATCAGGACAGTCTGTATTGGCGTGTCGAGCAGTACCTGAAGTTTTTTGAAGCACGAATTGGCGGGCTATTAGGCGCCAACGGGGCTATTTACGCAATTCGATCCACACTTTGGAGCCCTCTGCGCCCTGACACTATTTGCGATGATTTTCGCATCGCAATGCATGTTGCTACAACCGGCCATACTCTGGTGTACGAACCGACAGCGTGGGCTTCAGAAGAAACTCCCGACTCCATACACGACGAATTTCTGCGGCGTGTACGTATCGGCATTGGTAACTTTCAGGAACTGGTCAGGCATCCGGAGTATTTCTTCCGAACCAGTTGGGCAACCCGGTTTACCTACTTGTCCCATAAAGTATTGCGCTGGCTTTCCCCCCACCTGTTGATTGCGGCCCTACTTGCATCAGCGGTACTGTCTTCGCAGTCTTCATTCTGGAAAGTACTGCTTGCAATTCAGCTGACGGGTTATTTTTTTTCCTGGATACTTTACAGGCGGAACAAGGCAGGCTATTCGGTGCCATCCCCATTGCGTATTCCGTTGTTCCTGTTTGCTCTGAACTGGGCCTTGCTTATTGCGTCAATTCGGTATGCTACGGGTCAGTACCGGGGTGTCTGGCGTCGCACGCGTCGCTGACTACCGGGGCAGCCTAACCGCTGATTTCAACCGGCTATTCAGTCATCGCCTTACGGTAAAAGCGATCGTAGGCAAGGCATAACGCATCCAGCGATGCATTTGCCTTCACCCAACGCAGCGCAGATTCTCCCAGACGATGACGAAGGCTTTCATCATCGATTAGTGCAACCAGGGCAGACGAAAGGGAATTCGCATCATTCACCGGCACCAACGTCCCGGTCACCCCATTTTTGACAATTTCGGAATTCCCGCCTACGTCCGTAGCAACAACCGCCAACCCGGCCGCGCAGGCCTCGAGCAAAGCAACCGACAATCCTTCGGTATGCGATGGTTGCGCAAAGATATCGAATGCGGGCAGGAGGGCCCCGACATCACGCACGGCCCCTAAAAATAGTACTTGTTTAGAAACCCCCAGCTCCCGCGCCTGCGTAGCGAGCTGTTCGGCAAGGGGGCCATCTCCAGCCAGCACCAGAAGCAACTGGGGATTTTGACTGAGCAACGCAGGCATCAAGCCAATTAATATTTGGTGATTTTTTAAAGCTACCAGTCGACCAACGCAACCGATTACTAAAGCTTCACTACTTATACCCAGTGCTCCACGGGTGCCCGTGCGGGCAATTTGGGAGCTTGCAAAATCACCAACAGGAACGCCATTCAGCACCGTGCTGGCGCGCGCGGCACTGACATAGCCGGCACCTACAAAATGATCGCACACCTGTTGCCCCACCATGGCAACGCGAGCCGTCCGACGCAGGGACCAGCGATAGAGCCAGCGCAGTCTTCTGTTACTTAGACGCATGCCCATGTCATGACAGGTTCCAGTGAGAACAGGCGGCCTGTACATCCCCAGAATAGCTGCCGCAGCGTAATAGTTGGGCACAAAATTATGCGCGTGTATAACGTCGCAATCCCTGGCCAATGCACGCAGACGCCTGAGCACCTGCATATCCAGTGTGCCTTTCTTTTCGCCTACAACTACGCGTATTCCCGCCTGCTCAAGCAACCCTCGAAAACCTGTCGTCTGGTTGATGCTAAACACCACGACCTGATGCCCCTCGCTCTGCTGCGCAATAGCCAGACTGGCAACTACGCGCTCAAGGCCGCCAATTTCAAGCGAATCGACTACATGCAATATACGCAACCGTTGACTATTCGACATCGTAGACAGGAATGGGTAGTTTGTTAAAGCTGCACGATCAATCAGCGTGAAGCGCGATTGCGCAATTCAATCACTTGCTGACAAACCCGCAAAGTATCCTGAGCGACGTCGTCCCAACTCCTGTTGAGCGTCGCTGCTATGGCATTTTCGTCCCAGTCGCGTGCTAACGCGCTACCCAAAGCCTGTTCAAGCACCTTGGGATCGCGGGGCTTGATCAATATGCCATTGTGTTCCGAGACTATTTCACGAGTTCCCCCAACATCGGTGGCAACTACAGGGCGCCCGCACGCAATACTCTCTACCACCACATTCGGATAGCCCTCCGACCAGCTTGGCAAAGTTAACACGTCTGAAGCAGCAATCCATTGCGCCACCTGGTCTGGGGTTAATCCACCAGTCATGGTCGAACAGCCTCGTAGCCCCGCACTATCCAGTAACGCTGCCAGTTCGTCGCGCATGACACCGTCACCAACGATAACCAGATGCAAACGCGGGTCCCTGCCGTGTAGCGCCTGATATGCCTGGACCAGCTCACGCATGCCCTTGGTTTCAACCAAACGCCCTACATAAATAAGTAAGCGTGCGTCATCGGTAAGCCCCAGTTCCTTGCGAGCAGCAGAACGGGAGCGAACCCTGAACACACCGGTATTGAAACCATTCACGATGGTATGAACCCTGTCGGGGGCCGCACCATACTTCTTTATAGCCGCCCCACGCATGTCCTCACTAACGGTAAGCAGTGCATCCACGCCTCCTATAGTGCGCCGGGTCATCAGTTCGTTGTGTCCACTGCGCACGTGAATATCAGAGCCCAACGCACCCACGATGCACGGTATATTCAATTTTCTGGATGCCTGCAAAGTAGCAAATCCATCTGGATAGACCCAGTAGGCCAACGCCACATCCGGATTGTATGAACGCAATCTGGGCATTAACACCCGGCTCGCAACGCGTCCGTTTATGGCACGAGTAACCAGTGGCAACGCCGGATAAGTAAACGACTCCATTTCAAGACCATCAATTGTGTAGCCTTCCGGTGCCACGCCGTACAGCGCACTACGGGCAGAATTTCTGAAAATTCCGGGATATTTCTGTTGCATGAAAAACACCCTGACTTCAGCTATTCGACTTAGAGCAACTGCGGTCTCATAGATATAGCGCCCACGCGTGGGATCATAAGGTACCGGCAAAATAGGGGTGACTAGTGCAATGCGTGTCATGAATAATTTGGAGGGCGTGAGAGTGCCCTTTTAGGCGATTTTAGGTGCATTGTCTGAAATTCTGATGCTATTAGAGGTCCGAAACTCATACGGCCTTGTTAGACTTCACCCAATCCAGTCATTTTTCGAAACGTATATGTCCAATGCCTCTGAATCCCCAATACCGCAGGCTCTTTTGGCCATGCCTCGCAGGGTTCTGTATCATCATCGGACACAGGGCAAGGCCGTCGAAGGCGTTCATATACGCGGTATAACCGATGCGCTCCGCGCAGAAGGCGTCAAGGTCGACATCATTTCCCTTCCAGGGGCAGACCCCTATGCCAGCCCCAAGGCTATGTCCCCTACGCAGCAGGCCCGCTGGTGGATGAAATGGGTTACCCGCCTTCCGGAACCCATGTTTGAATTGGTTGAGTTAGGTTACAACCTGATATCGGCCTACCGTGTATTCGCTTACCTGCTCAAGAACAAAGACGTCGATCTCATTTATGAGCGATATGCGCTATTCATGTTTGCGCCCTTGCTGGTCGCACGAATGCGCGGGGTTACCATGATTCTTGAAGTAAACGATTCAGCGACTGTTTACAGAGTACGGCCCCTGTATTTTCAACGCATCGCTATGATGATTGAACGCTGGGTATTCAGCAAAGCCAAGGGGCTTGTATTTGTATCTTCCATTTTTAGGGATCGGGCACTGTCCAAGCTTGGTGTCATGGCGCCGAGCATCATTACGCCCAATGCCGCAAATATTGACAAATTCAGCTATTCAGCAGAACAACGTTCACAGTCTCGAAAAAACCTGGGCATGGAGGATTCGGTTGTATGTGGCTATCTGGGTGCTTTTGTTCCATGGCATGCCATCGACGCATTTGTATACAAGATTGCAGATTACCTGCCCACGGCACCCCATCTGAAATTACTGCTGGTTGGCGATGGGGCCACGTTCCCCGCCGTTAAGGCATTCGTTGATGAAAAAGGACTCAGCAATCAGGTTGTGCTATCCGGACGCGTCTCGCACGACGCCGTGCCAAATCTGCTTGCGGCAATGGATATGGCTATTCTTCCAAATGCGGGAGACTACACCTCACCCGTCAAACTGTTCGAATTCATGGCCTGCGCCGTACCCGCCATAGCTCCCGATTTTTCACCCATTCAAGAAGTACTTACAGAAGGTGAAACTGGCTGGATGTTCAAGGCCGGAGACCTTGGTGCCGCTGTTCAGGCGGTAATCGATCACAGTAAGAACGTGGAACAACTTCGGGCTGTCGGCACGGCAGCACGGGCCTACATAGCCAAAGAACGGCAATGGCGCAATAACATCATTCAATTGCTGCAGTTCAAGGCTGAACTGGAGACCCGGAAAAAATCATGAAACTGTTGTCCGATATTCGCGCTGATCTTGCTGCAAAGCAGGATCTCTATTCGCAATACGGGCCGAGGTATAGCATTTTGCGAACCGTGTTGACGGATGGCACTATTGCTAACCTCCTATATCGTTTGCAGGCTGCATTTGTGCGATGGAAACTCGCTCCGCTAGGTTTGTTTGTGCACTGGATCAACAAGTGGATCAATGGCTGTGTTATCGGGGTGAAGGCGGAGTTTGGGCCAGGTCTGGTTCTGGTACATCCTATAGGAGTTGTCATCAACTCGGCAGTTCGTGCAGGCCACCATGTCATTATTGAGAGCGGCGTTGTCATTGGCGATAACCGCGGTGGCGTCCCGCAACTGGGCGACAACGTTTTTTTTGGCTCGGGTGCAAAGGTTATAGGAAAAGTAGCGATCGGATCTGGCGCCCGTATCGGTGCAAATGCTGTGGTTTTGAAAGATGTGGCGCCGGGAGCGACCGCAGTTGGCATACCCGCAAGAGCCTTGTAATACTTATATCCATCCTTATGCAATATGACACACTCAGACTGAATGCTGCAGTCATGGAGGATGCGCCAGTGCAAATGCCTGCCCATATAAATTTTTTTTACGCTTATCGAAATGACTTAATAGCGCTTGCGCTTGTGCTTTCAACATTGGTGATGACAGCCATCGCCGGCGAGACGCCGACTTCGCCGTCGAACACAATCAGGGCACTACCCGCAGCCCTTGGTATCACGGAATGTACGGCTTCAGGCAAAGGCCACGACTATCAGGTAGGTGGCAATGAACCCGGACATTTGCCTGAACTGGATGACGTACCCTGGGAAAGACTGAGCAGCGGCGACACTGTCCGCCTGTCGTATCGGAATTCACCCTATAAAGGGAAAATACTGATCACTGGCGAAGGAAAGCCCGATGCTCCAATTCGCATTTGTGGCATACGTGGACCCAACAACGAACGTCCCGTCATTGATGGTGACGGCGCGACCACACGCAGCGTGTTGGAAACACTCTACGCCAGTCAGGCTTACAGCCCACTATTTCAAAAGCGTGCCGTGGTGCTGGTGAAGGCCGATATTGCGCATGGAAACGCCTGGACCAACTATCCCAAACATATTCAGATTGACGGACTTCAGATTCGCGGCGCGACGCCCAACCACACCTTCACAATGGCCAGTGGTGCCAAATCACAATACGAAAGTTTTGGTGCTTGCATATGGATTGACCGTGGCAAATACATCCTGATAGCAGACAATGAAATAAATGACTGTACCAACGGAATATTTGCAAAATCCACCAGCGATGGAGATTTTTCAGTCACCGCCAATATAAAAATAGCTGGAAATTACGTTCATGACAACGGTGTAGTTGGCGATGAGCACCAGCACAACTCATACGTGGAGAGCAAGAGCGTAATCTACGAATTCAACCACTATGGTCCTCTTCATCATGGGGCTTTGGGGAACGCTATAAAAGATCGCTCTATCGGCACTATTGTTCGCTACAACCGGCTGGAAGAAGGCGCACATTCGATCGATCTGGTTGAAGCAGAAGATTTTGCGCAAACCGCAACCAACGATCCTGAATATCGTGCAGCATTTGTTTACGGTAATCAGATCATAAAAAATGGAGATACCGGCAGCTTCATTCACTATGGTGGCGACCATTATGGGAGCAACAAAGCCACCATGAATAGTGGTGCCACATGGGGCGAACCAGAGTTCCGCAAAGGCACGCTGTATTTCTATAACAATACAGTAATAGCCCATGGTAAGAGCCCGCGCATATTTCAGCTTTCTACTACCGAAGAGTCCGCCGACGTCTGGAATAACATTATTTTGCTGGATTCTGACGGATTTTTTGACAAATTAAACCTGCGTACCACAACCCAAGGTCTCGGCCCATACTGGGTTGCAGGTGGCACGATGCGTTTGGGTGTGAACTGGATAAGCCCGGGTTGGTCCGACAGCGATCGCTTCCATCCCATTCCCGGCCCAATAACTGGAAGCAGTAATGTAATCAGCACGAAGGTGTTGCCCATCAGTCTCCAGACGCTTATACCTTTGCCCGGGTCAGCGGTTATAGGCGCAGGCAAGGGCGGCCCGGATGCGGTAAAACAGTACCCGGTAACAGCACAGTTAGACCGGCAATTGCGCCCAACCGACCGCCCAGCCGACATCAAAAATGCAATTGATCTGGGCGCTGTAGGATCGGTTCAGGCTAATAGCAAGTAAAACCGGTCACAGTCACTATTGCGCGCCCTTGCGCATCACTACCACACCAATAGTTTCGAACAGTACGATCATGTCAAGAAATAAGGTGTGGTTCTTCACATAGTACAAGTCATACTGGAGTTTTTCAGCGGCATCCTGCATCGATGCACCATATTGATAGCGCACTTGTGCCCATCCTGTCACACCCGGTTTGACACTGTGACGCACCGCGTAATAGGGCAACTCCTTCGTCAGTTGTTCAACAAAGTATGGACGCTCTGGTCGTGGCCCTACCAGGCTCATAGTACCCACCAGAACGCTGAACAACTGCGGTAATTCGTCAATCCGCAACTTGCGTATTACGCGGCCAACACGCGTAACCCGACTGTCATTTGAAGTTGCCCAGCGTGGCTTGCCATCTTTTTCAGCATCGGTGCGCATGCTGCGAAACTTGACCACATTAAAAGTGGTTCCCAATAACCCCACGCGTTCCTGTCGGTAAAGTACAGGTCCGGAGCTTTCCAGGACTATCAAAATAGCCGTGACAAGCATCACCGGCAACGCCAGTACCAGCAAAATAGTTGCGCAAACCAGATCAAAAATACGCTTCACAAAGACGCGCACCACACTTTGCGCGAAACCGTCACCAAATACCAACCAGCCTGCAGACACTGTATCGAGTCTGATCTGACCCATCGTGCGTTCAAAGTGCGTGGCGATATCCATGACACGAACGCCCTGCAATTTACAGTCCAGCAATTCACGCAAAGGCATGCTGCCGCCGCGGCGTTCGGAAACAGCTACTACTATTTCATCCACTTTGTATTCGCGAACCACTTCCACCAAATTCTTCCCGCCCTCGGAAAGCGAGCGCTCCGAACCGGCAACGGCAACTTCCGTCGGAATAGCGTAATAGCCAACCAAATCCACGTTGGCGTCAGACTTCTGCAACGACTGACCAACCGATTTGGCGCGCGCACCGGTGCCAAAAATCAGCACTCGCTCGCGGGCATCGTCCGTTGCCATTGAGTGAATGACATGTACCCGGTTCTGCAAGACCAAACCGACCCCAAGTAGCATTGTCAGAAGAAATAGCTTGGTGTCGTCCAGACTAAAAGGCGATATGTGGAAGATAACGTAGGAAAGGGGAAATAGCATTACCAGCGACAGCAACGCCCGTGCACCAGACTGTCCGCGCGTGCGGTTGTGTATACGCTGATAAAACCCAAGACTGCCGTTTATCACGAGAACCCCAAGTGCAAAGAAAATGGCCGCAGTGACAGATGCAATCCAGAATTCGCGCGGCTCAGCAGTCAGATCTTTTGCCTGCAAAACGACGCCCAGTGCAATAGTTCCCAGCACCAGGAAAAAATCCATAAATATTTGCAGCACTGTGCGTTTATGGAAATAGTGATTGAAAATTTTTATCACATTTGACCCTGTCTTAGCATTTATTTGGCAAACTCTAACCCGAAGCCGGCGATTCAAATGTCGCCGTACCTCTCCCCCTTGCATCTCACTGCATTTTGAGCCACAAAACGACAAAAACCATGCATTTCCGATGCCTGACAATCGTGCTTAAATAGCGGCTAGATGTTACACGTTCCTTGTGACGCCTAAGAAGCTCGTTGGCTTGCACTTTGGTTCCATTGAAGGATTGAGAATAGCTATGCCCCTACTGCCACCACATCAGTCCGCGTCCGAAATAGAAACAATTTTTGAAAAAACTATTGGAGACATTGGCATTCCACCATGTCCTGCAATACTTCAACGAGTCATGACTGAAGCGGGCAAGGAGGAACCAGACTACCGTGAGCTGGAGCGGATTATTGGGGCAGATGTAGGATTGGCGGGGAGCCTGATCAAAACGGCAAATTCACCCTTCTTCGGACTCCGTGAACCCGCCAGATCCGTCTATAGCGCGATTACGGTTTTGGGTATAAGGTCCACTATTGGGGCTGTTGCTGGAATAGTATTGCGAAATTCGTTCCCGCATCTACAGAACATGGAACGCTTTTGGGATGGTTCCGCACGTATTTCGCGACTTTCCGGCTGGTTGGCCTTGCAACTCGATATCCGTGGCCTGCGAGCGGATGATGCCTATACATTCGGACTATTCCGCGACTGTGGAATAGGCGTACTTCTCGGTCGGTTCAAAAACTACCAATCTGTGTTGGGTGTTGCCAATCAGGATTCAGAGCGGTCTTTTACAGACATTGAGGACTCCGAAATTGAAACCAACCACGCCAGAATTGGTGCCGTACTTGCACAAACCTGGTGCCTCCCTGAGGACTTGTGCAAAGCTATTCGGCACCACCACGAAGCCGCCGCCTTATCAAGTGCCGACCCCCGCCTGACCCGGGAGGCTCGCTTACTGATTTCAGCGTCCCAATTGGGAGAGCACCTTTTGCAGAGACAACTGGGATTGAGTAAAACTCAGGAGTGGGACAAACTGGGCGCGGCCTGCCTGCAAATTCTCGAAATACATCCACAACAACTTGAAGACCTCTACGCGGGAGTGGCACAATTTATGCATTCCTGAGGGTGTAAACACGTTGATAGGTTTGTGGCTTAACGTTCGCACATCGCTGCAAACTCGCGACTGTGCAAGATGTAAAACGGGTCTTTGCGTCAACTGTGTAATCGCTATACAAAATTAAAACAATTTAGGGTTACCGAGATTGGCACTGGCGGTTCAACGGTGGTAGCATTTGTCTGATACGTGGTATCCAATGTCCGTAGTTGGTGACATGGAGTCTTCTTTAGCCGGCTTGGCGTTACCTTACTCAGAACACACTTAACATGGAGAATAAACCGGTGCGCATACGAAATACGTTTTGGTCCATGCTGGTGCAGGATGTTGAACCCGCGCGTGATGTGGTGATCGAGTCCATAAGGCACGCTATGTTGAGTGCTCTGGACGATCTACAAAAATCTGACGTCCGCGAGCTTGATCATAAGATCAGCTACATCAGCGACATCACTGATCTTTGGAATATTCGTCCCGAGCTTCAGTCCGCCATTTCTGCAGAACTGGGTGAAGAAGTCGCAATGCAGCGACTTGATACTATTACCGAACTGTTTCGCAATTACTGAACTGCTTGCGAAGTGCGGTTGTCCGTACCGCTGGTAAACTGGATTCTGGATGGAAAGTGGGCCCACGTATCAAATGACAGAGCCATTGGAAAATAGTCCGGATTCAGAAAAGCTTGTGTTGGCGTTGAGGGACGAACTCATCACCATTGGCATTCCTCCGCGCCCTACGGTATTACTCAGTATTGAACGTGAAATGCGGTTGCCCGAACCCGACTATCTGGTTCTGGAACGAATCATCAGTCTGGACGTAGGAGTTGCTGCGAGTTTGCTGAAAATTGCAAGATCGCCTTTTTTTGGCAATGCACATGGTAACGTGCGTACGGTGAAGGAAGCGCTCCAGATATTAGGTTTAAAAGTAGTTGCGACAGCAATTGCCGGGCTAGCGCTGAGAAAAGCATTTTCCAAGGTTCCGAACCTGGAACGATTCTGGGACTCGTCGGCCTGTGTGGCCCAGATTTCAGCCTGGCTCACATCACAAATACCATATACAAGGAAGCAAGTCCGACCTGAAGAGGTATACACCTACGGCCTCTTCCGGGACGCAGGTATACCGGTTCTACTGTCAAATTTTTCCGACTACCTCGACACCCTGAAAATAGCCAACTCCGAGGCGGTTCAGCCTTTTACTGCGGTAGAAGACCTCGAATATGGAGTCAATCATGCACTGATAGGGGCAAAACTGGGCAAGGAATGGGAACTCCCTGAGGATCACCGCAATGCAATAGAGTTTCACCATGACCGAGAAACCATAGCCGGAGCGGGTGAAACGGCCATTTCTGACGTGTCTCGTTATTACATTGGAATAGCACAGCTTGCGGAGTATTTCCACCAGCGAGCGACACAAAAAAGTCAGGCGCTCGAATGGAATAAATTGGGTGAAGTGTGTCTGGAATTTCTGCAAATCAGCCCTGCGCGCGTGACCGAGCTATACGAACAGATGTTCACCGACGGAGTGCCGCTACGCCCTGAGTTCTAACTCGGCCCCTGCCCATGGTGCGGCTGTCGGCCAGTGGCTATTTCTCAACCGTTGCGTTGAGCAACCTCTCCACATATCCCAAACCGCCCGGCACCCCAGTGGCGCTTGTTGCGCGAGAAGAAATGTGCCAAATTGTCCGGACAACGCCATTTTCATCATGGGTATCCGAAGTGCATGAAATGGAAAGGTTAAATCCTTCCAGACTTGTCGGCGATCCCGCGCAACTACTGTTGTACAAAATACTCGAAACCGCCCACTGTACGCCCGAACGTGCCACCCAATAGACACGGTTGCCCTGTACGTCCTGCGAAGAAGTGATATTCGTATTGCTCGAAAAACTCAGCATGAAACCACCCAGGGCGGCAAGAGTCACCAGCAAGAAAATAGCGCTCAGCAGCGCAAAACCCCTTGCCCGTTGCAGAGCGGGATTGCGAGAGCGAAACTTATACTTTGTAATGCGCATCAGGGCGAATTGTTGACGTGGACTTCCTGATACAGAGTAACAGTAGTCGCATTGGAAGTGCCTGCATTGGTCGTCAGGCTCAGGTTGACTTTTAACAGTCCATTGCGTTGCAAGTCAGCCCGGCTACTGTAATCAAAGGCACAGGCGCCTACGTCACTGGCCAGAACCGTGGTTGATGCTCCTGCCGTGGAACAGCTGGGGGTGGTGGTTAGGCTGGCGCTGGATGAACGATAAAGTTTTCCATTGCTGCATACAAAGGCGACCATCTGCTCAGAGGCACTCACCACGAAGAATCGCTCGGAAGACGATGCGAGCGGTGGAGTACTGGGCCAGGTCATTGGAATTCGGGTTTCATTCGGTTTCAATGCAACAGTCGGGTTATAGGTAGGTGCAGCAATGTCCGACGCCGTACTATTTTGCTGCAACGTACTTCCCACAGTTACGGTACCCGAATTGCTGACCCCTGCTGTAGCCGAATAGGCATCACTACCACCCGTTGAGCCCAAATTGTGAATAACGATCAGGTCGCCGGGTGCAATTTGCTGCTCGGTCGACAAATTGGTATTCAGGCCCAACATGTCAAAATTACCCGCCGTTGTAAAACTCAGCGGCAAACCTCCGCCTCCGGAAGCATTTTCAGACCGATAACGCGCTGTCGTCTTGACCGGTATGAACTCAATACATGCATTGCTCGACTGCCGCAAGCTATTCGGTAATGCTCCCCGAATTTCCCGTGTCATACGGCGCATAACCGTGTCGGCTTCGTCGGTCATGGTGGCCCGCCAGGCACTCGCCGCATAGCCCTCAACAGGCGCTTTTATAAATACTGCGACCATTGAGCTGACTATTCCCAACAAAACGATCACCATCACCATCTCAATGATCGTAAAGCCGCGTTGCGCCACCCGGCATTCGGAGGCAACTTTGTGGACGATCAAATTGAGTGTCATGCTTGCAAGTTTAGAAATTGGCACGGTAGCCAACGACAGAAATACTCTGGTTGCCACTGCTAACCGTTACTGTAATTTTCTTCATGAACTGACCGGACACCTGCGCCGGCACACCGACGTGAATAATCATGGTGTAGTTGGAAAGTGCGGCTGGCCAGTCCAGAAAAACGGCCTGTGTTTTTCCATCATAGTCATCAACATTGTCGAAATCTGTGCGCAGCGTATTCGTCGACGCGGCTCCACAGGTGGGCGGCGATGTGGCGGTATTTACGGTAGCGGGGTTGCAATAGCTCTTCAGCAGTATTTCTTCGAGCACCGAATCTGCCAGCACCGAAATCTGCTTTCGTACCAACGGATCGGAACTATACGTACTGACCTGATTCATCACGGCCAGAATCCCGGTAATACCCAAGCCAACAATCACGATAAACATGATTACTTCTATCAGCGTAAATCCGCGAGAACTACGCCTGCTTGGTGCTTCGTATTTACTCATGGATATAGCCGGTAGAGGCTTCCACGTAAAAAGTGCGCACCACCTGTCCACCTGCGCTGTTGATGTCCAGACGTAACTGAGCCTGAGGGACCAATGGCGGTCCGCCAGCCGCGTATGGGCGTCCGAGAGGGTCAAAACAAAGGCTGGTTACAGTGGGTGTTGCGGTAACTGTTACGGCACTCGATGGCATTGCCCCGGCAGACGGCAATCCCACAGGAGTGGTCACGGCTGCGGCAGTGCAAGCACTGGTAGAAGCGGTGGCCAATGTGACCGTAGGGTCTGCCAGTGACGGGTTATTTGAAAAATTTACAAGCACCAGCTGGCGCTGCGCAATAGCTGTCTTTTGCGCGAAACGCATGATTCCCTCCAGCTTCTGGGCATAACCTATTGCGTCGAAAGTACTCTGGTCAGCCATACGCGGTATTGCCACTATCGCGAGGGTTCCAACCAAAACAATTACCACTATCAGTTCGATCAGGGTGAACCCACGTTGTGCGTCACCTGGTCCGAAGCACAGTGTCCGATCCCTATTCAACGGTACACCTCGCGCAAATCAATAACCGGACTCTTATACGCCCCCCAGAACAAAGTCCCGCTATTTCCGGGCAAATAGCTTGGTGAATTAATCTTGATCACAGATTTGCCAGTCGCATTTCCCACGCTGGCCATGCGCATGTTTCGAACACCATTGCTGACCTGGCCCAAAGCAGGCGACGGGCAACCCACCGGGGTGCTTCCTCCCGTCGTCAAAGCATTGCCACTAACCACCAGAACGTTCCCGGGCGTGGGCGTGGCGGTGGTGAGGTCGCTGATGAATGTGGTTGCCGAATCTGTCAGGCTGGTTGTCCAGCTATAACCGGTGTAATACTGAACGGAAGCAGGCACGCACAAACCCAGCTTTTCCGAGCCAACCAGATTAGGCACATTGGTACGACCGCTGGCAATCTTAAGTCCCGCCTCTACCGAGTTTGCGGCTGTTGCCTGCAACGAGGTTATCCCGTCAGCCCCCGCGTTCTCTGCGGCACGGAAATATACGTCAGTCGGTGCCAGCAAAGTTGGAAGCGTTGTTCCATACGTCAGGCTGGCTGCTGTGCTCGATCCGTTCAGAAACGATCCTGCGGCAATAGCAGCACCGCCTATGACTCCACTGCCCGGATTGGCACTATTTCCGCCCTTGGCACTCCATGCGGTGATCGTAGTTGCATTGGAAAAACTATTGGAATAGTTTGCAGTTAAGCCACCCGACGCATTCTTTGCGGTAACTTGCAGGTTGAACGGCTGGTTTGAATAAACCATTCCGCTGGCACTCGGAGATGCATTTAGCGGACAGGTCAATACACCAGGGCATCCAATAGGGCTGGTGGGAGAGGAGCCTGTCAGAACCAATGTATCAAAGTGGTCTGGAATAAACCGACCGAATGCAATTGCCTGCGAACCAATGCCGCATCCAACCTTGCCATTTACCGGCGCATCGGAGTATCCGGCAAGGCAATCGCCGGCTGCACTATCAACTGCCGTAAAAGCCGGATTTGCCGCGTCGTAATAGGCGCCTGCTGCGAGGTACAAATAGCCGGCCTCTGTATAGGCCGCGTTAACTGCAGCCGCGTTCGTAACTAACGTAAGTGGGGTCAGAGTACCCACCGTTCCACCTGCCTGCTGGGTTGCCACGTTACTGGTCAGCTGCGCCGTTAGTTTGGTAGCGTCCAGACTCAACGTCGGGTTGTAATTAGTTCCAGATGCGGTAGTGGCACGTAGCGTAAAGTTGCTTCCCGCTTTGAGCGTCGGAGACGCCGTTGCTGTTGGGGGCGTCGCCATTGCCGTACCCGTCACCAGACTGACCAGCGGTGGGCGAATAGAAAAAGTATCCATCGAACAGCCTTTAACCTGCGTCGCACTGTTGTCACTCACATAGCACCGCACATTCGAGAAAGCATTGGGTACCGTAAACGTGACCGACTGCCGCCCCTGCTGCGTGGGTTGATTGGCTTGCGTAAACGTCAGGGTCTGGGTCAGGCCGGTCGTCGGGCTCAATGCCGTCGGCGAAGAAACGCACGCTGTCTGCAAAGGCGTACCGTTAACCAATTGCACCGTGACGGTCTTGTTGCCGTCTGACGCATAGGTCAGCGCCTGGGCGGTGCCACTGGTTTGGGTTGCCACCACATCAATGGTAAATGGCACGCCTGCAACCTTTGTATACAGGCGTCCCGTAGAAAAACTTGAATCCGCCGCTATGACGCCAGACGTGGACGTCGACTCCACGCAGTTGAAACCGGTTGCGCTGGGACAGGTCGTAACTGCCAGCGTACAACTCGAAGTATTCGCATAATTACAGGTAGCGGTTCCACTGGCGGCGGCCGGCGTCGTTGATGACAATCCAAATGTGTAATTGCCTGTAGTGGAAAATGATACGTTCTTGCTGACGCTATACGAACCCGGTGGAATAACAAATCCATTGGCGGTAGAACAGTTCACACCTCCGCAACCCGTGGTAACGTCCCACGTGGCAGTTCCCGACGCACTCAAGGTTCCGTTCACGCCCCCGGTGTAATAGGACGTGCAGGGATTGGAATTATTGGCGCAGGCTGTCACCGTAATCTGGCTGGGCGCACACGTAGTTCCAGTGGTAGACGATGAATCCAGTTCAATATGATTCAGGGTAGAACCCGTGGAGGCATTACACGTATGGGCCTCACGGTACAGTGCCGTGGCAAGGGCCTGATTGCTGGACCCCTGCAATACACGCACTTCGTCGATATAGCCCGTATATTTATAGAGCTTGGTCGCATCGTTACCCTGAGAACCTATTCCGAGCGTTGCAGACACCTGCGCATTCGCCAGCAGGGGCGTACCAGACTGACTCAGGACTTTGGCTGCCCCGTCTATAAACAAGGTGTTGCCCACCACCGAGCCGTTGGTAAATGTAGCAACTACATGATGCCAGCCGTTCAGCAATGCGGCGGACGAGGTTCCATAGATATCGCCGTTCCCGGTACTGAAACCAAACGTGCCGCCAGAACCAAACTGCAGAAAATAGTTGTTGAACCCAATCGGTACATCGAGCGCTGTGCCGGTCCAGTACATCCAGAACGATACCGTGCTCTGGGATGTTGATAAAGGCAGCCCGGGCACCGAAAACGACCCTCCCGCATTACCGTGCAGAAATGCATAGCCGCAGGTACCTACACCACCATCGACATCTGACATTGCCTGATTGGCGGTTGCCTGTGTTGGAAAGCTCGGACCAATGGCAGTGCCCTTAAAAGGCCCCCCGGTAAAGCCCGCGTTTTCAGTCAGTTCGCCAGTCGATCCATTCCAGGTCGCGGGTGGTGGCTCCAGGTTATAACGGGCAACCAGTGTGGCCGGCGAAGGCGTAACTGACAGGTTGTATAGTGCCGTCCAAGCCGGTACGTTCATGCCCGAAAATTGGACCAGTGTGCTGTTGGAGGTGGCCGTTGCCACAAAGCTGCGCGAAGTAGTAAACGCAGCGCCGCTGGTGAATGCATAAGTCAGAGGTGGGTTGTTCCCAAACTTGACCGTGACCGACCCCGGAATATACTGGGTCTGCATGGTAAACGACACGATATAAGACGCACCGGTCGTAGTGGCCACGTACTGCTGAATCGTATCCTGATAGGTGGCATTCACCGAACCAAACGTAATGTTGTTCTGCCCGTTAGCGGTGCCCGCGTAGTTAACGTTATAGGCCCAGCACGACCCACTGGCGGCGTTGACGGATGTCCACCCCTGACAGGTGGTATTGCCATTTCCGCAGGTTCCCCCGGTGCAGCCGGTAAAGTTGGGGTTGGCTAGCAGATTTTGGGCATTGCCGGTGCTTGCCAGCATCGAACAAAACATCGCCAACAGTAAATAAAACAGCCGCATCATGAAATTGATCCACCCCAATAATTGCCTGTCCGACGTCCTCCGGAGGTGACTCGTTGCACCGCAATTAAAAGAATTACATACCTTCCCAAGAAAAGCACGCCATTCAGTTGAGCGTGCCAACTACTATACCGGATGTAGGCCACGGGCAAAAAAAAACCTGCACACCGAAACGGCGGCAGGATTTTACAAAGCACCCGGCACACGGCCGGATGCCTCCCGGAGCACTCGGGCATCAGCCCATGTGCAATCCGCCGTTTACCGAGAAGTCGGCGCCGGTCGAGTAGCTGCCTTCATCAGACGCCAGCCAGGCGATGATGGACGCAATTTCGCTCGGCTCGCCCAGACGCTTGACTGGAACCGTAGCGACGATCTTTGCCAGCACGTCTTCACGAATAGCCTTAACCATGTCGGTACCAATGTAGCCAGGGCTGACGGTATTGACCGTAACACCCTTGGTAGCCAGTTCTTGTGCCAGCGCCATGGTGAAACCGTGCATACCGGCTTTGGCAGCCGAATAGTTGGTCTGTCCGGCCTGGCCTTTTGCGCCATTAACGGACGAAATATTGATAATGCGGCCCCAGCCCTTTTCAACCATATCGCCCACCACCTGCTTGGTGACGTTGAACATGGAATTAAGGTTGGTTTCAATCACAGCGTCCCAGTCTTCACGCGACATTTTCAGGAACATGCGGTCACGGGTAATACCAGCGTTGTTCACCAGAAGGTCGACGGTGCCATGCTCGGCCTTGGTCTTGGTAAATGCTTCAACCGTGGAGTCCCAGTCCCCAACGTTACCAACGGACGCGTAAAACGTATAGCCCAGTGCTGCCTGCTCGGCAATCCACTTGGCGTGGTCACGGGTCGGGCCACAACCAGCGATAACCTTGAAGCCCTCCTTGAACAGGCGCTGGCAGATAGCGGTACCAATGCCACCCATTCCTCCTGTGACGTACGCAACTTTTTGACTCATTCCTAACTCCTCTTGGTTTTGATGGTGAACTACGAAAAATACAAAATACTAAACACTAATGACTATTCTGGCCGTGCCAATACATAGGTTCCAGGTGCGGCTGCTCCGGCCTTGTATTTACCTTTACCATAGGCTTTGGGCGCTGCTATCAACTTGCCACCGTGGCCCTTGAGCCAGTCGGACCAGTCGGTCCACCAGCTGCCCGGATGCTCTTTGGACGCATCAATCCACGACTGCACTGACTTTGGAAATTTGTTTTCAGGCCCAATCCAGTGGCTGCGTTTATTCTTGGTAGGCGGATTAATCACGCCCGCAATGTGACCCGACGCGCCCATCACAAAACGCTTCTTGCCCGGCAGCACCTGGGTTGATCCGTAGGCGCCGCCTATCGGAACGATATGATCTTCCCGCGAGCCATAGATATAAAACGGCATGTCGAGCTTGCCGAGGTCAATTTTCTCGCCGCAGACCGTGGCCTTGCCGGGCTGCACCAGTTTGTTTTCCAGATACGTATTGCGCAGATACCATGCGTAAAACGGACCCGGCAGATTGGTGCTGTCGGAGTTCCAATAGAGCAAGTCAAATGGGGGCGGCGTTTCACCCTTCAGATAGTTGCCCACCACATAGTTCCAGACCAGATCATTGGGACGCAGGAAACTGAATGTGCTGGCCAGATCTACGCCCTTCATCAGGCCACCCTTGCCCAGTTCGGCTTCCCGGAACTTGACAAACGATTCGTCAATAAAAACATCCAGAATTCCGGTATCGGTAAAGTCCAGCAGCGTGGTCAGCAAGGTCACGCTGGTCACCGGTTTTTCGTCCCGGGCGGCCAGCACAGCCAGCGCGGTTGTCAGCATGGTTCCACCCACACAGAATCCCAGCGCATTAATAGTCGGGGCGCCGGATATCTCCTGCACTACTTTAATAGCCTTGATAACTGCCTGCTCAATGTAGTCATCCCACGTCTTGTGGCTCAGCGACGCATTGGGATTGCGCCAGCTCACAACAAAGGTGCGGTGCCCCTGCGCTACGGCATAGCGGACAAACGAATTGTCCGGCTGCAGGTCGAGGATATAAAACTTGTTGATGCAGGGCGGCACCATCAGGAACGGCTTTTCATGCACTTTGGCTGTCAGCGGCTTGTACTCCAGCAGTTGGAATAGCTCATTCTCAAACACCACTGCGCCTTCAGTCGTCGCTACATTCTTGCCAACCTGAAACAGGCTTTCATCGGTCATCGAAACGTGACCCTGCTGAATATCATGCACCAGGTTTTTCACACCTTTGGCAATACTCTCGCCACCCGTTTCAATCGCCTTTTGCTGTGCTTCGGCATTGAACGCCAGGAAATTGCTGGGGGCCGCCGCGGCAACCCACTGCTCAACGGCAAAACGAATACGGTTGCGCGTCTTTTCATCCGCCTCTACGGCTTCTGCAAGGCCCATCAAGGTGCGGGCATTCAAAAGATAGACCGACGCCGAATAGGCCGCCAGCGGATTAGAACTCCACGCAGGGCTGGCAAAACGACGGTCGCCAGGCGCTTGCAGAGGCTTGAAGCCGTCGGCTAATAGTGCCAGCGCTTCTTTGGTGTATTGCTCCTTGAGTTCGAGCAGCTTGTCCGTTGCGAAATTAATTTCCGGTGTCGCCGGCGTTCCCAGTACAGGATTTGCAGGCAGGGCAGGAATGCCGGCAGCTGCCACACCCAGATCAAGGCCCTTGAAGGATGCAATTGCCTTGCTCCAGCCATCGTTCATCGCCTGTTGAAACTGTTGTTGTGCCTGAGCCCAGATATCGTCGGAGTTTTGCGCCACGCATTCACCTTCATTGTTGAAACTGTCAAGGGCGATAGTATGTCATCTGCAAGGCTCAATTTAGCTTACAAAGACCCCAAGGCAAACCCTAGGTATTGTCCATAACACGCCAATTGCATCCGGTTCAGCAGGTTCAGACGCTTCGCCAGATGCTCACAGCAAGTCGGCCACAGGTTCTGTCGCGTCGAAAAGAATAAAAATCCATCGGGTTATTAACCGTGCACCATTGCGGGCCACCGTCATTTCCAAAAATTCGGGTGATTCCCAGCGCACGCAATCGTTGTCGAGCCAACTCCGGCAAGTCTGCCAGCCATTTCGCAGGCATGCCCGCTCTGTGTGAGTCTGACGTGCGGACCGGTACAAAGCAGGCTCGCGCTTCAGGATTTGCGTCGATGAATGCCTGCCGCACCTCATCACCCACCTCAAACGCCTGCGGACCTATACAGGGCCCCAACCAGGCCATCACGTCGTTGCCCGAATGCACACGAAACTGGTTTTCAAGGACCCCCGCTCCGCCATGATCACGCAATCCCAACAGCCCCCGCCATCCCGCATGTCCCGCCGACACAGTGGCACCATCGGCGTCACACATCACAACCGGCAGACAGTCAGCTACCAGAACCGTGCAGGCCAACCCGCTCTCCCGCGTCCACGCACCGTCGGCCACCACACCATCGGGCGTATCCGCGTGCACCGGCACCACATCCGTTGCGTGCACCTGCTCAAGAAATACCGGCCGACATCCCAACGCCTGGCCCCAAATCGATCTATTTTTTTCAACCGCCCGTGCGCTATCGCCCACGTGACTTGCCAGATTTAGACTGTCGTAAGGTGAAGCCGAAATTCCGCCCGTGCGCAAACTGCAGGCCACGTGCACGCCACTTGGGGCCGGCCAATCGGGTTGCAAATAGGATAAATTGCAGGGTTGCATGCCTCACAGCATAATCCCTCTACCTATCTAACCACTATCCAACCAAAGAGACACGCCATGATTCTTGAACTCGCAGACCTGCGCATACAAGCCGGGAAGAACGCTGAATTTGACGAAGCTATTGCGCGAGGACTGCGCGACGTGATTTCCCACACAAAAGGGTTCCGTGGCTTCAAGGTCAACAAAGGAATAGAAAACCCTCAGCGCTATCTATTGCAAATTTTCTGGGACACGCTCGAAGACCACACGGTCGGCTTCAGGGAGTCGGATGCTTTTGGCCAATGGCGCGCCATTGTGGGGCCCTATTTTTCCGAACCGCCGCAAGTTGAGCATTTCGAACTGCTGATCAAATCGAACTGAGTCAGTCGATCCAAGTCAGTCGAGCCAGTTCAGTTAGAACTTCTTCGTTATTCAGAAACTTAATAAGTTAATTCGGAAATAGGGTAATAGCCATGTCTTTTGTTGTTCCAGTTTCTGCCGTCACGGCTATTCCTGTTGCAGGCCAGTTGGCGCTATTTCCGGTTCATCGCATCTATTGCGTAGGACGCAACTATGAAGACCACGCACGGGAAATGGGTGCAACAGGACGTGAGCCACCGTTCTTTTTCCTGAAACCGGCAGATGCCGCCTGCCACTCTCAGAGCGATACGCCGCTCGAACTGCCCTACCCCGGCCTCACCAACAACTTGCACCACGAAATAGAACTGGTGGTGGCTATTGGAAAGGGTGGTAGCGCGATAGAACCGGCAAACGCCCTTGAACATGTATTTGGCTATGCCGTCGGACTGGACATGACCCGACGCGATTTACAAAACGACATGAAAAAGCAGGGTCGTCCTTGGTGTATTGGCAAGGCGTTTGAAATGTCGGCCCCGATCGGCACAATTTCTCCCGCTGATGCTGTGCCGCATATTCAGACTGCCGCAATTTCACTGGACGTCAACGGGGAAACCCGCCAGTCCAGCAGCATCAATAACTTAATCTGGAGTGTGGCCGAAACCATCGCCCAGATCTCGCTGGGCTGGACCCTTCAGCCGGGAGACCTTATCTATACCGGCACGCCGGCAGGCGTGGGAGCTGTCAAGCCAGGTGATATCTTGCACGGGAAAATCGATGGCCTCAACGATTTGCGGGTTCGCATACTCTGACTCCTGTCATGTTGCGCCCCACCATAAAACACTGCCGCGAATGCGGTGCCGCCGTTACCTACCGTTTGCCAGATGATGGCGACCTGCGTGAGCGCGCGGTTTGCCCTGACTGTCACACCATTCATTACGAGAATCCGCTCAATGTGGTGGGAACTGTGCCGTACTGGGGCGATCAGGTTTTGCTTTGCAAACGCAATATCGAACCGCGGCGTGGCAAATGGACACTACCCGCCGGATTCATGGAGCTCAACGAAACCACCTCCGAAGGCGCGGCCCGCGAAACAGTTGAGGAAGCGGGCGCCCAATTCGAACTGCAAGAGCTGTTTACCCTGCTCAATGTTGCGCGTGTCGGGCAGGTTCATCTTTTTTATCGCGCCAGACTGACCAGTGCAGAATTTGACCCGGGCTCGGAAACCATCGAGGCACGCTTG